>Ga0209755_10007755_pt1 | contig 11591 bp, 12 predicted proteins | sample TergutCo191P1_FD_187301 | JGI IMG/M metagenome (GOLD analysis project Ga0209755, IMG submission 187301) | Cornitermes sp. P1 segment gut microbial communities from Petit-Saut dam, French Guiana - Co191P1 (SPAdes) (version 2) | ecosystem: Host-associated > Arthropoda: Insects > Digestive system...
GTTTTTTTCAAAAAAAAGTTGTAATTTTGCAGTCCTTTAATAAGGAAACCTTCCTCCTTAGCTCAGTTGGTTAGAGCATCTGACTGTTAATCAGAGGGTCCTTGGTTCAAGTCCAAGAGGGGGAGCAACTGAAAACCCACACAGAGTAGCACTTTGGGTGGGTTTTTTCTTTTGCGTCAAAAAACTTAATTTCCAAAATTCATACTTTTTTTGTAAATTTGTGCAGAAGTTTTCCCAAATATTTCCCAGAAATAAAATTGTAAAGAAATAAAGATATGCCAACATTCAATGCTCTTGTAGAATCCCAAAAAGAAACTGACAAAACTTTTCGTATCAAAATTCTCGTTTATCACAAGGGGAAAAAGAAACGAATATCAACCGAATGGTATGTAACGGAGAAGGATTTGACCATTACTAAGAAAAACAAAAAATCTAATCTTAAAGGTAGTAAATCCGAGAAAACGACCACATACACTATCAAATCACCATATTACAAAAACCTTATACACAACAAGACAGAGGAGTATCGGAGAATATGTGAAAACACACCAAAGGTCGAATCTATGACCGTTGAAGATATTGTTGACTTACTAACCACCAAGCCTCAAGATAAATTTCAGTTGGACATCATTCAATATCTAATGGACAGATATAACGAATTACTAAAAGAGGGCAGGAAAAAATCCGCAGAAGACCGTAAAACCGTTGCAAATTCTTTGAAAAGATTTATCAGGAAAGATACACTTGATGTGAACGAAATCACTACAGACTTTATCACTTCTTATATTAGTTGGTTAAAGGGCGATAACGAAAGGCACCCTCGTATATGCGTTCTTTATCCTGGTGTTATTAGCAAAGCCTTAGATGAACTCAAATATGAGCATAATGACGAAGATAACGGAATAAGAAACATAACGGTAAATCCTTTTGAAAAGATAAGACAAGGAAGGCGGATTGGTATAGGGAGGTTGTTATTGAATGACCCCGAGAAGGCTCCAACACTAACGGTTGAGCAAATACAGAAAATAATCGACCTAAAAATCTTTGACACAAAAAGAGAAGAACTTGCCCGTGATATGTTTCTACTATCGTTTATGTTGATTGGTATCAACTCTGTAGATCTCTACCATTGCACGGATTATTCCAAGGAAATTCTCACATACAATCGACAAAAAGTAAAGGGCCGTAGAGCCGACAAGGGATTGATGATGGTGAAAGTTGAACCCGAAGTTTTACCCCTTATGGAAAAATACAAAAACTTGAACAAAGACAAAGACAATGTGTTTCACTTTAGTACCCAGTATGCTAATCACACCGTTTTTAATAAAGCGATTGGTAAAGGACTTGACGAATTAGAAAAAAAAGTGGGTGTTCCTAATATGCGATACTATTCGGCAAGGCGTAGTTGGTCTACACTTGCTCGGAACGTATTAGTAATAAAAGAGGATGATATTTCCGATGCTCTTAATCACACTTCGGACGGAGGTAAGGCAGTAACCAAAGGATACATCGACAAGACGTTCCAAAATGTTTGGAAGAACAATAAGAAAATGTTGAAGAAATTTGACTGGAGTAATCTTATGGATTACCATAAGTCTAAGTTGGAGAAGGGGCCAAAGAAGGTCAAGAAAAAATAATAGATTAAACCTTCTTTCCCGAGGCAATTTGTTCCCCACGCCACTCCCAATGCTTAGTAATAAAACTTTCGTCCTTGGTGAGCCTACGAACGTGCGGAATGCCGTAGTGTTTGTGTAGCGGGTTGTTGAGGTTTTCATTGACTATCCAACCGTCCATCCACGAATCGGGGTCAAGTGAATTGTGGTGGACAACTTCGCCTACTGCACCGTGGACAAGGAAATTACAAACGGTCATCAAACAACACATTCGGTCGATGTCTTCTGCACACATATAGTTGCCAGGGAACTTTGCGTGGAACGCTAGTAACAACCGTCCACTCCCACAGGTCGGGTCACTCACTTTTTGTCCAACCTGTCCATTTTCGCCCATCGTGAGAACCATGAAGTCACAAATGTGTGGGGGAGTAAAGAACTGCCCCTTGCCATTTCTACGGGATTTTCCTGCGATGTGAACCTCGTAATATGTCCCAAACATATCATACCACCCCATGTCCATTTTTATGCGGTTATCTTGCACCTTTATCCACTCGGTGAACATCTCATAAAATATATCACGTTCGTCCTCCTTGAACCGCTTACCTGATTCCCACGACAACGACCCATCGGAACAAAAGCCCCATATCACCCATTCGAGGAATGCGGTCATAACTTCCGTTGTATCGTACTTGTAGTACCCCAACTTTTGGAGCACCTTGTGGAAATCCCTTATTTCGTGTGGTATATCTCGGATTGAACCCATTTCAATAGTATGTTTTTATCTAATCTTGTACCTTTTTTTTATCAAAATCCTATACTCTGCCGTGTAGTAATCCGCTCCTCCAAGCACAACTTCTCCAAGTCCGTGAACCGTGGGTTGTTCCCAAATATGACCTCGTTAATGGTTGTCTTACGTACTATGTTGTCTATTTCTCCGCCTGAGAAGTCGAAGGCCTGAGCCAACTTCAGACCTTCGTCATCACTCAACCACGGTAACTTACTCTGCCAAATTTTCTGTTTGGCAGTGACCATAGGTTTATCGAATTTGATTTTATACACAAACCTACGCTCAAAGGCTGAGTCCAAGTTATCCGTGAGGTTAGTGGTCGCTATCAAAATACCGTTCAAATTTTCCATTTCCTGTAAAATGATATTCTGTATAGCGTTCTCGGTTTGAGCCACATTACTACTGGAAACACTCTTTCGCTTACCAAACACCGCATCGGCCTCATTGAACAATAGAATTGGAGTTACTTCGGACTGCTTGACATAGGCACGGTATTTGTCAAACACTTCCTTGATTCTCTTCTCGGACTCCCCAAACCACGAGGACTTCGTGTCACTAATGTCCACAAAAAAGATGTCCCGGCCAGTTTGCTTTGCGAGTTGTAACACCGATTCCGTCTTACCCGTCCCCGGGCCACCATAGAACAAGCACGAAAACCCTTGTTGCATACCTCTGTCCTTCAGGCGTTCCTGCACGGTTTTGAAGTGGTCCTGGGATAACAACCGCTGTAACTCGGCCACCTGTTGCGACTCTTTTTCGTTGTAGAATAAGGCCTTCTCAACGATGTCCGCCGTCAATACAAAATCCTTTCTCTTCTTGGATTTCTTTAGATCAAGTTCGGCCAACAGCTCGTCCTTTGCGTGGTCGGTTAGTCGAACGACCTTTCGATGTCCCATTTCGACATTATCGCCCCATTCAACCAATTTCTTTTGAAACAATGGTGTGTCATCGGTTTTGAAAAATTTCTTCAACCTCCGCTGACTGTCCGTGTAAACATAGTCCTCAAGGTCGGAGTGCCTAACGCAGTTATCGTCCTTGTTTACGAAGAAGTGGCACATAAATATGAGCAATGCCGTGTCGAATGTGTCTAACTTTAGTTTGTTAACCTTCTTGATAAAATCGAACTGTTGGTAATCCTTTATCAAGTCCCAAACCTCGTCCCTAAGCAATTACTTCTTGATGTTGCCCGATTAGGGGCACAGCAAGCTTTGATTGGTGCTGGGTTATACAAGGACACAGTCAGTCAAAACAAGGCGTTTGATCTCTATGGTCGTGGTATTATTACGAATTTATTGGAGCGTAAACTGATTAACCGTACAGGTGGATTTGGCGGTGAAAATTCCAAATACACACTTTCTCGCTTGGAGATTGACTCCGCATTATTATCCCTCCAGTACAATCAGGGGTACGGAATAAAGGGTTTGAAAGAGGCGTTAGACGGGATGAGGAAAGCATCGTAATTGTCGTTTCACCCCCATTTTGATGCAAAAAATAGCGGTTTACACCTATGTTTTGAGACAAAAAACCGTATTTTTCACCGTTAGTTTAGGCAAGTTTTTAATGTTTTTTACCGTTCTTTTTGGAAAATATAAAAAAAAGACGTATCTTTGTGGCGTGAAAATCTAAATTTTACGTGTGATGATACAACGAAAGGCATTACAGTTTTTAACCGAATGGAAAAAAAGTGAACATCGAAAGCCACTTGTCATTCGTGGTGCGAGGCAAGTTGGGAAGACAACCTTAGTGAAGGAATTTGCCAAACACTACGATGTTTTTTTGGATTTGAATCTTGAAAAACCTGCCGATCGTAAACTTTTCGAGGATTACGACAATGTTCACGAGTTGATAACCGCAATCTACTTTCATAAAGAACAGAGAAAAAATGGCGGAACAACCTTGTTGTTTATTGATGAAATTCAATTCTCGAAACGTGCGGTTGCTATTTTGCGTTACTTTTATGAGGAGGCAAACGATATTCATGTGATTGTTGCGGGGTCATTGTTGGAAACAATTATTGACTTGCGAAAAATCTCGTTTCCTGTGGGACGAGTGCAATACATGGCACTTCGCCCATGTTCTTTTTTGGAATTTTTGGACGGCATGGGTAGTCAGTTTGATATTGATTTGATTGAAAATTTACAAGTGGAATCTGTTGTTCATGATAGAATAATCAAGGCTTTCCACATGTACACATTGATTGGTGGTATGCCTGCGATTGTTTCACAATATGCTGAAACCAATGATGTTTTATCACTCAAAGAAACCTACGAATCGCTCTTGCTTTCCTACAACGATGACGTTGAAAAATACACCAAAAATACTAACTTGGTGCGCATCATTCGTTCGATTCTTTCTGTGGGGTGGGCGAATGCAGGTGAGCGAGTTACGTTTGAGCGTTTTGGTGGAACACCTCACTCCTCAAAGGAAGTTAGTTTGGCGTTTCAGACGATTCAAAAAGCGATGCTATTGGATTTGATTTACCCAACGTCCGAAACTCAAATACCTCTTTTGCAAAATATGAGAAAACGTCCCAAACTGATTTGGTTAGACACGGGTTTGGTTAATTTTGGGGCAGGTATTCAAAAAGATGTTTTTTCGGTTACCGATATTCAGGATGTTTGGCGAGGTCGAATTGCAGAACATATTGTTGCTCAGGAATTGCTTGTGCAATCAGACAACTTACTCACAAAACGCATTTATTGGCAACGCGACAAACACGGTTCCGATGCTGAAGTTGATTTTGTATACCCTCACAACGGTTTAGCGATTCCGATAGAAGTAAAAACAGGGCATAATTCAAAACTCAAATCGCTACATTTGTTTATGGAAACGGCGCCCCACAATATTGCCGTTCGTGTTTGGTCGCAACCGTTTTCGATTGACGAGGTTACAACCCAAAAGGGGAAAACGTACAAACTTATCAACTTGCCGTTTTATTATGTGGGGGTAATTGACAAAGTGCTGGCGAAATTGAAAACTTAAGATTGATTTGGCTAATCCAAAAATTATTCGTATCTTTGTAGGGTAAATTTGAACTGTTATTAACTAAAAACCTGAAGCTTTCCCAACTATTTCCCAAAAACGATTTTGGACAATGAAATAAGTTCTTGAACATAACTGCTTTGTGTCAGAAAGAGCCTTCATCTGTTAAGAGGGTCCTTGGTTCAAGTCCAAGAGGGGGAGCTTCAAAATCAAGCACTTACGAAAGCAATTGTGAGTGTTTTTTTTATTCCCTACACACAAACTACACACAACCTCTATTTTTTCCATTTTTTGAGATTGTTAATAACTTTTTGATGCCATTTTAATTTTTAGGCGATATTTTCTTCCTTTTTTTCGGATATTTTTCTGCTTTTTGGCAAAACATTTTTGAACAGAATGTCAAAAATCACCCTTTGAAATCATCTATTATCGTTTGTGGCTATGCGTTTTCTTGATACAAGATAAGGATAGAAAGTAAAAAAGATAAGTTCAGAATCTATCTTTTTGTTAATATGGCTGTTATAGAAAAGTGAATCAATTTTCATTTTGTGCCGTGTTATAGTATACAAGACAAAAAGAACGCATTTATGAAAACAGAATTTACATCTCAAACAAAATTGACTTTCGATCAAATGCCAAGTGCCATTGCGCTTCTCGTAGAAGAAGTTGCTAACTTGAAAGAACTTATCAGGCTTCAAGCTTTTGCCGAACCCGTGGGCGAGCGGAAACCGATAGGCGTTAGAGAGGCATCAAAGCTTATACAGAAGTCGATCCAGACCATATATGGACTGACATCCACCAACAGTATCCCTTTTCGGAAAGTAGGCAAACAACTGTACTTTTATACCGATGAGCTTTTGGATTGGATAGAGAATAATGGTGAGTTCAACGTAGAAAATAAATCCTAAAAATAAAACAAAATGAGTACAATTTTTACTACGCCTAACAGCACAGCAAACACAGAATTGCAAAGTCAGTTCCAAGAGGGTTCTATCTCAACAACTCTAACAGGAGCCAAAGGAACGGTCAGTTATGACACGATTTACTTTCAAATCCCTCTTGATCGGCTATCAGAAGTACAGATAAGAGAATCATTGAGTATGGAGGTGCTTGGATCAACTCTATGCCAAAATGAGTTTTTTCAACGGCTCGTCAAGATGTGGCACTCGGAGTTCCAGTCCATAGTATTAATTAACAGATAGCCTCTAAGCACCAATGGCGTTCAACATCCTCAAAAGGTGCGTGACGAGCTTGGAGCTTGGGCGTTAAGGGAAGAGGGGCAGGACACGATAGATCAGTTTCTGACTCAAGTCAAAGACGAAAGAATACTTTCTTCAAGTGGGCTGTCCAAAGCACGAGCGCATGTCAACGGGTGGATGCAAAACCCATCTGTACCAAAGTCGGATTTGGTAAGCGAACTCGAAGTGAAAATCCAGAATTTATCCGAGTGCAACTAGATAACTGTAGTATATAATTAGTAGGTTTCATTTCCACAAATTGGAAAGGGGGGAATGAAACCCTTAGGTACTGTTGTATTATACAAAGATGTACACTACCTTATAGAGATGAAATTCAAAGAGGAAGATAAAGTTAAGTGTGAGATAGTTGTACATCCTTACACACACGTAGAAAGAAGAAAAATTACAGACCTTATACAACCCAAACTTGGTGATTATTTGAAAATCACTATAGAGAATAAGCCAGATAAGCAATTATGGATGGTGTACCATATCAACGAAAAACAAACCCTGTTTGAAGTTGAAAATGAATCTAAAAGTAGAACACTTAGATTTATTGTCAAGCATAAATTGTGGCAAATTCCTTGGCGAGACGAAGATGGTAACAAGAGGTTTCGAAAAACCGAAATAGAAATCGTAAAGAAACCTCGTAGTGTCCGCAATAACCAAAACCTAATCTGACAGTCTCGAAAATGAAAAGACTATCGAACCTCTTTCCTTATTGTGTTTCCGATAGCATACAACGGATAAACCCTGATTTTATCGTACTGTGAAAAGTTTTCGAGTGATGTGCGAATACCGTATGCAGATTGTTTTTCATTGAGAAAGATGTTCATACTTTGCATCTTACCGCGTGTTCCCGACTTTACTTCAATGGGAATAATATTCTCGCCTTTCTGAATAACATAGTCTATTTCGGCACTACTTTGAGGTTTTTCCTTTGTCCAATAATGCAAGTTTATAGGCATATAATGTGGCGAGGATTTCAGCAATTCCAACCCAACAAATTGTTCAGCGATAGAACCTTTATTGATAACATCAAAATCGTTAGATGCAAGCAAATCCGCTATCTCAAGCCCCAAAACTCTTTGAAAAATTCCAGTATCAAGCAATAAATGTTTTTGCTTTTTGTAGTTGGCCTCTGCACCCAAAGGTATACCATTTGCAGACGTGCAAGTAACAGGAATAATTAGTCCTGCTTTTTGTAAGAGGTCTAAGCCTTCTTTCGCTTGTCTATACTGCAACGTCTCCACTTTGGAATAGTTAAACTTTCCGCCCGACTGTTTGACAACGGCTTCAAATACCGTTTCGATTCTTGACTCAGGTACACGTTGTTTGTATTTTGAAAAATCTGACTTTAAGTCCACAATCAAATTACTCAACTCTCTTTGTGCCATAAGGGTATCCTTATTTTGCACGTATTCAGCCACAACGGCAGGCATTCCTCCCAAGACAAGAAATTTTTTCAGTAAGGTTATACAACTTTCGTGAAAGGGTGGAAACAACGGTTTCTCAGGCGATGACTTACACACTTCGTCCCACAAACGCTCCTCACCACAGGCCAACATAAATTCTTGAAATGAAAAAGGATACATATACATTGACGAAATACGTCCAACACCAAATGACGGTAATTCTTCCAATGCAAATTCAAGCAATGAGCCAGCTGCAACAACGTGTAGCTCAGGGTAGTCTTCGTAAAAGAAACGCAATGCGGAAATAGCACGAGGACACGATTGTATCTCGTCTAAGAACAATAGTGTTTGACCTGGAATAATTGGTTTTTTGTATCGAATGGAAATTTGGTCACAAATCTCTCTTACATCAAAATCGCCATCGAAATAGCTACGAACAGCGGAGTCTTTCTCGAAATTAACCTCTACAAAATGTTCAAAACTTTCGGCTAATTTCCTAACGGACGATGATTTTCCGATTTGCCTTGCACCTCGAAGTAAGAGTGTCTTACGCTTCTTTTCCTTGCTCCATTCGAGCAAGTCGTTGTCTATTAGTCTTTTTATGTACATTTTGCAGAATTTTAAGGGCAAATACACCTTGTTTTTGCAATATTTTAAGGGTAAATATATTGTGTTTTTGCAGTTTTATAAGGGCAAAGTTACGTTTTTTTTTTGAAAAAACCAAATTAGGATTTTATTTCTTTTTCAAAATGCCATCAACAACCGAGCATTTTTTTCACGATCTTTGGTTGCAAAGGTATGAAAACAGCCACAAATCTTTGTACTTGGAGATGGTTGGGTCGGCTGTATTCTCATATTGAAAAATCTGCTGAATAATGTGTAAAGGCAGTGCTAATTTTCGTCCCTCACCTGTTGGGATTTCGTACTTACCACGACCAAACGGATAATAGGAAATATCTAACATTCCTGAGCGTATCGCTTCATTGATAACAGTTCGGAGGTTTCTAAGATAGATACCGATTGTTGTATAAGAACGGTTGTAGCCGAACCCGTGTTCGTTTACAAGACAAAAGCTAAATGTCGCATAGAACTTGACCCAGAAACACTTGATAAGTTCACAGAAACTTTTGGCGATGATGCAGCGCCGGCAATATATTTTTTCAAAAAAGAAATTCTGAAAACCATCGTCCAAAAATCCTTGTTTTACAACAAACAAGAAGGAAAGCAAGTTTCGGAGCTGCAGAAATTATTATCCCAAGATTTCTTCAAAAGCGTTCAGGAACGCCTGAAAGAGAGAAGTATGCAGCAAGGATTTTCGTGTTTGTTTTACGGTAGTCCAGGAACTGGGAAAACCGAATCTGTTTTTCAGTTGGCCAAGCAAACCGGACGCGACTTGTTTTTTGTCGATATTTCTGATACAAAAAGTTGTTGGTTTGGCGAATCGGAGAAAAAAATCAAAGAAGTTTTTGTGAAGTATCGAAACGCTGTGAAAGAGTGCAAAGTCACACCAATTCTGTTTTTCAACGAGGCTGATGCGGTTTTCGGAAAACGTAAAGATTTGTCAAGTAGTAATGTAGCGCAAACTGAAAATGCAATACAAAACATTATTTTGCAAGAGATGGAAACACTCAATGGCATTTTGATTGCGACCACAAATCTTACGGACAATTTGGATTTGGCTTTTGAACGACGCTTTGTCTATAAAATCAGATTTGAAAAACCAACGCTTGAAGTCAAGCAAAAAATCTGGCAAAACAAACTCTCCTGGCTCAATGATGACGAAGGTTTGCAACTGGCACAGGCCTTTGATTTTTCGGGTGGCGAGATAGATAATGTTGTTCGGAAAACCACCATCAATGAAGTGATTTTCGGAAACAATACGCAGTTCTCTGATCTGGAAAAATTGTGTTTGGAAGAGAGAATGGCTACGAGGCCGAATATTGGATTTTAGTGTGAACTACTTAAGTGGAACTTGGATTTCACAAAAAAGTTGTATCTTTGCAAAAAAACCCAAATCCAATGCAACACCAAACAATAAGAAAAGCAAAAAAAGAAGACTGCCCCAGGATTTTTGAATTGATTCAAGAATTGGCGGTGTATGAACGAGCGCCGGAAGAGGTGACGGTAACGTTTGAACACTTTGAAAACAGCGGCTTTGGCAAACATCCGGTGTGGTGGGCGTTTGTTGTGGAGGTTGATGAGGTGATTGTTGGCTTTGCGCTGTATTACATTCGTTATAGCACGTGGAAAGGGCAACGCATGTATTTGGAAGATATCGTTGTAACGGAAACCATGCGACGAAAAGGTCTTGGCGCAAAACTCTTCGAGCGATTGATCGAAGAAATGCACGAAAAAAACCTAAACGGTATCGTGTGGCAAGTTCTGGATTGGAACGAGCCGGCTATCAATTTTTACAAAAAGTACAAAGCGACGTTTGACGCAGAATGGCTGAACTGCTCGCTATAATTTTAATTTAGCGTGTCCAATCGCGACAACAATCGGGCGTGGTTGAAGGGTTTCGCGGTGTTTGAGGTTCGGCATTCACAAGCCGAACGCTACGAACTTCGATGTAATTTCGACGCAAAATTTGTCGGTCAACAATGCCTGAAATCTCAATTAAATCATCACCAGTTACACGCAAATTTCCCCAAACTCTTGGTGGAATTTCGATACGAATTTGTCCTGTTTCGTCAGCAAATCTATAATATTCGCTACGGATATTGTACAAAATTCGGCCTTGCAAAATGACCGGAACATCGTCGCGACGCATATTCAAAACTTCCGAAACGCTAACCAATCCTGCTGCTCCAAACCCGCCTTGCTGGCCTCTTTGCGCGCAAGCCGTCAATGCAAATGACGCAAAAAGTATGCAGAGAATTGTAAATGATGTGTGTTTTTTTAGTGTGTTCATAGGTGTAATTTTTATGTGTTAGTTTTTAAAATCCTTCGAGGACAGAAATGCGTTTTTCAATCGGTGGATGTGTTGCAAAAAGCCCACTCATAAACGGTTTCTTTTTGTTGAGTGGATGCTCAATGAAAAGTTGTGCAACATCCTCACGTGAAATCGCACTCACGTTTGGATTTCCACTGATTTTTCGCAACGCACTCGCCAAGGCTTGCGGGTTTCTCGTCATTTCTGCAGCACCTGCATCGGCCATATATTCACGCTTTCGCGAAATCGCAAATTTCATTAAAATAGTGAAAAAATATCCGACCATCGCCACGAGAATCACAACAACCATCATAATCGCTTGGCCTCTGCCACCGCCACTGTTGTTGCGACCTGCGTTGGAAAAAAACATCATGCGCAACGCCATTTGTGCGACAAATGCAAAGATTCCAACGAAAATAATCGATACAATTAATAAGCGAACATCGCGGTTCTTGATGTGCATCAATTCGTGTGCAATGACGGCTTCCAATTCTTGGTCGTTGAGTTTGTCGATGATGCCGGTTGTTAGCGTTACAGTGTACGTTTTTTCGTTGATTCCACTCGCGAAAGCGTTGAGCGAATTGTCTTGAATGACATTCACTTGTGGCATTCGCATCCCGGATT
>Ga0209755_10007756_pt1 | contig 11590 bp, 9 predicted proteins | sample TergutCo191P1_FD_187301 | JGI IMG/M metagenome (GOLD analysis project Ga0209755, IMG submission 187301) | Cornitermes sp. P1 segment gut microbial communities from Petit-Saut dam, French Guiana - Co191P1 (SPAdes) (version 2) | ecosystem: Host-associated > Arthropoda: Insects > Digestive system >...
AAGAGCGCGCAGTAATTGATGCCGGTGTCGCAGCAGGGGCGCGTAAAGTTTATCTCATGGAAGCCCCGCTCGCAGCGGCAATCGGAGCAGGCTTAGACATTGCAAAACCTGACGGACACATGGTCATAGATATTGGCGGAGGTACTACAGATATTGCAGTTTTATCCCTTTCGGGAGTTGTCGAATCCGAGTCATTAAAAGCAGGCGGCGATGCGTTTGATGAAGCTCTTATAAAGTACATAAAGCGTAACCACAATGTCCTCATCGGCGAAAATACAGCCGAAGAACTAAAAAAAAGTATCGGTTGTGTATTTCCGCGACCCGAAACCGTTGCGGTTGAAGTCAAGGGGCGATGTCTGCTCACCGGGCTGCCCAGAGTTGTAGCAATCAGCTCGACAGACATTTTAGAAGCTTTTGAGGATGTCACGGAGAGCATTGTTGAGGCGGTTCATAATGTGCTTGAAGTAACACCGCCGGAGCTCGTTGCCGACATCTCACAAAATGGAATTGTCCTGACGGGTGGCAACTGCCAACTATGGGGTTTCGATAAACTAATATCAAGCCGCACAAGCATAGCTACATACACAGCAGACGATGCCGACCTATGTGTGTCGAGCGGGCTGGGTAAAGCCCTTAACTGGGTGGGAGATATGACCGACGGAACAATAAACCTTGCCCGCAAAAAACAAATGAAAATATAAATATAAATAATATAATTAACCTAGGAGGTCAGCGAACAAACATGGCAAAAAAACAATTTAAATCAGAATCAAAACGCTTACTAGACCTGATGGTCAACTCAATCTATACTCAGAAAGAAATTTTCTTGCGCGAACTCGTTTCAAATGCATCCGATGCAATAGACAAATTATGCTACATAGCACTCACAGATGACAAAGTTGGTCTGAGCAGAGATGATTTTAAAATCACCCTGGAAACAGATAAAGAAAATAACATCTTGACAATCAGCGATAACGGAGTTGGCATGACATCCGAAGAACTCGAATCAAACCTTGGAGTAATAGCAAGAAGTGGTTCGCTCAAGTTTAAAAATGAAATGGAAGAGAAACCGGAAGATATTGACATAATCGGTCAATTTGGTGTTGGATTCTATTCAGCATTTATGGTAGCTTCGAAAATTTCAGTTATTTCAAAAGCATACGGCGAAGAAACTGCAAACAAATGGGTATCAAGTGGTAGTGACGGATACACAATAGCTTCATGCGAAAAAGATTCACCCGGTACAGAGATAATAATTGAGCTAAAAGAGGACACAGAAGATGAGAAATACAGCAAGTATCTTGAAGAATACACGCTGACAAATCTCATAAAAAAATATTCCGACTATGTGCGTTGGCCGATAATGATGGAGGTCACAAAGAGTCGTCAAGTTGAAACAGACGAAGTTGATGACGAAGGCAACAAGAAGAAAATATGGGAAGATTACACAGAAACCGAGACGGTCAATAGTCGTGTGCCTATATGGCAACGCTCAAAAAATGACGTGTCGGACGAGGATTGTGCAGAATTTTACAAAGAAAAATTCTTCGACAGGCAAGACCCGGTCTCTGTTATCCGGGTGTCTGCAGAGGGTCTTGTAAGCTACACAGCAATGCTATTTATTCCGGCAGTCACCCCTTACGATTACTTTACAAGAGAGTTCAAGGCCGGGCTACAGCTTTATTCATCAGGTGTAATGATCATGGAACACTGCCCGGATTTGCTCCCGGAACATTTCAGGTTTGTAAAGGGCATAGTAGAATCACCTGATTTATCTCTGAACATTTCAAGAGAACTCCTACAGCACGATCGCCAACTAAAAGTCATAGCAACAAATATTGAGAAAAAAGTCAAGGCAGAACTTAAGAAACTACTCGAAAATGACCGTGAGAAATATGAAACATTTTATAAAAATTTCGGCATACAGTTGAAGTACGGTCTGGCAAATGGCTATGGTGCAAATAGAGATATGCTCGCCGACCTCATAATGTTCCACTCGTCAAAAGCGGAAAAACTAATACCCTTGGAAGAGTACGTCAAAAACATGCCCGAAGAGCAAAAATACATCTACTATGCGGCAGGCGAAAACACAGCACTTCTCGACAAATTGCCGCAAGCTGAGCAAGTGCGTGAAAAGGGCTACGAAATTCTGTATCTGACAGACGAAATAGACGAGTTTGTGGTGCGCTCGCTCAGAAACTTTGAAGAAAAAGATTTTCGGTCGGTAAACGACGAAGATCTTGGCATAGAGAGTGACGAGGATAAAAAGGAGACAGAGCGTTTAGAAACTGAAAACAAGGATATACTGGAATTTGTAAAAGAGTCGCTTGACGGCAAAATTGCTGCAGTGAAAGTATCCGGCAAGCTGAAAACTCACCCGGTAGCACTTGCGGCACAAGGTGAAATAAGTCTTGAAATGGAAAAATACTTCAAGACAATGCAGGCCGCTCAAGGCGAGAATGCAGCGGGAATGTTCGGTGAAATGAAGGCACAGCGTGTGTTGGAGCTAAATGCAGAGCATCCATCTTTTGAAGTATTAAAAAATGCGTATGAAAATGATAAAGACAAAGCGGCAAATATCTCAAAACTCCTCTACGGTCAAGCACTCCTTACAGCCGGGGTAGAATTGGAAGACCCTGCAGAATTTTCAGAGTTGATTAGCACTCTATTAAAATAACCGGGGAGTTCATCCGAGACACCACCGACCACTTTGTGTTGAGCTTGCTGAAAACGAGTTACAAAAAGTGTCAAAACAGTTACAATGTAGGTTGACATAATATACATATTGTGTTACACTACCAAGCGGCAGTAAGATAAATGTTAAAGGGGTATATCATGTTTTTTAAGAAAGCAGCAGTATCAATCCTTATAATTCTGACAATAGTCATGTCACACATTGTCGGAGTGGGGCATGTTGCGCAAGCCGCTGCACCACTTGCAGGAAGAACAATAATCCTTGACGCAGGACACGGAGAGGATAGCGATGTTGTATTTGCAGGCTATAGTGAACACACTGCAATGCTATATCTGTCTCATGCAATAAGAACCAGATTAGAGCCTTTAGGTGCCACTGTGCGTTTGACCAGACCTGAAAACCCGGATGTACCACTCCCAATTCGTTGCGCCATGATAAATATCTGGGCACTTGAAGCTGTCAGAGGCGAGCTTACAAATCAAACTCAAATTGCAGAAATAAGCAATCTGATTAGCGTGATGAGAGGCATAGTCAATGACCCGACAGGAGCAGAGGGAAGAAGGCTGATGAATATCCCCTTCAACTCCGCAAGAACAATTCACCCCGACCTGAGGCGTGTTTTCGACTATCAAACCCACCCGATTATAAGAAACAATTTCCTAGCAATCTCACTTCACTCAAACGCCACAGGAACCCCAATAAACACAAGTGTTCGCGGAGCTGAAGTGTATTACATCAACCCTGCGGTTCGCGCACACACTCGCACATATTTTCCAAATTACCAATTCACAACCGAAAGCAGGCAATTTGGAAATATTTTGCTAAATCATATTCATAGCGCAGGAATTCCAAGAAGGCAGCATGGTCTGCGAGCGGAAAATTTCTTCATGATTCGCGAGATTAATGTACCGGCAGTCTTGGCAGAAAATGGTTTTCACACAAACCCTCAAGATCGAGCATTTCTTTCATGCAACGAATCGCTTGGAAGATTAGCAGATGCTTATGTTGAGGCAATATTGGAGTACTTCAGGACTCTACGTCCGATTAGCCAAGGAGAGTGGCAGTTGCCACCGCCGGGAGGTAGGCTGCTGTCAGGAAGCTGGCGGCTCGCCGCAAACGGTTGGCGGTACGAGTTTGATGGCGGCGGATTTGCACGAAACTGGCATCACATAGATGGTCAAACCTATTTCTTTAACAATGCGGGCTATATGCAGGCAGGTTGGGTTTTTGACACTGATGACGAAGGATATGGATCATGGTTTTTTATGCGCGCAAGCGGAGCAATGGCAACCGGCTGGGTTCGGACAGGAGGGCATTGGTACTTTTTGCGCCCAAGTGGCGAGATGGCGACAGGATGGCTGAGTGACCGCGGATTGTGGTACTATATGCATGCAAGTGGAGCCATGGCGACCGGATGGCTGCGCTTAGGCAATGATTGGCACTTCTTCGGCGCAAGCGGAGCAATGGCGCATGGGTGGGTGCAATCCGGTGGACATTGGTACTTCATGGACTCATATGGAGTTATGGCAACCGGCTGGGTTCATACAGGAGGGCATTGGTATTATATGCACGCAAGTGGAGCAATGGCAACCGGAACAATCACAATTAACGGCGTGAGGCACTCATTTGCTGCAAGCGGGCGTTGGCTTGGTTAAATAATTCACAGAGGAAGTGAAAAAGATTACATTTTGGAATAATCTGTGCTAAAATACATGATAATGACCATTCTAAGGAGAAGTTTCGGTATGCGAAAATTTTTATCACAGCCCCAAGAAAAACAAATTAAAATTGTGACAGCCGCTATGACTGTGTTTGGTGAGGTTGGTTATAAAAAAGCATATATAAGCGAAATTGCGGCAGGAGCAGGCATATCCAAGGCACTTATTTTTCATTATTTTGGAAGTAAAAAAGGGCTGTACTCATATCTTGTATACTACACAGGCAAGATTGTAATGACAGAAGCACAGGAGAAAAAAGATACGCTGGGCAAGGACTTTTTTGACAGGGCAGAAACAATAGCGCGATTCAGGCTTTCTATAAAAGAGCGTTATCCCGCTATGAGTGATTTCATGGACAGTGTTTTCGGCGAAGACGATGAAGAGGTTGCCGAGGATACTGCAAGGCTGCTAGCTATCGCCCAAGATATGCACGCAAATGTCACCCTAGAGCCGGGCGAAGAAAACATGTTCAAAAGTGATGTTAATCCCATACAGATGGTAAATTTCGTGTCAGTTTTCATTGAGGGAATAATGCATACATGGAGCAAAGAATCAAACATTGAAGAAGTGATGAGAAAAGTCACAGACTGTTTTGAAATGCTCCGACACCTAAGTAAATAAAAGCATACTTCGCCCGATTCCGAGACCATCGGAAAGGGCGATAACTTTTCAGGCGCAAGACAGGAACCGTCTCCTTGTCTCACCCTGTCTCACACCGCTGATTCATAAGGAGGAAAGATAATGTCAAAAGGAATGATAATAGGCTGCTCTATGGGAAACTGTGTGCACGTAGCAGGTGCAGCGCATTTTCTAAATCTTGCAGAAGATGAAGGCTATAAAGCACTATTTTTAGGGCCGGCTGTGAGCGTAGACGACATTATATCAAGCATAGAAGAAAATAGGCCGACAATGATAACCTTGGGTTACAGGCTTACTCCCGAAAATGGAGTCAAAATAGTAAAAGAGCTGATAGAAAAAAGCAAAAAGCTCACACACACCCCAAAATGGCTGTTCGGCGGCACACCACCCGTAGCAGAAAAAGTAAAAGAACTAGGATTTTTCGACGTAATCTTCGACGGTACAGACGACATAGATGATAGCATCACACTCCTGCGAACAGGGGAAATGCCAAGTAAAAGCAGTTCAGAACTATATTCAGGAGACTTAATAGGCAGGCTGGCACAAAAAAATCCATACCCATTGCTGCGGCATCACTTCGGACTGCCATCATTTGACGAGACCGCTAAAGGTGTGGAAGAAATTGCCGAATCACGAGTGTTAGATGTAATTTCTCTGGGCATAGACCAGAACACACAGCAGTACTATTTCCATCCCGAAAAAAGAAACAAAATCTATGATGGCGCAGGAGGAGTGCCGGTTCGAAGCGAGGAAGAGTTTTCAAAGCTAAAAGAAGCGTCGCAACGGGGAAATTTTCCTCTGATGCGCTGCTATAGCGGCACCGCAGATGTATTGAAACTAGCCGACGTTCTGATGAAAACACTGGCAAATGCGTGGTGTGCAGTACCCCTATGTTGGTACAATGAACTTGACGGCAGGGGAATGAGACCGCTCCAAACATCTATAGAAGAGGCGGCAAAACTCATAGCATATCACGGAGAAAAGAACATTCCTGTAGAGCTAAATGAGTCTCATCATTGGGGGTTGCGCGATGCACACGACACAATTTCAGTTGTTATGTCATATATAAGCGCACTAAACGCAAAAAAACTTGGAGTTAAAGACTATATCTCGCAATACATGTTCAATGTACCGAACTCACTGTCTTTCTCGATGGATTTGGCAAAAGCGCTTGCACAAATAGAACTGACGGAATCTCTTGCCGATGGCGGTTTTAGAGTGTACAGACAAACTCGCGCCGGCTTACCGCTTTTAAGCGCAGATGCAGCAGTGGCAAAAGGTCAACTGGCGGCAAGCACTGCCTTGCAAATGAATGTCCGCCCACATATAATTCACGTAGTAGGATACAGTGAAGCCTTGCACGCAGCAACACCTGATGTGGTGATAGAAAGCTGTAAAATTGTAAGGGGCGTGGTTCGCAGCACTCTATCGGGAGCGGCAGATTCAAAGCACGACCCAATTGTTAAGCGGCGCAGAGACGAACTTCTAAAAGAAGCGAGCTACTTAATAAGCTTCATAAAAGAAGAATACTCAAATATAAGCCAAGATCCGCTATGCGACCCAAAAGTGCTTGCAGATTGCATAAAGCGCGGTATTTTAGATGCCCCACACATAGTAAAAAAGGGAGAGTTCAAAGGAAATTTGCAAACTAGAGTGCGAGATGGCAAAAATGTAGCATGGGATATAGAAAAACAGCAAGCTATGGATGAGAAAACAAGGCTTGAAAAGTTGACTGATAAGGTTAAAGATGTTGCAATGTAATGAAGCACAATGTGTCTGCTAAGAGGAAAACCAGCTACAAAAGGGAGAACAAGCATGAACAAAAAAATTAAGAAAATTGCTGTTATAAGTTCGGGGAATGGTGGGCAGTCAATGGCTGCATATTTTGCATATTTAGGCTACAGGGTAGCACTATACGCCCGTGAAAGTGAGCGTGTAGATATGTTTTCGGATTTTAGATTTTCAATAAGTGGAGAGATTAGCGCAGAAGTTGAAGTTGAACTCATAAGTTCAGATATGGGCGAAGTGATTAAAGATGCACAGCTCATTATGGTTACAACACCTGCGCAGTATCACCCTATAGTGGCGAGGGCTATGGCAATACACTTAGTAGATGGTCAAGCAGTAGTGCTAAACCCGGGTAGAACATTTGGAACAATGGTTTTTTCAAAAGTATTATGGGACTGTGGTTCTAGGGCGAAAATAATGCTTGGAGAGACAGACACATTTACTTTTACATGTCGGTGTCCCCAAATACGCAAGCCGGAAATTTACAAGATCAAAGATACAGTACGAATAGCAGCGCATGATAATTCATACGCTGAAGAATTGCTCATTTTGTTGCATGAAATTTTTGAAATGTATAGCCTTGCAGAGAGCATATTATATACAGGCTTTGCAAACATAGGAATGATATTTCACCCGATGCCGATATTAATGAATATCACAAGAGTGGAAGCGGAGGAAGATTTTCTGTTTTATGTCGAGGGAATATCCCCGATTGTTGCGGGTGTTTTGGAAAAAATGGATTTAGAGCGAATAGCAGTAGCAAATGCCTATGGAGTTTCTGTTCCAACGGCTCAAAGATGGCTTGCCGAGTGTTACGGTACGCGTGGGCATAACCTCTATGAGCGGATTCAAAATACAGAAGCCTATAAGACAGTTACAGCTCCAAAGGATTTATATACGAGGTATATTTTTGAGGATATTCCAACAGGTTGCGTCCCCATAAGCTGCGCAGGAAAAGCAGCAGGAGTTAACACAGAAATATTTGACACTCTCATCAGTTGGGCATCTGCAATTTATAATAGGGACTTTCATGCCGAAGGGCGCAACGAGAATTTAATTGATTTTGAAAGTTTCTTGCATCACCAATAAATACGTGTTCGCACGTCATTTTGCGACTTTGCGCAGAACGACAAGAGATGAATTACAGCAAATTTTCTTCAAGCCACTTTGCGATACCATCATTATTGTTGGTGTCGCAAATTTCGTTTGCAACCGCTTTTACGTTATCCAAAGCATTTCCCATCGCAACGCCGATACCGCAGTATTCAAGCAAATCAATATCATTGGTATCATCGCCGAATGCGACAATTTCATCGCTTTTGATGCCCCATCTTGTTGCCAGAGCGTTGACAGCCTTAGATTTAGTCGCATCTTTATGCATAACAAATGAAAACCCATCATTACTCGAATTTGAGTAATAGTCAGAAGGAGTATAGGTATCTAATAGTTTTCGAACATCAGCGCAATTTGACGCTGCATAAATTTTCTCAGCTTTTCCACTAAATGTATTAAAATCAACAATTTTTGAATCTATAATCCACCCCCATCGCTCAGATACATTAAAAGTCGAGCAATGAACATTACTACACTCAGCAACAATTTCAAAACCGTTTTCGACGAAAGCCAAGAGCAAAGGCCGCACAGCGTCTATGTCAATCAAGCTGCTTTGAATGAGTGTATCACCGTCGTGTGCAGTCGCTCCATTGCAGCGGACAAAGCCATCAAACAGCTTAGAGGGAACAATCATTGTAGAGGTGGCACCCCTGCCGGTTGCGTAGGCAACTTTTAGCCCAATCTCTCTGCATCGCTTAAACGCAGAAATCGTCCGTTCGGATATAGAACCATCTGACTGTAAAAACGTTCCATCCAGGTCTGTAACGACCATTTTAATAGTACTCAAGATTATTCCTCAACTTCCTCATCAATAATTATGTAAAGCTCTTCATAAGGGTAGCCGTCATTTTCGTAATATTCATCTCCATCGTCATCGTCATCTTCACTATCACCATCTCCCTCATCACCATAATCATCATAATATTCATCATCAGAGGTAGCAGTTGGGATAAATTCGTCGCCAAGCAGAGGATGTTCAAGCTGCCCATCTACAACATAACCCTCTAAGTAAAAAAACAAAATTAAAATGGCAATAACCGCAGACAAAATAAGCGTGGTCAAAACACCTAGAATTATCCGGAGTCCACGTCGATTATTATAAGTCTTGGGTACATATCGTGCCATAATAATCAGTCCTTTCGTGCTAACATAGCTACTAAAATAATTGCGAGTCTAAATATTTCAGCATATCCACGCGTCGGGAATGCCTTTCATCACCGCTAAATTCTGTGTGTAAAAATGCCTTGACAATATCAAGTGCAAGTGGAGTATCCACAACCCGCGCACCGAGAGCAAGTACGTTTGCATCGTTGTGAGCGCGCGTTTTCTCAGCCATATAAGTATTTGTGCAAACAGCTGCCCGAATTCCCGGCACTTTATTTGCGGCGATAGAGACTCCAAGACCGGTGCCGCAGACAAATATACCTCGCTCACATTCTCCACCAACAATTGCCTTAGAGGCTAGCACGGTAAAAACAGGGTAATCACAACTATCTTCCGAGTACGTGCCAAAGTCCTTAAACTCAAGCTCGGCAGCCTCAAGCTGCTTCATTATAGCATGTTTAAGTTTAAACCCACCATGGTCACAAGCAAGCGCAATCATAAACCTCTAATCTCCTTTCAATTCATTAAAACGGCCATGACGGCAACCAACGAACAAAGTTTTCAAAATACCAATCAGGCATAAACATGCCTGACAGGGACGGATAGAACATGGCAAAAACAAGACCTGCAAATGCGGTGAAGCCATAGACAACCGATTTGCTGAACGCTTTTTTGCGCTCTAAAATTGTATTAAGAATATGGCAAAGTGCCAAAGTCAAAAACAGTGAACTTGGGAAGTAGTGATATGCGAACAAAATGCGAGTGACAGCAACCCAAGGCAAAAGCCCACAAAAATAACCAATAATAATAAATAGTGACTTGTCGTCACGCTGAGTAAAAGTTCTCACACACATTATAACAATAGAAACAAGTCCACCCCACCAGATAACGGGATTGCCGAACGACCCAAATGCGGCGCGTGAACCATCGTAGGCACGTTCCCAAACAAACAAAATAGGGCGGATGTTAAATAGCCATTGCCACCACACAGAAGTGAAGGGATGCTCAGCCTCAAGCTCGACATGGTACGAAAACATTGAAACCTGATTACTTCGGAAAACCTCAAAAAAGAAGGGATCCCAAAGCATGCCGGTTTGAACACTCAGCCCATGAGAATGACCATAGGGGATATATGAAACATAGTAAATAATTGCCGGAACAATGACAAAAAACAAAAATGAAAACAAAATAGTTTTTATGAAATACTCGGCAAAGCCGCCCTTTTTATTATACTTATAAAAATTATATAACTTAACTTGGCGAACAATATAAATTATTAATAGCCCTGCTCCGGCATAAAAACCAATCCATTTGACCGAAAAACTGAGTCCAAAGAACAAACCTGATAGAGCAAGTGGCAAAAGACTTTTGTGAAACTTCGCATCTCCGTCTACAGTGATATAGCGATACATAAAGAAAAATGAAGTCAGAATAAATAAAATGACAAAAGTGTCAACTGTACCAATCCGTGACATAACAAAGCGCATAAACTCAAAACCAAAAAGAAGAGATCCGCAAGTGGCTACCGAAGTTTTGCCAAACATGTTTTTAAGGAAAATATACATGATAATCAGCATGAGAACACCTGAAATTGCCCCAAACATACGCCAGCCAAACGGAGTCATGCCAAAAATTGAAATGGATGCCGCAATGATATCTTTGCCGAGCGGAGGGTGTGTCCACTCAAAAATAGGTAAATGCTCAATGTGTTCAACTGCAGTTCTGACAAAAAAGACTTCATCAAAAAACATACTATTATTATGTGTCCTGTCAATCGGCGGGTTCTCCACCTCATAGAGAACATCAACAACATTAGTATCGCCAAGGTTAAATACACCGAGAAATAAAAATAAAGCTGTAATCAAAACCAGTGGGAGAATGTCACTTTTTGACATGTTGTATCTTGGTGTGAGGAAGGCTGTTGTAGTCTTTTTTACTTCCATTTCAATCCACTCAGTAGTTCCCGCTTTGGGGCGAATAACTCTAAGATAGTATATAAAGAAAAGTACTATGAGTAAAATTGTAAAAAATGGGAACAAATGCACAGTTTGAAGACTGTCAAAAATATCAAAAAACATAAATGAATGTTCCTCTCAGAAAAAGTCATGCGTCAAAGGTGAGCAGAAGCTCAGCCGGTTGCGTAGTCGTTTTGCGAAGCAGCGATGTAGATCCCGATGGCTCGCAAAAAAGCGTAGCAAATTGCTGAACCTCTGCGAGAAACAACGGAAGTCAAAAAAGTTTATCCTTGCACATAATATCAGCTTTGTGCTACAATGTCAAAATTAGATTTAAGTGAGGGAAAATGACATGGCTAAAGAAAAAAAAGTAGAACAAATCACAGATATGGACGTTGACTTTGCGCAGTGGTACACAGATGTTGTCACAAAAGCAAAGCTGATAGACTACTCAGGAGTGAAGGGCTTTTTCATACTGCGACCATATGCCTATGCTCTCTGGGAGAATATACAAAAAGAACTAGATCGCATGTTCAAAGAGACGGGACATGAAAATGTCTCAATGCCATTACTTATAC
>Ga0209755_10007757_pt1 | contig 11589 bp, 9 predicted proteins | sample TergutCo191P1_FD_187301 | JGI IMG/M metagenome (GOLD analysis project Ga0209755, IMG submission 187301) | Cornitermes sp. P1 segment gut microbial communities from Petit-Saut dam, French Guiana - Co191P1 (SPAdes) (version 2) | ecosystem: Host-associated > Arthropoda: Insects > Digestive system >...
CCAACTTGATGAGGGGCTTTGCCATAACAGAACCGCAGGCGGAATTTATAGCAGAAATAAAGCTGCGCAATTTAAACCGCGAGTATTTGTTAAACCGCGTTAATGAGCGCGAATCTCTGGAAAATGAACTTGCCGGCCTAAATGAAACATTGGGCAGCGATGTTTTAATCCGGAATCTGATTGCGGCTCAGCTAAAAGAAATTGCAAAAAAATACGGTGCGGACCGCCGCACGGAAATTGTGACGGCTGCCGAGGTTCCAACATTGGCCCAGGAAACTTTTATCGAGGATTATAATTTGAAATTGTTCCTAACAGGGCATAACTATATTAAAAAAGTGTCGCTGGTGTCCCTACGCGCGGCAGACGCGCAGTATTTAAAAGAAGATGACTACATTATACAGGAGCTGGAAACCAGTAACAGGGAAGAGCTTTTGTTGTTTTCGAACCAGGGCAATGTATATAAAACCAAGATTTACGACTTGCCGGATAGTAAGGCATCTTCGCTGGGCGAATATTTGTCAAACGTATTGGAAATGCAGCCCGGTGAGCATGTGATTTATATTACCGCCGCCAGTGAGTACAAGGGTTATATGCTATTTGCATTTGAAAATGGTAAAGTTGCAAAGGTGCAATTTTCTGCCTATGCTACAAAAACAAACCGTCGCAAGCTGATAAATGCGTACTCGGAACGCTCGCGCCTTGTAAGTATGCATCGCGTTCTGGAAGATTCTGATTTGTATCTGCAGCGCGGCAAAGACAAAGCAATGGTTGTAAATTCTTCTCTTGTTCCGCTAAATACGTCTAAATCAAGTGGTGGCGTTTCGGTATTTACCCTGAGACAAAATACGAAACTGACCGCCATGCGCCCCGCGAATCTCGAAATTGACGACGTGGATTATTATAGAACCGACAAGATACCAACTGCCGGGCATTTTTTGCAAAAGCAGTTGACAATCTAACAACAGGGTTGTGAATGGGTATGGATAAGAAAAAAAGAAATTGGTCACCGATCAAAGAGATGCTATTTTCCTACCTTGCAGTTGCCAAAATTTTATACTACTTTAATACTATCATGGAAGTGGAAAACAGGGGATTAGGAAGCATAGTAGAGACCGTACTCAGGCGGTTAAACCAAGATGCCGTACTTATTATCGGCGTCGTACTTTTCTACTACCTGGATAAATTTATTAAAATCAAAAAATCCAAATACAGCACGGTTTTGGAATATGTCATATTCTATGCTGTTGGTTATGTAATGCTTATGGGTGTTGCTTTTGCTTATTTTGGAATAATGATTTTGATTTTTGGAGCCGAATATGTATACGTCGATTCATGGGGTGCAATATTTGGATACAGCATTGTTTCCTACGGTGTGGTGGCAATTGCATTAAACATCAAAGAATACTTTAAGGGCAAAGCAAAGCCGCCCGTCCACAGCACCGGTGACAAACTTGCAATGCTTGAAAGTTTACACAATGCCGGAATTTTAACTCCGGAGGAGTTAGCCAGCAAAAAAGAAATGTTGGATAAATAAAGGAGCGATTTTTATGCAAGATATAAAAGCCATGCGCGAAAACTTTGCCGCGATAAAAACTGCACTTGCCAAACGAGGCAAGGATTATAACCTAGACCAATTTGACGCGATGGACAAACTCCGCCGCGAGCTTTTGCAAAAGACCGAAGATATGAAAGCGCGGCAAAACGCTGTGTCTAAACAAATACCATCACTAAAAAAAGAGGGCCAGGACACAGCGCCAATAATGGCGGAAATGAAGGACCTTGCTGACGCAATAAAAGCCGCAGAACCGCAGCTTAGAGCCGTTGAGGAGCAGCTTGACACGTTTCTTATGAGCATACCCAACACCCCGCACGAGTCCGTACCAGAGGGCAAGAACGAAGATGATAATGTTGAAGTACGTCGCTGGGGAGCTGCCCCTGTATTGGATTTTGAGCCTAAGCCTCATTGGGACATTGGCGAGGAGCTTGGCATATTCGACCCTGCAACCGCTGTAAAAATAGCGGGGTCACGGTTTGTGATGCTGCGCGGCTTGGGTGCCAGGCTGGAGCGGGCATTAATAAACCTAATGCTGGACCGTCACACCGCACACGGCTATCAGGAAATTGCGCCGCCATATATCGCCAACCGGGCAAGTATGACGGGAACGGGACAGCTGCCCGACAAGGAAGACGATATGTACCATCTTTCTGGTACAGATTATTTTCTTATTCCCACGGCAGAAACACCGCTTACAAACATCCACAGGGATGAAATTGTTGACGGTGCTACACTGCCTGTTAAATACTGTGCCTTCTCTCAAAGTTTCCGCAAAGAAGCCGGGGCCGCCGGCCGCGATACCCGTGGCCTTATTCGTATGCACCAATTCCCAAAAGTGGAAATATTCAAACTTTCTCGCCCAGAGGATTCATATGACGAGCTTGAGAAACTAACGGCAGACGCAGAGGATATCTTGCAAAAACTGGGGTTGCCTTATCGCGTGGTCAACCTTTGTGCGGGCGATCTTGGCTTCAGCAACGCAAAAACCTATGACCTAGAAGTTTGGATGCCAAGTTATAATCGTTATGTAGAAATATCAAGTTGCAGCAACTTTGAAACATTCCAAGCCCGCCGTACGGGAATCCGCTTCAAAGACGGGACAGGCAAGCCCGTATATGTACACACATTAAACGGAAGTGGCCTGGGTGTAAACCGTACAGTTGCTGCTATTATGGAAAACTTCCAACAAGCGGACGGCAGCATAAAAATACCGGATGTGCTTGTACCATATATGGGCGGGGTAACAGAGATACGAGTCATGTGAGGAGGCAAATACCATGAAATTCCCGGAACAGTTTATCGCGGCAACACATGAATTTTGTATGTATGAAAAATACGTTAGCGCGCCGTTAATGCGCAAGAGCTTTAATTTGACCAGCAAAGTAAAAGAAGCCAACATTTTGGTAAGTGGGCTTGGCTTTTACCAGCTATATGTAAATGGCAATCTTGTAAGCAAGTTACTTGCCCCGTATATTAGCGCACCCAGCGACATTGTTTACTACGACCGTTACGACATTTGCCCGTTTTTGCTTGAAGGCGAAAATGTAATTGGGTTAATTTTAGGAAACGGAATGCAAAACAGTTTTGGCGGTTATATATGGGATTTTCACCTTGCAAGTTGGCGCAGCGCACCAAAGGCGGCTCTTGGGCTAAGCCTAACCTATGAAAAAGGTGAAACATTTGAACTAACCGCAGATGAAAGTTTTCTTACAAGCCCGTCGCCAATTTATTTTGACGATTTACGCAGCGGCGAGTATTATGACGCAAGGTTAGAGCAGCCGGGCTGGAGCGAGCCGGGATTTGACGCAAGCAATTGGAAACAGGCTCTATTAGTCACATCCCCAGGAGGGGGAAAACGTCTGTGTTTGGCAGACCCAATTGTTGTTACCGGGGAAATGAAACCCGTGTCTATTACAAAACAAGATGACGGATATCTTTACGACTTTGGCATAAACGAGGCGGGATTGACCCGTTTAAGCATAACAGGCTTAGCCGGGCAGGAAATAACCCTATCTCACAAGGAAAATGCTCCAAATTACGGCGCGGAATTTGCCAACGAAAAATTTCAGCCCCCCGGATATGCCCAAACAGATAAATATATTTGCAAAGGCGACGGCAAAGAAACATTTGTTCCGCGTTTTACCTATCATGGGTTTAGATATGTGATGGTTACAGGCATTACGGAAGCACAGGCAACACCGGAGCTTTTGACATATCTAATTATGCATTCTGATTTAAAAGAGCGGGGCGATTTTACTTGCAGCGACCCTATCGCAAACACATTGCAGGAATTAACCCGTCGTTCCACCCTTTCTAATTTTCACTATTTCCCAACAGATTGCCCCCATCGTGAGAAGAACGGCTGGACAGGCGATGCTGCCATTTCTGCCGAACATACCTTGCTTAATCTTTCCGCAGAGAATAGTTATCGGGAATGGCTTCGAAATGTTTGTAAGGCTCAAAATTCGCAAGGCGCGCTACCCGGAATTATACCAACCGGCGGCTGGGGCTTTAAATGGGGCAATGGCCCCGCGTGGGACTGTGTGCTTACTTACCTGCCGTATTATGTCTACAAATACAGAGGAGATAAAACCATTTTGGAAGAAAACGCAACAGGCATTTTCAGATATCTTCATTATATACACCGCAATCAGGATGAAAAGGGCTTGATAGAGCTGGGTTTAGGAGACTGGTGCCCGCCCGGCAGGGGTGCGGATCAATATAAATCTCCGCTGGTACTGACAGATAGTATTATCTGCTATGACATATGCAAAAAGGCAAGCTTTATTTTTGAAGAATTGGGCTGGGTATCCGAATATCGGTATGCATGTGAAATTAGGGACAGTCTATACGTTTCTATCCATAAACATCTGATTGATTTTGAAACTATGATTGCGACAGGCAACTGCCAAACCAGTCAAGCTATGATTCTGCACTATTCTCTTGTTGACAAAGAGCATAAAAAAGCTGCCCAAGCTCAGCTGCTTCGTATGATAGAAGAAAACGGCGGGTTTATAGACACGGGTATTTTAGGGGCAAGGGTAATTTTTCATGTGTTATCTGACATGGGCGAAAGCGACTTGGCCTATAAAATGATAACCCGCCCGGAATATCCCTCCTATGGTAACTGGGTAGCTAGGGGTGCGACAACCCTGTGGGAGAACTTCCACCCGGATGAGAACGGTATTTGGTCGCGTAACCATCATTTTTTTGGTGATATCAGCAGCTGGTTTATACAATGTATAGCCGGTATACGGTATAACTGGAATGACGACGGCAAAACTTGCATAATGCCTTCGTTTATTAAGGCCCTGGATTTTGCCGAAGGCTTCTATGATGCACCGGAAGGCAGAATTTGTGTAAAGTGGATACGCAAAAATGACAAGGAAATAGAGCTTACTATTGACGTACCGGCCGAAACTGGCCGAGGGCAGATTATGCTGGAGAAGGGCTGGACATTTGGATGCTCACATTCGCCGGGAAACCGGGTTAAGCCACTTAAAGGCGGAACGTATTTAGCGAAGGCTCAAGTATAATTTACCAGATAAGCTATATGTAACCGGTGGTTGGGACTGGCATGGAGCCAGCGATAATAATCCAAGCCACATGAAAAGGCCTTTTGCCGGTACGGGGCTTGAACATGGTGATTATGGGATATTGAAACTATAGGTAGTAGTGCTACAGTAAAAGTCCATCAACCCATTCATGCCCATTGGGATATGCAGTATAAAATCGCTTTATCTAGGGGGCGGGATATTTGGGGGTTTTTATACGCCACGTATACGCCGCCTTCTTTTTTGTCAAACTCAAGCTCGATAAACTCGTCGTAAGCAGTAAGCGCAATGGTTAAAACCCAGTCCCACCAGTAGGTAGCCGTGTTTCGTATTTCCTTTATCGGCCACACTTTTACATACAGAACAATACAAAATACTGTGTACAAAGTGTAGACAATAAAAAGGGGTATGATAATAGCCATGGGTAAATTGCCTATGCTATACATAAATGTTTCGACAACGTTTTCGGCCATTTCGCTGGTGATGCCAGATACACCATCGCCCTGACGGAACGACTCGAATAATATGAGTGCGACGGGTGTACCAAATATTAATATGGCTATAATCCAGTCTACTGCGTTATAAATCCTGTAGATTTTTTTAAGATTGTCTCTTGTTTGTTCGGTCATGTAAATGCCTCCTGATTTGTTATACTGTTAGTATAGCAAGGGCATGGGTGCCTAGGTAGTGACATTTGTCATTGCTTTGATGTAAATTTTTTTATTGCACAAATTTTCCTGCAACGTGGTATAATTGTCGCAAATATAAACAAAGGAGGCTGATTATGTGAAACAACTGATGGGGCAGTATTATGAGCTTTTGCATGATGTCATGTCGAAACAGAAGTTTCCGTTGTCATTTTTGGCAAACGAGCATTATAATGTAGAAGAGTGGCAGCGCACCGCCCGGGCAGAAGTTAAAAAGCTTTTGGCATACGAGCCGCCAAAAATGGCATTTGACACATTGGTTCATGACGAGTACGAAAAAGATGGCCTGATGTACCAACACGTGAGTTATGCACAGCCGTTTGGGCCGCGTACGCATGGTATTCTCATGCGGCCTGCGGGGGCAAAGGGCAAACTGCCGGGTATTTTGGGCCTGCACGACCATGGCGGCTTCAAATACTACGGCAAAGAAAAAATTACATTGCCAAAAGATGCCCCGCCACTGTTTAAGCACAGCCAAGCGCATTACTACGGTGGCAGAGCATGGGCATCGGAACTTGCGCTACGCGGCTACATTGTTTTTGTGCCGGATTTGTTTATGTGGGGTTCCCGCAAAATCCACTTGAATGATTTGCCGGAGTGGTATGTAAAAAGATTCGATGTTGTAAGTGGGGGCGGCCCGTACTGGCTGGGCGAAGGCGTAAAACCAAGCTTCGACAGCCCAGAGGATAGTCTCCCATATCTTTCGGCCTATAATAATATGGTCGGCCAAATGGAAGACGACATTGCGAAGGCCCTTTTTGAAGCAGGAACCACTTGGCCTGGCGTAATGTTGGCAGACGACATACGTGCCTTGGATTTCTTGGCCAGCCAGTCGGATGTAGACACCGATAATATCGGCTGCGGCGGGCTAAGCGGCGGCGGGTGCCGCACAGTTTTCCTGGCTGCAATGGACGAACGCGTTAAATGTACTGTGTGTGTAGGCTTTATGTCCACATCGGAAGAATTTGCAAAGTACAAAATCTTTCACATGTGGATGATGTTTGTGCCTGGTCTCACACGTTTAATGGACTTTTCGGATTTATATTCTTTGCATGGAAAAAAGCCGACCATGGTGCTGTACGATGAAGATGATGAATTGTTCACCCCCAAAGGCCAATACGATTCTAACGACCGCTTAACCAAAATATACGAAAAAATGGGTGTGCCGGAGATGTACAGGGGCCATTTCTTCCCCGGGCCGCACAAATATGATGTGGAAATGCAAGAGGTAGCATTCGCGTTTTATGACGAGTGGCTAAAATAGGAGGAGACAGTATGAGCAAATTACAAATTGGCCTAATTGGCTGCGGTGGTATGATGAACCACCATGTAACAGGCTTGCTAAAATTTGACGATGTGCAAATTGTAGCCGTTGCGGATGTACGCCCAGAGCGTGTAGCGGCTATGAAAGAGCGTACAGGCGCAACCCACGGCTATGCGTCGCACAAAGAATTTTTTGCAGGTGAAAGCAAGCTTGACGCGGTATACATTGCCGTAGAGCCAACCGCTCACGACCAAATTGAGGAAACATGCGTTGAACGCGGCTGGCCGTTTATGGTAGAAAAGCCAATGACGCTGGACATGGCGCAGGCAAAAGCAATATCCGAAGCGGTAACGGCAAAGGGGCTTGTTACAGCGGTTGGTTTCCAAGACAGGTATTTGGACATTATTGCGCAAATGAAAGCAGAACTTGCCGACATGAAAGTGGGTATGGTGTACGGTACCTGGATTGGCGGCATCCCCGGTGTATGGTGGTGGATGAAAAAATCTACATGCGGCGGACAATTACTGGAACAAAACATCCATTTGGTGGACTTGTTGCGCTATTTCTTTGGCGAAGCCACACAAGTGTATGCCCAAAATGGCAAAGGTCTGGTTTGCCCAAGCGAATTGTCAACAGATCTGCCCACTTATGATACAGACGACTTTTCTACCGCTACATTTACATTCGAAAACGGGGTTGTTGCCAACCTTATGTCCGGCTGCTTCGTCACACGTGAAGGCGATGCCATCCGCAACGGGCTTACTATTGTTGGCCGTGACAAATCTATGGAATACGCCCTGCGCAACAGCCTGACGGTTTACAATGCAAAAGGCGAACACAAATACAACAGAATGACCGACCAAAGCGAAGCCCACGACCGCGCGTTTTTAGACGCGGTTAAAAAGGGCGACCCTAGTGCCGTACTTTCGCCGTATGCGGATGCATACAAAACATTGCTGCTTGCAGATGCGGCCAACCGCAGTATGGAAACCGGCCAAGTTGTAAAATTATAGGAGGTAATGCACATGAAATTATCACTATGTATAAATTCCGCCACAGGCGAAATGGATCGCGGCGATGCAATTCGCCTTGCAAAAAAACTGGGCTATTCGGCTGTAGAATTTTGGGAGGGCGGCGCCCCAGCTTTTGACCCTATGCCATTTAAGACGGCACTTGACGAAACCGGACTTACGGTTGCTTGCATGGGTTTTGCCAGTAAATTGGTAGACCCAGCAACCAGAACAGAGTTCCTTGACAGTGTAAAAACGTCGCTGGCAAACGCAAAGATATTGGGCGCAAATGGCATCATAGTTGCAACTGGTGACGAAATGGAAGGAGTATCGCGTCAAGCACAGCATGATTCCATAGTAGACGGGCTCAAAGAAGCCGCAAAACTTGTGGATGGTACTGGCATCGTACTGTTGCTGGAACCGCTAAACATATTGGTTAACCACATAGGCTATTATCTGGAAACCAGTACAGAGGCATTCGAAATTGTGCGTAAAGTTAACAGCCCATGTGTAAAAGTACTGTTTGATATCTACCACCAGCAAATATCGGAAGGGCATCTTATTGCAAATATCACTGCTAATATCGATCTAATAGGTCATTTCCATGTGGCTGGCAACCCCGGCCGCGGTGAGCCATATTTGGGCGAAATCAACTACACGCAAGTTTTTGACGCAATAAAAAAAGTCGGGTACACAGGCTACGCCGGGCTTGAATATTGGCCAAAAGGCGACATGGAAGAGAGTCTAAAAAAATGTTTGGAGTTGTATACACCATGCTAACAGACCTTTTTCTCAAATTAGTAAAATACGATACCCAGTCAAACAGCCGCTCTGAAACATACCCGTCTACATCTACACAGCTTGACTTTGCTCAAGTCTTGGCAGAAGAATGCCGCAAAATAGGCCTTTCTGAAGTTAATGTAGATAAGTACGGTTACGTAACGGCAACCCTGCCGTCCAATTTACCTGCTGGTGCAAACGCGCCTACAATTGGATTTTTGGCGCATATGGACACATCGGAAGATGTATCCGGCAAAGATGTTAACCCCCGGGTTGTAAAAGCATACGACGGCGGGGATATCACCCTAAACGATTGTATATCACTTGCCCCGTCCGAGTTCCCAAGTCTAAAAAAATACATTGGCCAAGACCTGATTGTAACAGATGGTACCACCCTGCTTGGTGCCGACAATAAGGCCGGTATTGTAGAAATCCTAACAGCAATGGCACAAATGATTGCCGACCCAAGCATACCGCACGGTAAAATCCGCATTGCGTTTACCCCGGACGAAGAAATAGGCAGCGGTGTAGAGCATTTTGATGTCGAAGCCTTTGGGTGCGAGTTTGCGTACACTTTGGATGGCGGCGAAATTGGCGAGATAGTGACTGAATCTTTTAACGCCAGCCAGGCAAAATTCATAATAACCGGCAAAAGCGTACACCCCGGCGCGTCTAAGGACATAATGATTAATGCGGCACTAATTGCGGGCGAAATCATTGCCGCCATGCCGCAAGACGAAACACCCGCAACTACAGAAGGCTACGAGGGCTTTTACCATTTAAGCAGCCTACGCGGTAGTGTAGAAAGCGCGGAACTTATTTACATCTTGCGCGACCACGACTTATCAATTCTAAAAAAACGCGAAGAATTTGTAACCGCGCTTACAGAAAAGCTTAACAATAAATACGGCGCAGGTACTGTAGTGTTGGCAATAAAAGAGCAGTACTTGAATATGAACGAAATTCTAAAGGACCAGCCACAGATTGCAGAAATTGCAAAAAAGGCAATAATTGAAGCGGGAATAACCCCAATTGTGCGCCCAATACGAGGCGGTACAGACGGTTCGCGTCTCACATTTATGGGGTTGCCATGCCCAAATATTTTTGCAGGCGGCCACAACGCACATGGCCCATACGAGTATGTACCCATTCCGTCGATGGAAGCGGCTGTGCAAGTTGTGGTTAATATTGCGAAAGCGGTTGTCAACTGGTAGGGACTCCCTACCAGTTGATTTTTGTTTTATAGCTCTTGTAGGAGTTGATATGATGGACAAAATCAAAAAATTCAATGGAAAAATGACATCAAGGCAACGTGTAATAAACACATTCCGTTTTGAAGAGGCAGACCGCGTACCAATTAACTACGATACAAACCCAGGAATTCACAGTAGGCTGGCAAAAGCACTTGGCGCAAGCAGTTATGATGATGTGCTTGATGCATTGGGGGTGGATTTTAGAGGCGCGGGTATAGGTTACAATGGGCCGCGTCTACATAAAAAGGTGGACGGCCTGTATGTAGACCCTGTGTACGGGTTTTATACAAGATGGATAGAAAACGACCATGGCGGATATAACGATTTTTGCAACTTTCCGTTACAAAATGCGGCCCCAGAAATTATTGCCAATTACCCTGTGCCAAATCCGGACGATTTTGACTATGATGGGCTAACCGACAAGCTGGAAAAATACAAAGATTATGCTGTATATGCGGGCAGCCCGGGTTTTGGCGACATTATCAACCTTACGGGTATGTTAATGGGCATGGAAGACACTTTGGTAAATTTGTCCACACAAGATGAAGCAACTCTGTCTTATCTTGACCGGCGCATTGACATGCAAATTGGCATCCTGCACCGTCTTATAGAAAAGTCTTCCCGCCGCATAGACTTTATTTGGCTGGGGGAGGATTTAGGCACACAAATAGCTCCTATGATAAGCCTTGACATGTACCGCAAGGTTTTGCGCCCGCGTCATCAGCGTTTTATCGATCTTGCCAAGTCATACAACTTGCCAGTAATGATTCACACATGCGGGTGTTCGAGCTGGGTGTACGAAGATTTTATTGAAATGGGCATAACCGCAGTGGACACCTTGCAGCCGGAAGCTGTAAATATGAGCCCGTCATATTTGAAGGAACATTTCGGCAAACGTTTGGTGTTTCATGGCGGTATCTCTACCGCACAACTTGCAACCGGTAGTGTGGATGATACGATTTGCGCAGTCAAAAACACATTGGCAATATTTATGCCAACAAAAGGCTATATGATGGCACCATGTCACCAAATACAGGATAACACGCCGGTAGAAAACGTAATTGCAATGTACAATGCCGCTCACAATTTTGGGCGATATAGCGTAAATTAAAATCAATAGATCGGATTCATTGCAATTCCACACCCTGCTTTTTTAGTTCGCTGTGCAAACGTGCAATGCTAACATCTTTAAGCTGGCAATTTTCGTCTATAGCAATGGCGGCAGCAATGCCTGCGGCCTGCCCCAGTCCAAAACATGTAGGCACCACTCGCATACTAGACATGGCAACGTGGTCTGTAGAAATACATCGCCCTGCAACCAACATGTTTTGTATGTTTTTTGGCACCATGCAACGGTAAGGGATGTCGTAAAGGGGGACATCATATTCTTCGCAGCCGGCATCCCCTGTGGGGTTGTGAATATCCACTTCATAGTTGGTTTGGGTAACCACGTCCGAGAATTTTTT
>Ga0209755_10007758_pt1 | contig 11588 bp, 6 predicted proteins | sample TergutCo191P1_FD_187301 | JGI IMG/M metagenome (GOLD analysis project Ga0209755, IMG submission 187301) | Cornitermes sp. P1 segment gut microbial communities from Petit-Saut dam, French Guiana - Co191P1 (SPAdes) (version 2) | ecosystem: Host-associated > Arthropoda: Insects > Digestive system >...
CAATCGTTACCGCGACGCCGGGATCGAAAGCGTTTTCCGCGATCTCGGTTTCGCTGTTGGGAATGGCGACGCTGCCAAGCCGATTCCACGCAAACGCCCAATTCCCGATGTGGGTCACGCTTTCCGGAATGGCGACGTATTCAAGGCTGTTCCACTGAAACGCCCAGTTTTCGATACGGGTAACGTTTCCTGGAATCGTTACGCCGGCAAGGCGGTTGGACGCGAAAGCCAACATTCCAATTTCGATAACGCTTTCGGGAATGACAACGAGGGTAAGTCGGTTGACGAAAAACGCCCTGTTGTGAATGTATCTAACGCTGTTCGGTATGACGACCTCGGCAAGCAGATTCTCCTCGAACGCCGCGCGCCCTATGACCCTAACGCCATCCGGAATGACAACGCTGGTGAGCCGGTTCTTCGCAAACGTCCAGTTATCGATATACCGAATACTGGCCGGGAGGGTCACGCTGGCAAGTTGGTTCCCGTAAAAAGCACTGTCCCCTATACGCTCGACGCCATTCGGGATATTGACGCTGGCAAGCTGGTTCAACGCAAATGCGGCCTCTTCGATATAGATAACGCTGTTCGGAATGACAACCTCGGCAAGCTGGTTTTCGGCAAATGCGCCAACCCGGATATGGGTTACGCCGTCCGGAATGACAACGCTGGTGAGCCGGTTGAACGCAAACGCCCAATAATCGATAATCCGAATACCTGTCGGGATGGTCACGCTGGTCAGCTCGTTGCCGAAAAACGCTCCGTTCCCGATATAGCTTACGCTGTTCGGTATGACGACCTCGGCAAGCAGATTCTCCCCGAACGCCCCGCTCTCTATGTACCTAACGCCCTCTGGAATGGTCACGCTGGTGAGCCGGTTAAACGTAAACGCGCCCACGCCGATATAGATTACGCCCTCCGGGATGTTAACTTCGGCGATTAGGTTCACCCCAAACGCTAACGCTTCGATGTGGGTAAGGCCATCCGGAATGACGACGCTTGCAAGCAGATTGCCATTGAACGCGCCCACGCCGATATGGATTACGCTTTCGGGAATGGCGACATAGGTGAGCTGCCTTCCCCAAAACGCCATGTCGCCAATCGCGGTAACCGGCAGGCCCTGTATGTACGGGGGGATTCGCACTTCCGTGCCCGTTCCCGTGAACCTGGTGATTTCCACGGAGCCGCCGTCGGCGGCAATGAGCGTCTGGAAGTATTCCTCCGGGTAAAACTGCTGCTGTGTGCCGTGTGCCGAAAATGCGGCAAGCATCATTACGGCAAATACTAAAATCGTTTTCATGTTTCTCCTACTCCTCGCCTATCGTTATCGCGACGCCAGGATCGAACGCGTATGCGTTAACCAAGGCCCCGCGGTTAGGAATGACAACATCTGTGAGCTGGCTGAAAAGAAAGGCGCCGGTTCCAATATGCGTCACGCTATACGGAATCGTAACGCCGGCAAGCCGGCTATTATCGAACGCAAAATTACCGATGCGCTTTACGCCGTCTGGAATGATTATGTGGGTAATATGGGAGGTGGAAAACGCCTCCTCGCCGATTGCGGTAACGGGTAAGTCCTGTATTGTTGAGGGGATTTGCAGTTCCCTTCTTGTCCCTTCGTGCCATGTAATTTCCATCCCGTCGCCATCGTCAGTAATTCTGGCAAAAAAAACTTCGCCAGGCGGTTCCTCGTGGCGGACGCGATTGGGCATTGTCAGCGGCACGGGCCTTGTGAACGCGACGCCACTGTCGAATGCCCGTACGGCAATTTGTGTAACACTGTTTGGAATATCCACCGCAGTGATTTGGTTCTGCCTAAACGCCGAGATGCCGATTTGGATTACGCCGTACTGAATGGTAAGGCTGGTGATCGGATTATGGGCAAACGACTCACCGCCGATATGCCTAACGTTGCCCGGAATGGTAACGGAGGTAAGCCCGTTCGCAAAAAACGCCGCCCACCCAATACCGGTTACGCTATTAGGGATGATAATACTGGTAAGCATGTTTCCCATGAACGTTCCGCGCTCAATGTTTGCAAGGTTGTTTGGAATGGCAACACTTGTAAGCCCGCTTGCCCAAAAGGCATACGCCCCCATACTCGTTACGCTGTCCGGAATGGTAAAATCGCCAAGGTTGTTGCCGGCGAAAGCCCAGTCCCCTATGCGCGTCACGCTGTCGGGAATCACGACCGAGGTAAGCCTGTGGGATCTTACGCTGAAGAATTCACGCTGCCCTCCGATGGCGGCGGCAAACGCCAAAGCCCCTATCGACCTAACTGGCAATCCCCGTATCGTTGGAGGGATTATGACTTCCGTGTCGTCTCCCATATACCCGGTAATTTCGACCGCGTTGCCGTCGTCGATAAGCCGCGCTATCATGTCGCCGAATCCGAAAAGATGCCCGCCCTCTTCAAACGTCAGGACGACGGAATTGTCGAATGCCCCCGCCTCGATGTAGATTACGCTGGCAGGAATAAGAACCTCGGTAAGCTGGTTGTTCGCAAAGGCCCTTAGCCCGATGTGGGTTAAGCCGTAAGGTATGGTAACGCCGGTGAGTCCCCTGTTGGCAAATTGCGAACCCCTAACCCTGAACGAAAGCCGGTCTTCCGTTTCTTGGATGACGGTCCGCGATCTTACGCCAGCGCTGTTTACGGTTTCTATCGTGATGCCCGGGGGAGGTTCGGCTTCCTGGTGGGAATCCTGAGCATCCGGTTCCGCATTGTGAACCGGGTGCTGCGGTTCAGGTTCGTTGTTCCGGGCCTGGGTGGTACAGCTTGCGGCATCGGCAACTTGGGGCGCAATGTCTGGCACGGGACGCTCCCTGCGCTCGCATCCTGAAATCACGGCAAGCGTTGCCAACACGAATATCAAAACCATTTTTCTTTTCATTTTTCGCTTACCTGAGCACCACAGTCCACTCGCCGTCATTTAAAGTGTAGGTTCCTGCCCTGCGTTCCTGATCGCTGTAAAGACGATTAAACCGAGAATCGAATCCGCCGCCGTCCTGTATTGTTACATCGTTGCCGATGGTTATGCTGGCAAGCGGGTTTCTCTCGAATGCCCGTGGGCCAATCGTGGTGACGCTGTCTGGAATAACTATGGCAATAATCTGATTGTTCCGAAACGCCTGATTCCCGATGGTGATAACGCTGTTGGGAATGACAACGCCGGTAAGCTGGTTGTTGAAAAACGCCGAGTTGCCGATACTGGTAACATTGTTGCCAATGGTTACGCTTGTTAGGCGGTTTCCCGAAAACGCCAAATTGCCGATAGACGTAATAGTGTCGGGAATGGTTATCTCGGTTAGGCGGTTGGTCGCAAACGCCCCTTCATCGATATAGGTAATGCCGCTTGGAATAACCACGCTGGCGATCTGATTGTTGAAAAACGCCGAGTTGCCGATGCCGGTAACGCCGTCCGGAATGACTATGGCAGTTAGCCGGTTTACCGCAAACGCCGAAACCCCGATGCTGACAACGTTATTGCCAATGGTCACGCTGGTAAGGCGATTGTTCGCAAAAGCCGCGTTGCCTATGCTGGTAACGCTGTCGGGAATGTTAACTTCGGCGAATTGGTTATACCTAAAGGCATCGTTGCCAATGTGGGTAACGGTGTCGGGAATGGTTATGCTTACTAGGCTTCTTCGTCTAAATGCGGCGTTCCCGATTCTTGTTACGGGCATTCCGTTTATTTGCGGGGGAATCCGAACGTGCCTGTGCTCGGCCGCATAATAGATTATCGTTACTTCGTTGCCGGTTGTTTCCCAAAGGAAATCATCCTCGCCGTCGAACTGCGGGCCATGGGTGGTGTAAAGTGTCCATGCGCCGGCAACGTAGACATAGGTTCCCGCCGATCTCCTCTGGCGCTCGTAGAATTCGGCAAAGGCGGAACCGAATCCCCCGTGGGCACCACCGCCGGAACCGCTTGGGAGCACGACGTTGCTGCCAATGGTTATGCTGGTAATTTGGTTGCCGGCAAATGCGTTGGGGCCAATGCTGGTAACGGTATCGGGAATGATAATGCCGGCGAGCTGGTTGTTCTCGAACGCCCTTGCCCCGATGTTGGTAACGGTTTCTGGAATAACCACATGGGTTATTTGGTTGTTGCTGAACTCCCCTTGTGCTATGGAAACAGTTCCTTCGCGTATAACCGCGCCCGTAAGTCGGTTGTCGGAAAATACCGCGTTGCCGATGCTTACAACACTGTCCGGAATGGTTACACCGGTCAATTGGTTGCGGAAAAACGCCATGCTGCCGATGCTGGCAACGCCATATGAAATTTCTACGTGGGTTAGCCGGTTTTCGGAAAACGCCACACTGCCGATGTAGGTAACGGTGCTTGGAATTGTTATATCGGTAAGCAGGTTTCTGTTAAACGCCCGAGGTGGAATCGTGGCAAGACCCGCGCCAATGGTTACGCTGGCGATTTCGTTTGTCGAAAATGCCCCCTCCCCCATACTTGTAACGCTGTCCGGAATGATAAGGTCGGCGATTTGATTCAAGGCAAACGCCGAACGTCCGATATAAACAATGCTGTCGGAAAGGCTCACGCTGGTAAGCGCGTTTTGCCAAAACGCCTCGCGCCCAATGTGGGTAACGCCATACGGAATAACGATGCTGGCGAGCCGCTGGTTCCACCTAAACGCGTTCTCGGGAATGTGTGTAGCTCCAGTGCCAATGCTTACTTCGGTTAGCCAATTTGACGAAAACGCGCTGTTCCCAATATTCGTAACGCTGTCGGGAATGGTTAGGCTGGTGATTCGGTTTATCGAAAATGCCTCGGCCCCAATAGTGGTAACGCTGTTAGGAATGACTACGCTGGTGAGCCCTCTGCCTGCAAACGCGCCATACCCAATTATGGCAACGGGTATTCCGTGTATATGCGACGGAATAAGCACATCCATGTGGAAACCCTTATAGGCGATTATCGTTATCGATCTGCCGTTATCGGCTATTTCCCACACGAAGCTCGCCACGTCGTAGAATTGCCAATAAGGATCCTGCGTCACAGCTTGAAAACCCCACGCGCCATCATCCAAGGCGTAGCTTCCCGCAATGCGACCGTTTGCCTCGTATGCATCCCTAAAGCTTGCCCATATTTCGTGCGAGCCGTACAGAGCTACGTTTGCCCCCAAGCTTATCCGCCAGAGCCGCCCCAACGATCCCACGAACGCGCTTTCGTTAAGCGTGCTGACTCCATTGCCAATAATTACGCTGACCAAGGGGTTAAACGCAAAGGCCCAAGCTTCGATGTTTGTAACGCTGTTGCCAATGGTTACGCCCACGAGCTGGTTGCTGGCGAAAGCCATGTTCCCGATGGAGACAACGCCGTCCGGAATGGTTACGCTGACGAGTCGGTTGTTCCCAAATGCATTGCTCCCGATGTGCGTAACGCTGTTTGGAATTGCCACGGAGACAAGCTCCCTGCCGGCAAACGCGCTGGCCCCAATTCCGGTAACGGGGAAGCCGCGTATTTGTGGGGGAATCCGCACGTTCGTATGGCTCCCCGTGAAGGCGGTTATTGTTGCGCCGCCGTCGGCTATTCTCCAGCGGAAGTCGGCTTCGTCGTCGTATGGCGGCCTGGGGTGAAAAGCCCAAACTCCGTCGCTGTAGGTATAGGTTCCGGCCATGCGCCCCTGGGCTTGGTAGAACTCGGGAAACCGGGAATAATATTCGTGGTGCTCGGTGATTACAACCCCGCCCCCAATGGTTATGCTGACAACTTCGTTATAAGAAAACGCACTCCAAGTGATACGGGCAAGGCTGTCGGGAAGGGTAACGCTTGTTAGTTGGTTTTCGGCAAAAGCTTGATGGCCTATATGGGTAACGCTGTTGCCAATTACAAGATCGGCAATCTGGTTTTCGGCAAATGCTGCGTTGCCTATGTAAACAACACCGTTGCCAATAATAACGCCGGCAAGCTGGTTGCGCAAAAATGCGCCCCACCCAATGTAGGTAACATTATCCGGAATGGTAACGTCGGCAAGCTGGTTTTCCGAAAAAGCTCTCGACCCGATGAACAGTACACCATTTCCAATGGTTGCATGGACAAGCTGGTTTCTCATGAATGCCGCAACATCAATATGTTCAACACTATCCGGAATGGTTATTTCGGTAAGCCTGTTATCCGCAAACGCCGAACTTCCGATGTGGGTAACACTGTTCGGAATGGCTATATCGGTAAGCCTGTTATCCGCAAACGCCAAATCTTCGATGAGGGTAACACTGTTCGGAATGGTTACGCTGACAAGCCCGCGCCATCTAAACGCCTCGCGGTCGATTCCGGTAACGGGCATTCCGTTTATTACCGGGGGAATACGCGCTACCATGCTCGTCACTTCAAAGCCTGTTATTATTACACTGCCGGCGTATGTTCGCCAGCGGAAATCCCTTTCGTCGTAAAATACCCGGCGGGGAGTGTCGCTGTCATAAAAGGTTACGCCGGCAAGCTCCGGATTGTTATCAAAGGTATTACGCCCGATATAGACGACGCTGTACGGAACGTTTGCGCTGGTAAGCCAGTTTCCCTCAAAGGTTCTTGTTCCTATTGTTATGACGCTGCACGGAACGGTAACGCTGGTGAGCTGATTCTCCGCGAACGCACCGGCACCGATAAGCACGACTCCGTCTTGGATGGTTACCTCGGTAAGCTGGTTATACGTGAAGGCCCAATTCCCAATAAAAACGACGTTGCCTGAAATTGTTACGCTGGTTAACAGGTTTCCCGCAAAAGCCTCTATGCCGATACTGGTAACGCTATTTGGAATAACCACACTGGTAAGCAGGTTGTCCGCAAAAGCTCTATCCCCGATATGCGTAACTGTGTTTGGGATGGTTACGCTGACAAGGTTGCGCCCTTTAAACGCTTCACCGTTGATTCCAGTAACGGGTGTTCCCCATATTGCATAGGGGATATGTATTTCGGTGCCGTTTCCTCGGTAGCTAAAAATCGTTATGCCGCCACCGAGAGTATCCCTGCCAAAGAAAAAACCTTCCTCGCCACCATATAGCGCAAAAGTGGGAATATGGCCCCGGTATGTTATAGGAGCTGACAATGGGTTATTCCCAAAAGCTTCGTATCCGATCTCTACAACGCTGCAAGGAATTGCAACTTCGGTAAGCTGATTATATGCGAACGCCCAGCTCCCGATGGAAATGACGCTGCCCGGAATTGTTACGCTGGTAAGCCGGTTCTCCAAAAAAGCTCTCCTGCCAATATTGGCAACGCCATTCGGAATAATCACGTTGACAAGCTCGTTGCCCTCAAATGCCTCATCCCCGATATGCGTAACGGTATCTGGAATGACGACGCTGACGAGACCGGCCCATGCAAACGCTTCCTGCCCAATAGCTGTAACGGGTATTCCCCGTATTCGCGAGGGAATGCGAACGTTGGGATTCTCCCCCCCATAGTAGGTAATTGCTACGCCGCCGCTGAATATCCTCCAGTCAAAATACCTTTCGTCTTCGTATTCACCGGAATAGTGGGCATGGGCGTTTGCCGTAAGCGTTGCCAATGCCATTGCCATGATACACAAAACCGTTTTTCCGTTCACGATGCACCTCCTGAAATGTTTGTATATTATACCCTACCTCAAAGTTCCGCCTGGGATACGGACGAAATTGAGGTTCTGGTCATACGTCGTCTGCGCCCACACAGAAACCGACGCTAAAAACGCCGCGAAGGCCAAAGACAGGAAAACAACCCGTAAATACATACATCCCCCTTGCTCACCAGCTCTATTGTAACCAGTTTCCAATAAAAATACAACTCTCCCAACTCTCCCAACTCTCCCAACTCTCCCAACTCTCCCAACTCTCCCAACTCTCCCAACTCTCCCAACTCTCCCAACTCTCCCAACTCTCCTTTACTCTGGGAGAGAAGCGCGGTATAATGGCAATCGGCACGTTAAGCGAGGTTTTATGATCGAAAACACGACCACCGAATTCAAGCGCGAATTCAACCAGAAAGTTATCAACACGATGTTGGCCTTTTTGAATACCGAAGGGGGCACGCTCTACCTTGGTTTGTCCGACGACGGAAGCGTTTTCGGTGTCGAGGGGAATATCGACCAGGAAGCAAGAAGGGTAACGACCAGTTTCCGGGACTCGGTTATCCCAGATCCGTCAGGATATTTTGAGGTCGAACCGGAGAAACGCGGCAGGAAATCCATCATCAAAATAACAGTGAGGCAGGGAAGCGCGATCCCATATTGCTATTCCAAGTACGGCTTGGTTCCACATGGCGTTTACGTCCGCGTCGGGAGCAACACAGTTACGGCCACACGCGAGCACATCCGCCAGATGATCAAAGATAATGGCGCGGGCCAGTTTGTCGCCGAATTGTCCATCGAGCAGGATTTGACTTTTGAATACGCCGACGGGATGTTTTCGGACAGTGACGTAAAATTCGGGCAGGAGCAAAAAAAGTCGCTGGGCCTTGTGCGTCCCGACGGCCGCTACACCAACCTCGCACTGATTCTTTCGGACCAATGCCCCTACACGACGAAGGCGGCAATTTTCGAGGGGACCAACAAAGAGAAGTTCAAGGATCGCAAGGAATTCACCGGTTCCATCTTCAAGCAGATTGACGAGGTGCTTACATACCTTCACGTTTACAATCGGGTTGCCGGGACGTTCGAGGGAGCGCACAGAATCGACCATGCCGATTATCCGGACGTTACCCTGCGCGAAGCCTACATCAATGCTTTGATCCACAGGGACTATTATATAGAAGGCAGCGTTCTTGTCAGCATGTTTGACGATCGGCTGGAGCTAATGTCCCTGGGCGGCGTTATGCCGGGAGTAACCCACGATCTAATGCTTGCTGGAGTTTCGGTGGCGCGAAACGAAAAGCTGGCACAAATATTTTATCGCCTGAACATGATCGAGGCGTTCGGCACGGGGATACCGCGTATTTTTGGGGTGTACGAAAATTCAACAGCGAAGCCGGAAATCCCGGTTATCGACGGCGGTTTCTTGATACGCATCCCAAACAGGAACTACGGCGCTCGGCATTTGGAGGGGGGGAAATTCGCCGCTGCCGTTCATGGTGCCGGCTCCAATGAACACAGGCTGCTTGCAGCTTTCCCAAAGGTCGGCTTCACCAAGGAGGATGCCGCAAAGGAGCTGGGCATAAGCGTGAATGGCGCATATAAGATTCTGGAACGCATGAAAGAGCAGGGATTGTTAAGTGCCCGAAAAGAAGGGAGAAGATGGCTCTATAACGCCGAATAACCGGCGTTGAGTTTGGATACAGGCGGAGCTTTAAGCCTACCTTGGCCGAAAACTCCACTCGCCGTCATTGTAGGTGTAGATCCCCGCCCTGCGCCCCTGGCTTTCGTAGAACTCGGCGAAGGCGGTGCCGAATCCGCCGGAGCTGTCGCGGATTGTGGAAACGGCAAGAAAGGTAACGTTGCCGCCAATGCTTACGCTGGTTATCTGGTTGTCCGCAAACGCCGCAGCCCCGATATGCGTCACGCTGTCGGGAAGAACGATACTTGTTAGCCGGTTGTTGCGAAACGCCTGTCCCCCAATTCGCGTTAAGCCTTCATGTATGACGACATCGGTAAGAAGGTTGCTTGAAAACGCGGAACCCTCGATCTCGGCTACCCGACCCGGGATGGTAACGCCGGTAAGGCGGTTTTCCGTAAATGCCGCGTTGCCGATATGCGTAACATTGTCCGGAATTATAAGATTGGCGAGTTGGTTTCTGGCAAACGCCGAGTTTCCTATGCGTGTAACGCCGCTTGGAATGACAACCTCGGTGAGCTGGTTGTCCACAAATACGCGATCTTGAATGATTCTCATACCGCTTGGGATGGTGACACCGCTAAGTTGGTTGTTGGAAAAAGCACTCGCACCAATGAAATGTACGCTTTCCGGAATGACAACATTGGTAAGCTGGCTGTCCTCGAATGCCGCGTTTCCAATGCGTCTTACGCCTTCGGGGATCGTTATGCCGGTAATCGGCGTACGGGAAAATACATTGCCGGCAATTTCCGTAACGGGTAGGCCGTCTATTGTCGAAGGGATTTGGGGTTCCCTGTTTGTCCCTTCGTACCATGTTATCGCCATCTGGTTGGGGAAAACAACACGCGCAAAGAAGTGCGCGTCCGGGCCGGCCTCGTGCCTTACCGCCCCTGGAAGTTCCAGCGGCACGGGCCTGGTAAACGCAACGCCGCGATCAAATGAATGAATGCCAATGTAAACGACACTGCTTGGAATGTCCACGGCGGTGATCTGGTTTCTCGAAAACGCCCCACATCCGATGTAGACCACGCTGTCCGGAATGTCAATACTGGCAAGGTTGTTCCACGAAAATGCGCTAGGTTCAATATGGGTTACGCCGTATTCGATAACAACGTTGTCTAGGCCGGCATGAAAGAACGCGCTGTTCCAGACATGGGTAAGAGTGCCCGGAATTGTAACGGAGCCAAGCTGGGAACCAAAAAATGCCTGGTACTCAATGTTTGTAACGCTTGGTGGAATTACAAGATTGTCGGTAAGCCGACTAAACATAAAAGCCCCGTGGCCAATATGGGTAAGGCCACTGCCCATAGAAACGCCGGTAAGCCCGGCTCCCCAAAACGCCATCGCCCCAATGTGAGTCACGCTGTCCGGGATGATAAAATCGCCAAGACTGTTGCCGGCAAAAGCCCACTCCCCGATGTGGGTTACGGTGTCGGGAATGGCAATGGAAGTAAGCCTAGGCGTTCTGACTTCGGATACATCGCGCTGGCCACCCGTTGCCGTCATGAAGGCTCTGCGTCCTATCGAAGTTACCGGCAGGCCGCGCATTGCCGGCGGAATCACGAATTCCGTATTTGTTCCGGTATATCCGACTACTTCGACCGCGCCGCCGTCATCGATCTTCCGTGCAATCAAATCGCCGAACGCAAAAAAGTACCCGCCCTCTTCAAAAACCAACGCAACGGTATTGTCAAAGGCAATCGATCCAAGGTGGACTACGGTATTTGGAATGAAAACCTCGCTAAGCTCGTTGCCAGTAAATGCCCAGTCTTCGATATGCGTTATACCGTGGGGGATGGTAACCTCGGTAAGTCCCCCGTTCGAAATTTGCCCCCGCCTTATGACAAAGCCGGGTGGGGTTCGCGTGCGTTGGATGTGGGCCACCCTCGTTGTGCCCGCGCCGTCCACGGTTTCCACCGCGATACGGGTGGGAGGGCGCGGCGCGATGGGTGCTTCGGGAACGGGTTCTTGCGGTTCATCGGCGAGTGCGTTGTCTGTCGTGGTATCCGCAACTTGAGCCTCGATTGCGTTGTCCGGCACGGCAGTGGGTTCCCGTTCCCTGGGACTGCACGCCGAAAACGTGGCAAGTGTCGCCAGCGCCAACATCACGATACACCAAAACGCTTTCCTGATCATCATACGCTCCTCCATGATATTCCTTTATGAAAACCTGAAGACAAACGGAAACACAAATTTGTTGGCTCGGTACATCTCCTCCAGTATCTCTGGGCGGTTTACGTTTTCCAGCACCTTTTCTTTTGAGATTTCCATGCTACCCTCCTTGATTGTATGCTATACTATTTTGGCTCGAAGCTCCACACGTTTTTACGTATGGGAA
>Ga0209755_10007759_pt1 | contig 11588 bp, 8 predicted proteins | sample TergutCo191P1_FD_187301 | JGI IMG/M metagenome (GOLD analysis project Ga0209755, IMG submission 187301) | Cornitermes sp. P1 segment gut microbial communities from Petit-Saut dam, French Guiana - Co191P1 (SPAdes) (version 2) | ecosystem: Host-associated > Arthropoda: Insects > Digestive system >...
AGTTGTTTTATTTAACTTCAAAACAGCCGCCGGAGTTTTTGAACCGGACCGGTATTTACCGCTGATTCAAGGAATTCTGAATGTCGTCATTGCTCTAAGCCTCGTTAAGCATTTAGGATTGGTTGGTGTCTTTATCGGCACGCTCGTTTCCGGTTTACTGGCTAATTTTATCCGTCCCCGGATTATATACCGGATTTGCTTTGAACGGAAAGCGTCCGGGTTTTATATAGATTGGTTTAAATATCTGATAGTCACCGCCGGTTTACTAATGATATGCTTATTTATCGGAGGTTTTATTTTAAGTAAACTTAATATCTTGACTTTTATTTTAATGGGGTTGATAATAACACTTATATTTAACGGTATTTTTATTTTGTTATTTCGGAGAAGTGAGGAGTTTTGTTACTTGTGGGAGTTAATTAAAAGTTGGTTTTACGAAAGGCGCAAAATTGATGATTAAGCGGATAATAGAAAATAAATTAGCAGTATTTTTCGCATTTTTGGTCTTTATTGTAATCTATCTTTACTATTCCGTAGCTGACCCTATTCTTCTGCGGTATGACGACGACTGGCGATATTTCGGCATTTTTGAATCTCACCCGATTCCCTTGGTAGGTTGGTGGAATGTTACGCGCCTTTTACCGGAACACCTAATGCCTTTAATCGGCTATATTTCGTCTTTTTTAGTTTATCCTTTGACCGGTGATTATCTCGTTGCGGCAAGCATTACTCTTGCCATCGTTAAAGCGATATTTTTGATGATTTTATTTCTGGTTATTTATCGTTTATTCACTACCTTGTGTGAAAACAAAAATTTAAATGCGATGCTCAGTATTCTGACAATGATGATATTTTTCGCGATATTTAAAGATAATCCGGCTGATAATGAACATATGTTTTATAGTAGTCAGTATACTTTATATTTCTATTATGTCTTTCCGAATATCCTTAATTCAATTATTATTCTTGAATTGCTGCGGCAGATTTATATAAGAGATAGTCTGCTCGCCACTCCGCCCGGTCTTACGAAAGGGTGGTTGTTTGTCGGGATATATTTCGGAATTTTTTCAATGCTTTATGCTGCGGGTATCCTATTCACTTTTTCCGCGGCAGTTTTGGTTTGGAGATTCTATCCGGCATTCCGTGAAAAAGGGAAGTTTTTAACTAAGCTAAAGAAGTTTAACTTGGATTTTTTCAAAAATTACCTGATTGCCGCAATCATCTTTTTCGGAACGATAATTGCGATTCCCCTTGAATTATCTAGCGGACGCTCAAAAGAGCCTCTTGATAAAACTTATTTTGGCTCCGTCTTCAGCATGGAATTCGCCGGTAGGATTGGTGAATCGGTATACAATGTCTTTTTACTTGTTCGGTCAATAAATAATTATGTTTTTGGCTTGATGTTTCTGATTACGACGGCGGCTTTTATTGTTTGCTATAAAAAGAAAGATTTTATGACAAACAAAGTCATTCGTCTGGCTTTATTATGTCTTGCTTCGGCAGTGATTAACTTTGTTTTCATTGTTCTCGTGGCGGCAAAAAGCGGTCCATACTATATTTCAGAGACAAGATGTGCGTATGGTGTTTTTTATTTCATGATATTGTTTATCAGCTTCTTGCTTGTCCATATCCTTACAGAACTAAAGCAATTGGTGATTTGTGTTCCGTTGATTGTGGTGTTGATTTTTTGTGTTATGATTAATTCAAGCTATCCTTATAAGATGTCGTCTACAGATAAAGATAAGGCATTAGTGAATACATTTATTCCATTATTTATACAAGCTGATGATGAAGGGGCAACGAGCATAGATTTATATGTCCCTTTTAATTCGCCGGAAAAATGGGGAGTAGATTGCTTGTCGGAGACTTTATATAATCATAAAATTACAAAGAATAAGATTATCATTAATAACTATTTGATATGCCCGGATGATAATGTTTATTATATACTGAGTGAATAAGAGGTAAGGAATAAATGATTAAGCAAACGAAATTGAGTTTATGCATACGCTTATTAAGTACTCTTTTTGTTGTTCTTAATGTGTATATTATATTGGTAAATATCATACACATCGGACAAGTGAACTCTGAAATCGTCAGAACACTAATCCTGATATTTCTAGTTGCAACCGTAATAGCGATAATATATATTCCTAAAACTTTTATTATGCGGATAGTTAATTATATCAAGAATTATAAATGGATTCAAATATCGGCGATAGTGCTGCTTTTTGCATGTGGATTTATTTTGAGGTTTTGGTTTCTTCAATTCGAATTCGTCGCAGTTTTTGACCCTTTCATTGAAAACGCCACATCGCTTTTTCAAAGCGGAGAATTTTATCACGCCTATTACATTGGGATGTTTCCGTTTTATTATTCTTATATTGTCCTGCTTACAGCGATGTTTAAAATTATGGGAAGTGGTCTTTTAGCAATAATTTTGCTTAATACATTTTTCGACTTAATCGCATCGTGTTTGATGGGTTGGCTGATTTATCAGTTGAAGCAATCTCCTAAATGGGCGTATCTTTCGGCATGCCTTTGGTGGATATGTCCGGTTAACATTGCCTTTTGCGTTCTGGCACTCCCGATTATTATAGTTAATGCAGCAATTCTCCTTATCTTAATAATCTCATATAATATGTACCGAAAAATAAACATTCTTTGGCGAACGATTGGACTTAGTGCGTTGTTAGCTTTGTCATTAGCATTTTTAGATGCTTTCAGACCAATTTCAATTATAGCAGTTATTGCAATTGTCCTCTATCATGTTTTATTATTAATAAGGACAGGAAAATTCAAATTGGTGCTTAATAGTTTGATTTCCATCGCCATCATTTTAATGTTAAGCAGAGTGATAGGGTATGGTTGGCAACAAGTAGTTAATAATTCGACCGGATTGCCGACGAATGAATATAAAAGCGGATGGAACATATATGTCGGTGCTAATTATGACTCACATGGCAGATATAATGAAGATGATGACGGCTATCTTGGGAAACTTATCACTGAATTTGACCGGGATTATTCAGAAGTTTTCCGGAGACTTCAAAAAGAAGGTATCGAACGCTACATGGAACTTGAATTGGAAAATATCGCTATTCTTCTAATTAATAAATCGTTTCAATTGGCTGGTGATAATGTGAATATGGTTGATAGCCTTGCGGCTTATTATCCGTCGCTTAACGGGATACTGTATGACCTTATCCGTGTGTCGGGAGGGATTTGCTGGTTTATCATACTTAGCTTATCATTATACTTTATATACAAGCGCAGAAAATATGAACTGCCGGATTTTATTATTTTTATAAATATTCTGATTTTCGGCTATTTCTTCTCGTTTTTACTGGTAGAGGTGCGCAGCAGGTATTTTGTTGTGCTACTGCCGATGTTTTTTATTCTGGCGATGTTAGGATTAATGAAATCATTGCGCCCTGAGTATAATCAAGGGTTTGAAGTAGGAGGAAAAGATGGTTGATGAAATGAAAAATAAATCAAAAGCAATGGCTGATGAAGCGCTTTTTATGCTGATGAATTACCCGCGGTATAGTTTTTTGGAGCGTTCTAAACGCTTCTTGCGTCGTGCCGCCGGAAGGAAAGTAGAGCCTTTTGACAGACTTAACTGGCCGACAGGGCTTTTAGCAAACGCACTGATGGCATATTATAGTAATAATTTGAGTTCAGAGATTTCTTTGGTGATAAAGCAAAACCTGATGAAATACTACATGAGATTTATCAATAGTCGCCGGAAAATTCTCTGTCTTGATGACATTCTGGCAGGACAGGCATTAATTGAATTACATCAAATCACCGGTGATGAAAAGCTAAAAGGGCTTCTTGACCAAATGGTCAAATATCTGAAAGAACATGCCGTGGATGAAAACGGGAGCCTACCCTACCGCCCCGCACATGGGAACAATCACGTATATGCTGACGGAATTGGGATGATATGCCCTTTCTTATGCAAATATGGCAGTACATATAATGATGCTGATGCAATTAGTCTGGCTTGTAAGCAGATTAAGAATTTTTTTGCACATGGAATGGATAGCCGTACAGGTTTGCCGTATCATGGCTATGAAGCCAAAAATCAAGTCAAACATGGAATCATAGGATGGGGTAGGGCTTGCGGCTGGTTAATGATGGGGTTGGCGGACAGCTTGATTTTTATGGATAAAGAAATCGCGGAGTACGATGAAATAAAGCAATATTTCCGCCGCCTAGTTGATAAAGTTGAAGCCTACCAACGTGAAGACGGATGTTATCCCTGGCAGCTTCCGGCAAGGGAAGGGCCTTTTGACACTTCGGCGACAGCGATGATACTATATGCGATTGCCAGAGGGCTTGAAAATGATATTTTAATTGGTATTCATAGATCGAGATTGCTTCGCGGGCGCGAAACTTTGATTAAAGAAGTGACAGAAGGGAAAATATATAATTGTCAGGCTGAATGCGGCGGATTCGGTGTTTATCCGCAAAAATATGATTATTATCCTTGGGTATTGGGACCGGCATTATCATTATTTTCTGTTGGCATACGCGAAGGGTTATAAAGAGTTAAATTGGCGGTGAAGGAGATAACATGGTCATAATTCAGATTGCGGGAGGTGTAGGCAATCAGCTACAGCAGTATGCCTTGTATCAGAAATTTCTAAGTATTGGAGTAGATGCGCGGCTCGATATTTCATGGTTTGACGGGCTGTCACATAATACTACAACAAAGCGAGAATTAGAATTTGGCTTTTTTACGGATCTAAATTATAAGTGCTGTACATTGAAAGAAAAGGAAAAACTGATCGGAAAAGCAGGGTTTAGCGGAAAAATCCGCCGTAATATTCTGCCCGGGACCATACGCCTTTTTACAGAATCTGAGATTTATCATCCCGAGATTTTTACCTTTACGGATATGTACTTAACCGGATATTTTGCTTGTGAGAAATATTATGCGGATATCCTTCCGAAACTCAGAAAGCAAATCCGTTTTAAGCCAAGTCCGAAACAGGAGAATCAAAAAACTGCTTTAGAAATGACGAAACATAATTCGGTTGCCATCCATATCCGCCGCGGTGATTATTTGAACCCTGAGAATCAAGCATTGTTTGGTAATATTTGCACTGAGGAATATTATGAAAGTGCGATTGACTATATCAGTCAACGGGTTGATGCTCCGCATTTTTACTTGTTTTCTGATGATTCAGAATACATCATGTCAAAATATAAAGGTGATAATTATACACATATCAACTGGAATAAGAGAGAGGACAGCATCTATGATATGTACCTAATGAGTTGCTGTAAAAATATAATTTGTGCTAATTCCACTTTCAGTTTTTGGGGTGCGCGGCTTAATGGAAATGAGGGGAAAATAATGGTTCGCCCCGCTCGCCACAAAAATACTCAACCCATCGATAAACCAACACTCTTGCCGCTTTGGCAGGGATGGACATTGATTGATAATGACACCGTTCTTACGTAATTGAGAAGGAGATTATGAGGAATCAAGTTTATATATCAGAATTATTTTATTTTGGTTTTTTAGTGATTTTATTCTTTGCAAAAGGGATTGGGCTTTACGATGGGCAATTCATATTTAAAGTCTGTCTAGTTGCCGCCATTTCTTGTTTTGTGATGAAAATGATTATGACGGCGTATAGTCTGCGGGAGTTTGCGGTTATTGGTATTTTGCTGATTATCGGCGCTTTAGTTTATTTGGTTTCAGGTGAAAAGGGCGCCTTGCTTTATATTATGATGATTACGGGCATGAAAGGAATCTCCGCCGCAAGAATCTTTAAGGTCTCATTCGTCGCATGGATGATATCTTTTGGCGGGATGTTTATCTTAACCGCAGTACGTATAATCGATTCTCCGTTTAAGATACATGAAAGATTCGGGTTAGGTCATTTGATTAGATGGGGTTTAGGTCATTCGCATCCGAATGTCCTTCACATTTCGTATCTTACGCTTGTAATGATGGCAATATATCTCGCGCATACAGGGTGGTTAAAGATTAAGACGATTAAACTTTTGGCATTTTTAATGTTAGGAAACTTGTATGTTTATCTATATTCGCTAAGTACCACGGGATTTATTTCCGTCAGTATTTTGCTTGCTTTGAATCTTTATTGGCACTGCCGAAAAAGATTTTCATTGGTTGAAAAGTGGTTAATAAATGCGTTTCTGCCGCTGTGCCTATGCCTGACTTTTATTGCTCCGCTTATTCTGAGCGGGCGTGCCTTTGAGATAGTTAATAAACTGGTTAATACGAGATTAAATCTGTCAAGGCACTTTTTGCGGAATCAACCGACGACTTTATTCGGGACGAGGATTGCGGATATCACAAATCATTGGTATACAATGGATAACTCATTTCTGTTTGCCTATGTGATATACGGGATTGTTTTGTTTTCGATAATAATATTGGCATATGTCGTCTTGATTAATCGGTATCTGAAAAAGCAAAAGGGTATCGAACTTAGTCTCATTATTGCATCATTGGCGGCAGGTATCACGGAACCATTTTTATTTAACGGTTCGTTTAAAAATGTACCGCTTTTATTTTTCGGCGAAATGGTTTATAATCGGGAGAATATAAAAGCACCGATTCGTTTTCTGCCTGAAAAAGTCAGAATGCTTTCCGTGCCGTTACCGAAGTTATCTGTTTATGCAGTTTTTAAGCGTTTAAGCCGACTCCGCTTTTCTTTAATCTTTTTAACGGGATTTTTGAGCGGTGCTTTACTGAGTGTTTTCCTTATCTCCTATCCGACCGGCTATATAGCTCCGCGGAAGCACTGCGAAATGGAGCGGAAAGATACTTCTATATACCTTGAATCAAAAGATCAGGTAAAAGAGGCGAATATCAGGGTTTTGGAATATATTGATTCTGAAACGAAGATGGAATACTTTAGCGGAAATATTGTGGTTATGGAGCAAGTGCGGGATATCATTACTTTTGGTTTACTAGCGGGGATGCTCGGCATAATTGTTTCCTCGCTGAGAGTGAAAAGGAAAATATGAGGATATTATGTTAAAGGATTTGATGAAACATAACAAGATGTATTGGATTTGCTTAATTACAACAACAATAATCGCTTATGGATTTAAATTGGCTAACTATTCGGTTCATTTTGAAGATTTGCTGTATGAGCATTACAAGCTTGATGGCGGATTAATAAAGATGGGCAGATGGGGAAATATTTTCTTCAAAGATGTTATTAATATTCCGTTTTGGCGGACAGGCATAGCTATGCTTTTAATGATAATTGGTATCACCATACTAAGCGGTTTATTAAGAAAATATACTAATGGAAGCCTTGATGAAAAGGCAATTATAATTTTTGCCTGTATCACCATTTCTTTTCCGGCGATTAGTACATATTTTGCAATTATGTGTACTAGCTTTGAAATGGGAATGATTTTTTTCATGTCATCTTTGAGCCTCTATTTTTCTTATAAATGGATAATTGAAAAAGAAAAATGGCTGTATGGTATAATAGGAGCGGTGTGCTTAGGATATGCAATATCCTTTTTTGAGTATGCTATCCTGATATTTTTAACATTCAGCTTTTCGTTGCTGTTAGCACGAGAAATTGCGTTGCATCCTCTTAAAATGAAGATAAAAGAGCTGACATATTGTCTTTTGAAATTGATGTTGATTGTTATTTTCGCGCTTGTATTTTGGAAGCTTGTCGGAGCAATTGTTCAAATAGCGAATGGTTTTGATGTTAGCGGGTATGTTGACGACAGTATCGGCGGAGGATATGACAGAACCGGCATTTTTGCTTTTATTAGTTCATTTACAATATTTATCTTTAGATTTCCTTTTGCTTACTTAAGAGAACTTTTCATAAATAAAGACAGTATCTTAGAATATATTACTTTATACAATAGTGTCTGTGCTTTGTTAATAGTGAGCATTGGAGTGATTTATTCTATTAAAAGAAAGAATATAACTATCGTCATTTTCGGGGTTTTAACAATTGTATCAGCTTTTGGGATACATTTTATAATGGCAAGCGTGGATACGGCGAATCGCTATTTAATTTCGATGTCGATTTTTATAGCCTTTACATTTATGTTGCTATACTCATTAATTAATGAAAGACTTAGGATAATACTTATTATAGCATCGATCTGGACGGTTTTCATTCAAACAAAAGAAATGAATATGATTTTTGAAATGGATTATCGGCGTTATCAAAAGGATATATTTATAATGGAATCGATTCTTCATGACTTAGGCGGACGGGAGAAGATAAAGCCGCTGGTATTCAGCGGAAAAGTGCATAACGAACTTTATATAAAAAATGTTAATAGTCATGCCCCGATTTTCAATTGGGAACCATTTGTTACAGAACTGTTTTTTAATTATCATGGTAATCAAATTAGGCTTGCGTCTGTTGACGATCGCTTCATTGATGAAATTATTAATATGAATAGTTGGCCTAATGATGGTTATATAAAAGAATATAATGATTTTATTGTTGTAAAACTTGGAGATGAGCCGCGTAATTTACTGACGACGAATGATATTGCAGATAATATTGTTCGCCAAACATTTATAATGCCCGCTACCATAGCAAAGAAAATTAATGGTATCTCTTTTTACTTGCGCTCTTATGGTGATATATCCGAGCTTAATTTTAAGTTTGGCTTGACTGACCTAGTGATACAAGACGATCAACCGCTTTTTGAAAAGACATTAAATAATATAGATATTAAAAGTGAAACATATTTGTGCAGGATTGATTTCGGAGATGGTATAGACATTGTAACGGGTAAGACATATTATTTTGAAGTCAATACAAATAAATCCGGAGGTACAGTTGATTCCTATGCTTTTTATCTGGAGGGAAAAGATGAAAATATTGCAGGTGCATTGTTTGTAAATGGTGAAGAGATAGATGGTGAACTGGTTTATGAAATTCATCTTTCGGACAAATCGACAATTGCTGACATACAAATTTGGGACTGGAAATCCGGAGGCCGGGACATGCATAATCATCGTTATAGGTAACAATAAGTTATCCTGTCACACCATAAATCACTTAAAATAAGATGATAGATTATTAATCCAAGAGGTAAAATATGTCAAAAATCACATGGCTACTATATCGCTTATCAGCAATGAGCGTCCCCGAAATTTTCTGGCGCTTATCGCAAAAACGTCTTCAAGAAAAAGAAAAACGTCTTTTTTCGAATAATCCTGCCCCGGTAACGGATAGAGTTTATAATAAGTTACTGGAGAATTTAGTCTTTGATGAGAAACGGTTACACCTCAATCTTGACAATCAAGATTTTACATTTAATACTACTATTTCATTATTAGGCGGATATGATTATGAACTTAATAAAATGAATTGGCATTCAGGTTTTCAGACCCCTGAAAAATGGCGGAAAACTTTTTCATATTCACTGGATTACAAGCAATGTGATAATATCGGCGATGCCAGAACGAATTGGGAACTTAATCGTCATCTACAGTTTGTATTATTGGCGAAAGCATATGCCGTAACCAAAAAGACAGAATACCTAGATGAATTTACGAAGCTTTTTACCGACTGGAACAATGAAAATCATTTCCTCTTCGGGATTTCATGGACGTCTGTTATGGAGTTTGCAATCAGAGCAAGCAACTGGAGTTATGCTTACTCCTTCCTGAAAAGCGCGGGCGGAGTACCAAGTGATTTACTAAACAAACTTCGTATTGGTATTATCAATATGACTGATTATGTCGTAGGTCATTATTCCCGTTATTCATCAGCCAATAATCATTTGATTGTCGAAGCCTATGCAATAGGTCAGAGCGGGGTTCTTTTTAATCATAATGAATGGATTAGATTGGGCGTATCAATTTTAACCAAAGAGCTTCCGTTACAAAATTATTCCGATGGTGTAAACAAAGAAGTATCTTTGCATTACCAGAGCTTTCATATGGAAGCGGTGGGTTTGATGCTTAGGTTACTTATAAAAAATAATTTAGAGGTGCCAAATACTTGGATTCCCATACTCGCTAAGATGTGCGAGTATGTCGCCGATTGCCGCGGATTATATGGTGAGTATATTGAGTTTGGCGATAATGACGATGGTAAAATACTTGACCTTATCGGAGGTGAGTGGAATCATAATGATTATGTGTTAGGCTTGTTAAGTTATCTACTGCCGGCAGGATATATTGATTTAGATACAAGAAATGAAAATCTAACATGGCTTTTTACGGAAGAAGATAGACAAATAAGTATTAAAAAGCCTGCTTATTTTAACAAGGGCAGTATTTGCTATCGCAAAGGCGGTGTTTCTATCTTGAAAAGTCGGGATAAACAAATCCAAATTGGGATTGACCACGGTGAATTGGGTTTTGGTAGTATTGCCGCGCATGGTCATGCGGATGCGTTAAGTTTTCAGATGTACGCATACGGCTTTCCTGTATTCATTGACCCCGGGACATATATCTACCATTGTGATTTAGAAAGCCGGAATGATTTCCGCAGGACTAAGAATCATAATACGGTTAGTATAGATGGCCGGGACCAGTCTGAAATGCTCGGCGCTTTTTTGTGGGGGAAAAGAGCGAATTGTCAATTTGCATACCGTGCCGACGGAGATCAAATAACTATAACTAGTGAGCATGACGGATATAAACCCGAAATTCATCAGCGCGTATTTGAGTATAACGGGCAAGATGAGTTTGTCATCACCGATAAATTTAAAACTGATGCGAAAAAAGAGTTGAATTTTATACTGCCATCGGAAGCTGATATTAAATATGATGAGTTAGAAAAAGAACTGAGAATTGTGGTAAATAATAAATCAATTAGAATGGGATTCCATGCGGATAAAGAGTTCAAAGTTTCAGCATGTGATATCCCCGTTTCTTATAAATATGGAATAAAATCCAATGCAAGAAAAATGACAATTGAAACAAAAGCGCTATTTATAAGAACTAAAATATTGATTGGCGGTTAATGTTACCGATAATCGCTGAAATCACGGATATATTCACTCTCATCATACAACTGGTCAGAAAGGACCAGCAAGATAGAATCATCAGAAAATTCATACATATCTTTCCATATCATTGGCGGGAGATATACCCCTATATACGGTCGGTCAAGCGTAATTATCTTCTCGTCGCCATTAAGGTCGATAACTTTTACTTTGCTTTTTCCGCATACATTAATTAGACAAAAAGAAGAATTTCGATTTGCATGTTTTCCGCGAACAACGGATGTATCTGAATCATAGATAAAAAATATCCGCTTCATTTCAAAAGGAATATCTTTATTATTTTCGATTACAACAAGATTACCGAGGCTGTCGAAAATTTTGGGAAATTCAATAAGCTTAACATCATCAATTGTGTTCATTTTCGTTTACCTCAGAATAATTATTAATAATCTCTATCACATAATCGATTTCTTCGTCCGTCATGCCATTATAAAGCGGTAAGGATAAAACGGTATCGGCATATAACTCCGTGATGGGAAAATCACCTTCACTAAAACCCAGATACGCATAAGCTTCGGATAGATGAGGCGGAATAGGATAGTGGATGATTGAGCCGATTTGCTTCGCATTCAAATATTCGACAA
>Ga0209755_10007760_pt1 | contig 11585 bp, 9 predicted proteins | sample TergutCo191P1_FD_187301 | JGI IMG/M metagenome (GOLD analysis project Ga0209755, IMG submission 187301) | Cornitermes sp. P1 segment gut microbial communities from Petit-Saut dam, French Guiana - Co191P1 (SPAdes) (version 2) | ecosystem: Host-associated > Arthropoda: Insects > Digestive system >...
AGCCCGAAGCCCGAAGCCCGAAGCCCGAAGCCCGAAGCCCGAAGCCCGAAGCCCGAAGCCCGAAGAAAGGCGAAGTGGGTGCGGGTTCTGTAAACAGGCGATTTTTGGACTCGATTTCATCGTTAACACCAGTATCGGCGCTTTGGGAGGATATGTCAAGGAAATAGTTTTTGCGGGGATAAATGCGGGAATTTGACAAAGAAAGCGATCCTAGCCATAGTTATGATATGGTTACCGCAGAAATGAGCATACTGGAAAAAGAAACAGGCTTAACCGCCATTGAAGACGCTCTGATAAAACTAAGCAAAGAGAGGGACGTTATTCTGGCTCAAACAGGCGCATCACACGTGCCATTGCCGGAAATACGGGAAAAGCTTGATTAGGCAGCCGCATATAACGAGACAAGAGTAAACCGAATATGACTTTATCATATTTTGACTCATCCATTCTACTTGCAATAGCGCTGGACGAGCAAAAGCAGAAAGAAGCATACACCTATTGGCAAAATTCAATACGGGTCAGCTCTATATTGTTAAGAATGGAAACCGTAATAACATTGCGAAGAATCCATGAAACCAACAAACAGGTTATAAATTTTTCATTGCTAAACGACTAAAGAACCATATTCGTAGGGCAAATCGTGCAATTCTCCTTCGGAAATCATTTTAAAAATATCCCTAAGATTTTCCTCCAATTCTTCCAACGAGTATGCTTCCGTAATCTGCCCTGGATACATGTCCAGCCGCCCGATGTAGAATTCGCCCGATCTTTAATTCCATTTCAACCCCTCTGCCTCCTTTGTTGTATGATGTTTAAGAGGAAGCGGTCAAGAAAACGGGAATAGTTTTGCGGGGTGAACCTTGAAAACCCGCCTGAATAAGGTTACAGTAGAGGTATGGAGAAAGAAGAACATGCTTGACCGGGTAAATCTGATACAGGAAATCGACACGCTTCCGCCGCATTATTACCGGGAGGTAATAGACTTCATCGGCTATATAAAAGCAAAGAAGGTCAAGGACACCCTCTCTTTGGAAAAAGCCGCCGAGATGGCTGCCGACGAGTACCGCAATGATAAAGAATTGACCGCTTTCACTGCCCTTGACGGCGAAGCGTTTTATGAAGCAAGGTGACATTTGGCTTATAGGGCTTGATCCATCCGTCGGCGCAAAAAAGTACAGGAAAATTTGAACATTCCTGAAATTTGTGGTATAACTATAAAATATGCAGTTTAGATCCACGAACTCTCATGAGCCTCAAGTTTTCCTCAAAGATGTGGTGCTGCGCTGCCTGCCTCCGGATGGGGGGCTTTATGTGCCTTCAAAAGTGATGGATTTGCGTCAACTTTTCCTTTATATGGGCGAACAGACCACGTACCACGAGTTGGTGGCTGCCGTGGCCCCGTCCCTGCTCCAGGGGGAGCTAAACCCCTTTTCTGCGGCCAGAGTGGCGGAAAGCGCCTTTGATTTTGAGCCGGAACTTACACAACTGGACGAAAACTTCTCGCTCCTTACCTTGTACAACGGCCCCTCCGGAAATTACAAGGATTTTGGCCTTGCCTTTCTCGCGGCGGTGCTGGAGGAGCTCCTTAAAAACAAGCGCCAGGCGATGATCCTTTCCGCAGTCAGGGGGAACAGCGGAATGAGTTTGGGCCGTGCTTTTCAGGGCCGCAGGGGGCTTACTTCGGTGATGCTTTACCCTTCGGGGCCTATCCGGGGGCTGGACAGCGCCGCTTTTGTCCCAAACGGGGGGAATATCATCCCCATTCAGATTAAGGGGACTTTGGATGACTGTCAGCGGCTCAGAAACGAAGTCATCAATGACCGGTCTTTTGTGCAGCGCTACAATGTAACCAGCGCCAATGCCATCAACCTTGCACGCCTTCTTCCGCAGGCGTTTTATTACCTTTATGCGTTTGTCAAACTGAAAAAACGCCTGTCCGGTGACCTTGTTTTCAGCGTGCCTTCCGGTAACTTCGGGAACCTTATTTCCGGCCTGTATGCCTGGAAATTCGGCCTTCCGGCAAGCGGTTTTATTGCCGCCATGAACGCCAACAACGCCCTTGGCGATTTTATGGGCGGCGGGAGATTTGAAGGCCGTCCGGTAACCGCGACCAATTCGCCGGCGCTGGATGTGGGCAGTCCGTCGAATTACGCCAGGCTCTGTTCGTTTTATGACGAAGCCCCCGCTGTCATGCGGAACATGGTTTTTCCCGCTTCCATTGACGATGACAAAACCGTCAAGGCAATGGAGCAGGCATGGAAACAATACGGGGTGCTGCTTGACCCGCACGGCGCAGTGGCTTTCGCGGCGGCGCAGGATTTTGCCAGGACTGATAAATTTTCGGGTGCTCACACCGTTGTGCTTGTTACGGGGCATCCGGCCAGGGAAGCGGCTCTGGTTAAGGCCGCCACGGGCCAAACGGTTTCGCTGCCGGAAAATTTATCCGTGCTTAAAAACGAGGCGAAGGCCATCGCCCTTATTGAGCCGCATCTTGATATAGTGGAGAGTACCATCGCACAGTGTTTTCAGTAGAGTGAATAGCAGAACAAGTATTTAAAAAAGGTAAAAACTATGGAAGAAAACGAAAATGGATTGTCGTCCCTTGACGGTGCCGCGCCTATAGTCACCCACGCCGGAGAATATCTTCATGGCGCGAGGCAGCTGGCAGAAACAGTATTTCATGATGAGCGGATAATGGGCTTTGCGCAGAAGCTGGGCATTGCCATTGCGGTTATAGCGGGACAGGCCCTGCTCATTTGGCTTGTCTGGCTTTTTTTCAGGAAAATAAGCGCGAAGGTTAGGGACGGAGCGGGACACCGGATAAAATCCCTTTCCATCAGGAACTTAAAAATCCTCACGGTCAAGCAGATTGAGGATGTGTTCATCTTTTTGCTTAAAATAGCGAAATATCTGGTTACGGCTTTTCAGCTTTTTATCACTGTGCCCATTATTTTTAGCCTGTTTCCCGCAACGGAAGAATTGGCGTCAAGTATTTTCAGCCATCTTTTCAACCCGCTCAAAGATGTAGTGTTGAGTATGGTGCGGTACGTTCCAAACCTTATTACCATTATTATCATTCTGACAATCGCGAAATATGTGCTTAAAGGGCTTAAATTCCTTGCCAGGCAGCTGGAAACGGGAAAGCTGACGCTTCCGGGGTTTTACGCTGACTGGGCCTGGCCTACCTTTAACATAGTCCGGGTGCTTCTGTACGCCTTTACCGTGGCGCTTGTTTTCCCCTATCTGCCGGGCTCCGATTCCAGGGTTTTCCAGGGCGTGTCGGTTTTTGTGGGGATTATTTTCTCCCTGGGTTCCAGCAGCGCCATCGGCAACCTGATTGCCGGCCTGGTGATTACCTACATGCGGCCTTTCAAAATCGGCGACCGGATCAAAATAAAGGACGTTACGGGCTTTGTGGCGGAAAAATCCCTTTTTGTGATCAGAATCAGGACTATCAAAAACGAGTACATCACCTTTCCCAATATGACGGTGCTTAACTCCGATATAACAAACTACAATACTTCCGAGGAAGAAGGCACGGCGGCGCTTGTGCTTCACACAAAAGTCACCATGGGCTACGATGTTCCCTGGCGCGCTGTTTACGATACCCTTGTCAAAGCGGCAGTAAAAACACCCCATATAGAGGAAACCCCCAAGCCCTTTGTGCTTCAGACATCCCTGGACGATTTTTACGCAAGTTATGAGATTAATGTCTATACCAGGGAAGTAGAAAAAGTAGCGCTTATTTATTCGCTTCTTTACCAGAATATTCAGGATGAGTTTAAAAGCGCGGGAATCAGTCTGCGTGCTCCCCATTACTACAGCAAAATTCCGGTGTAGAAAATAATGTTGGTTTGTGGTATGCTTTTTACTACTTTCAAAGGAGCATGCTATGAGAAAACTTACCGGCATTGTTGCCGTACTCTTTGCCATTTTGATCCTTGCCGCTTCATGCGCATCACCGCCGCCGCCCGCACCGGCCCCGGCACCTCCCCCCCCTGCGGCTCCCCCGCCGCCGCCTCCCGCGCCCGGGGCGGAGACCACCCCGCAGGTAAACGCGACATTTTCGGCCAGGTACTTCAACCCCTATGACGGCGATCTTGTTATCACGCTTTCGGTCATAGACCAGACGGCCATCACTAGCTGGAGGGTTGAAATTAATGAACCCCAGGCCCCCTATCACCTGTTCCACTCATGGGAAGGACAGGGTCAGCCTCCGGCCCAGCTTAGATGGAACGGAAGGGGACGCGGCGGCGAAATGATAATGTCAGCCCTGGATTATCCCTTTGCTTTTACTGCCACCAATGCGCAGGGAAACACCGGCACATTCCAGACCCTTCTTGGCGTTGATGTTTTTGTTGTCCGGGACGGGCCAAATTTACGGATACAGGTTCCGTCCATTATTTTCGCTGCCAATTCCGGGGGCTGGGCTGGTGTAGAACCGGAAATCTCCGCCGCCAATGAGTTTATACTCAGGCGTATCGCGCAGGTGCTTAGCAGGTTCCCTGCTTACCAGGTACGGGTTGAAGGCCACGCCAACGCTACCATCAATCCCAACGACACAGCGGCCCGCCAGCAGGAAGAAGCCCTGGAACTCCGGCCCTTAAGCGAGTTACGGGCCGCTACTGTGATGAATTATCTTGTGCGGCTCGGCATTGATTCGGGGCGTTTGAGTTATTTCGGCATCGGCGGGGAGCGGCCTATGGCTGACTGGGATGACAGGACCAACTGGTGGAAAAACCGCCGGGTGGAATTCCTTTTGGTCAGATAGCCGCAGAACTGTTTCCGGGAAGGTGACAGAGCGGCCCTGCTGTTCGGGTCACCTTCCGTCTTGAAATCCATCTCTCCATAAGGTATGCTGAAAACATGAAGGTGTGGCTGAAATTTCTTATTGGCGCTTTCCTGGGTATGGTTCTCGGGTTTCTTTTACCATCCGATAATGAGGCAGTCTCAAACACCATAACTTGGCTTGGCGAGCTGGCAATCCGTATCGGACGTTATGCCCTTGTACCAATACTTGTTTTTTCCCTGACTATTGCCGTTTACGAACTCAGGCAGGACGGCCAGTTCTGGGGCATAGTGTTCAAGACCTTTGTGGTTATGATCTGCAGTTCTGTTTTTGTCATCTTTGCGGGAATCCTTGTAACGCTTGTGTTCCCTCCTTCGCGCATCCCTATTCTTGTTGTTGAACAGGCCGAAGCGATTTCCCTGAATACAATGTACAATATTCTCCAGGTATTCCCTTCCAACATGTTCGCCGCAGTGCTGAGCGATGGAATCTACCTTCTGCCGATTTGCGTTTTCGCCTTTTTCCTGGGCATGGGCTTATCGTATGACAAGAACTATACAAAACCCATTATTTCGATTGTGGATTCCCTCTCACGGATTTTCTATCATATAGCCTCGTTCTTTTCGGAAATCCTGGGATTTGTGATGATAGTCCTTAGCGCTTATTGGGCCATACGTTTCCACACGGCCCTTAGCGCGGAAGTGTTCAGGGACATAATCCTGCTTCTTGGTATATTCAGCGCGGTTTTGGGATTTGGAATACTCCCCCTGTTTTTGTATTTGCTCAGGCCCAAAGTCAACCCCTGGAAGGTGTTGTACGGCTCACTGGCTCAGGCCCTGGCAGGTTTCTTTTCCGGTGACATCAACTTTACCATGCCGGTACTGCTTCGGAGCCTAAAGGAAAACCTGGGAATCCGCCGCCGCTCCAACACCATAACCGTTTCCATCTTTTCCATTTTTGGCCGGGCCGGAAGCGCCTCAGTTGCCGCCATAGCCTTTATCGTGATCATCAATTCCTATTCAAGCCTGGGCATCACCATGAGCGATGTTTTTACCATTGGACTAAGCGCGTTAATGATTTCCTTCCTCCTGGCCGGCTATCCCGGCACCGGAGCCTATGTAGCCCTGGCAGTCCTCAGCATTGGCTTTGGCCGGGGCTTTGAAGCCGGCTACCTTCTTATGCGGCCCATTTTCTTTTACCTTATTGCCGTGGGAACCTTCCTTGATGTGATGATCACGTCTGTTGCGTCCTGCGCCATTGGCTACTCAAGCGGTTTTAGGGAGAAACGGGAACCTAAGCATTTTATATAGTGAGTTTGACAGCCGTTTTGCCACGTTAAACGCATGAACAATAAGATAATTGGATTTTTTTTTAACCACGAACCTCACGAACCAGCACGAACGATAGGATTATGCGTATGGACCTTCAAATCCAGCTGATCTTGGTATTTTTAGTGTGGAAAGCGAGGGGTTTCTGACTACAGGTTCGTGACGTTTGTGGCAGCACCAAAGGTGCGCGTTTGTGGTAAAATTCTTCTACCGTGAGCTTCGTGTGTTTGGCGTGGCCGTTTTGCATAGGCAAATTTGAGATTGTATTTTTTTAAGATATGCTGTATAATTCACCAGAATATGAGCAAAAAAAGTGTCTTTTTAACAAAAAATTCTAGCCAAGGCATCGGGCATCGGGCATCGGGCATCGGGCATCGGGCATCGGGCATCGGGCATCGGGCATCGGGCATCGGGCAGATTATCTGCTAGCTCAAATCGTGTCAACTATCTAATAGTTAATTATTTAATCTCTATCAGCATATTTTCCCATTCAACGCTCCACTTTCTGGTTTCAGGGCCGCTTTACCAATATAAATTTTGTTATAACAAAGGAGATTCACAATGAAGAAGAAGGTTAAATTTTTAGCTGGGATCGCTTTTCTTTCGCTCATCGGGTTTGCTATTACGGCATGCGATAGCCCGACGGGTGGGACGCCGCCGGTAATGCCTGCCAGTGTTACTTTAACACCGATTGACGCATACGTTGTTGCGGGTGGAACTCAACAATTTAGTGCAGCGGTAACACCGGCAGCGGCATCACAGGCGCTTACGTGGTCTGTTGTGCCCGAAACAGCCGGTTCTATAACGGCGGGGCTGTTGAGACTTTCCGGCGCACATGCAGGGCAGATAGTGACTGTCAGGGCTACGGCAAGCGGTCATGCGGCGATATACCGCGAGGCAACGGTAACGGTAACCGCACCCGGTCACACGCCTGAACCCGAATACAGCATCAGTCTGAATGTGATGAATATTCATACCTTTCCTACCGCGCTGTTTGGTACCACTGTACTACTTCGCACGGTGAGGATAGAAAACACAGGCAACCAGCCGACAGGCCAGTTGACCGTGGCCTTGTCCGGCGCTAACCCTGGTTCTTTTGCCTTGACCGGTTCTCCGATAACCAACATAGCGGTAGGGGGATACGCGGAATTCACGGTAGGCCCCAATCAAGATTTACCGGTTGGTACTTATACAGCCACGGTTACGGTTTCCGGCGGGGCGGGTATAACGGCAAGCTTTGGTGTGTCATTTACGGTAAGTGAGACTCCTCCTGTGCCTTCTTTCAGCATTACTCTGATTCCTGCGGGCGACTTCAACTTTGGCTCTGTTCATGTTGGTTACACCTCAGTACAGCCACACACAGTGACGATAGAAAACACTGGCAATCAGCCGACAGGCCAGTTGACTGTGGCCTTGTCCGGCGCTAACCCCGCTTCCTTCTTTACAGTGAACAGTTCTTCGATAGGCAGCATAGCGGTAGGAGGACACGCGATATTCACGGTAGGCCCCAATCCCGGTTTACCGGTTGGTATTTATACAGCCACGGTTACGGTTTCCGGGGCGAATATAACGGCCCAAAGCTTTACCGTGTCATTTACGGTAACCGAACCTCCGATTTTTTGTATCAGTCTGGATACAGGCGACCATACTTTTACCACTGTGGAGGCCGGTTACGATCTGGTAACACCACACACGGTAAGGATAACCAATACGGGCAACCAAGCGACAGGCCAATTGACCGTGGCCTTGTCCGGCGCTAACCCCGGTTTCTTTGCCTTGACCGGTTCTCCGATAACCAACATAGCGGTAGGAGGACATGCGACATTTACGGTAGGCCCCATTCACGGTTTGCCGGTGGGTACGCATACAGCTACGGTGACGGTTTCCGTTGGGGTAGGCATAACATCTCAAACTTTTACCGTGTCGTTTGAGGTAACCGAAATCCCTGCCTTTGGTATCAGTCTGGATACAGACAACCATATTTTTGCCCCTGTGCAGGCCGGTTACGATCCGGTGATACCACGCACGGTGAGGATAACCAATACGGGCAACCAGCCGACAGGCCAGTTGGCCGTGGCCTTGTCCGGCACTAACCCTGGTTCCTTTGCCTTGACCGGTTATACGATAGACAGTATAGGCGCAGGAGGAGATGCGACATTCACGGTAGGCCCCAGATACGGTTTAGCGGTGGGTACGCATACAGCTACGGTGACGGTTTCCGGTGGAGCGGGCATAACGGCAAGCTTTGACGTGTCGTTTACGGTAACCGTACCTCCAACCTTTGGTATCAGCCTGGACACAACAGGCGACCATACTTTTACCACTGTGGAGGCCGGTTACGATCCGGTAACACCACACACGGTAAGGATAACCAATACGGGCAACCAGGCGACAGGCCAGTTGACCGTGGCCTTATCCGGCGCTAACCCTGGTTCCTTTGCCTTGACCGGTTATACGATAACCAACATAGCGGCAGAAGGACATGCGACATTTACGGTAGGCCCCAGATACGGTTTAGCGGTGGGTACGCATACAGCTACGGTGACGGTTTCCGGTGGAACGGGCATGACGGCAAGCTTTGACGTATCGTTTACGGTAACCGTACCTCCAACCTTTAGTATCAGCCTGGACACAACAGGCGACCATACTTTTACCACTGTGGAGGCCGGTTACGATCCGGTAACACCACACACGGTAAGGATAACCAATACGGGCAACCAGGCGACAGGCCAGTTGACCGTGGCCTTGTCCGGTGCTAACCACGGTTCCTTTACAGTGATCGGCTCTCCGATAACCAACATAGCGGTAGGGGGACATGAGACATTTACAGTAGGCCCCAATCCCGGTTTACAGGCTGGTACTTATACAGCCACGGTTACGGTTTCCGGGGCGAATATAACGGCCCAAAGCTTTACCGTGTCGTTTGAGGTAACGGCACCCATTGACATAGGCACTATTCCTGGATATCTACAAGGGACTTGGCGGTGGGATCGTGGTGCCTGGGGGCACTACATAGTCTGGATAGTCGGAACTTCAACTGTTATGGTTAGGGACGTTAACGATCCTGGTCGTCCATACTACTCCCCCCCCTCCCCCCCGTTACACATTGAAAGTGTAACACGCGGTGAAGCTTCAGGTGAGTGGACAACATACTCTTTTACGATTGAAGGTCTTGGTAATATTTACCGGGAACTGCACGCAGATGGGAACTGGCTACGGGATAACGATGGAGACTATGATGATGATTTCCCCCGTATTTTTCGCCGGATAATGACACAAGGGAATAGGTAAACGCGGAAGGCGTGAAGAACCGCAAGTGTTTCTGCCAACAACTTTGCCTCCTTCACGCCTCCGTGACTTGCGCATTTTGACATCTGTTTACAACGGCTTTGCGTGCATGGCACTCCTTTGTGCACTTTGCGAATCTAAAAAGCCCGGGAAGCGCCTATTCGTAATGCGTCCACATCCGTATGATTTTCACGATACCTTTGTGGAGTCTTCCGTTGTTGTCCTTCAAACCTTCATCCCCACGTTGCCAAGGCACTCCTCAAGAGGTGTGGCTTTGCCTTCCAGTATAGATTCTTTCATGCCCGGAATGGATTGCAAATAAAGCGTTTCAATCATTCCGTTCCATTCATCCTGATTTACCATAATAACAGCACCGTCATCCGTAGCAATGGATACGGTATCTCCTCGTTTAATAACTGTGTCAAGGATAACATTAAAATCCCTTTGGGCGGTGCTTGCTGTAATATGATTCATGGCAAATTGTTATTTCATTCCTCCTCTGGAAACACCCTCTCCCTTTGTGCTATCCTTATACTATGGAATTGAATCAAGAATTTATCGACAGCCTTGTAGTGAACGAAGTGCGTCTTATGCAGAAGATTGCGGGAGAACTGAACATCAACATGGGTCAGGTTTCAACGGTTGTGGGCCTTTTTGCCGAGGGAAGCACAGTGCCCTTTATCGCCAGGTATCGGAAAGAGCAAACCGGCAGCCTTGACGAAGTGCAGGTCAGGGATATCGACCACCTTTTCAAGAGCGGGACGAACCTTGAAACCCGGCGCATTGAAATCATTAAAGGAATTTTTGGGCAGGGGAAACTTACGCCGGCCCTGTACGAAAATATCACCAAAGCGGCGACTCTTGCCGAACTGGAAGACATTTACGCCCCCTACAAGCGCAAGAAAAAAACGCGGGGCATGCTCGCCGCCGAGAAGGGTCTTGGCCCGCTGGCACAGGCCATGAAGGAACTGGACGCGCCCGCCCTTGTCGCAATGGCTGCGGAGTTCATCGTGCCTGAGGGCGATCCCAGAATCGCCGAACACCCGGAACTGGCGGTGGCCACGGCGGAGGACGCCTTGCAGGGCGCTATGGACATTATCGCCGAGGAAGTAAGCCAGGAAACCGAAAACCGGGCAACGGTGAAAACCTTTTACATTGCCGACGGGAGGATTATCGTCAAGGGTTCTGAAAAACCCGGCAAGGGCGATGAAGAGGCGAAAAAAACGTCCACCTACCAGATGTACTGGGACTACACCGAGCCGCTTTCCCAAATCAAGCCGCACCGTATTCTGGCCGTCAACCGCGGCGAACGGGAAGAAGTCCTTGATATCACCATTGACGTGGACGAGAACACAGCGGCGAAAATGCTGCAGGGAAAATACCTCATCCACAACGACTATCACGGCACGGCGGTTGAGGACGGCCTTAAGCGCCTCCTCTCCCCGGCAGTACTCCGGGAGATTCGCGGGGATCAGAGTGACGCGGCGGACGACCACGGCATTTCCGTGTTCAGCGAGAACCTGAAAAACCTGCTCATGCAGCAGCCCATTAAGGGAACCAGGGTGCTTGGTATTGATCCGGGCATACGCACCGGGACAAAATGCGCCTTTATGGACGATACGGGTAAATACCTTGGGAACTTTGTTATTTACAACCACAAGGTCGAAGAAGCAAAAAAACTCATCCTTGAGGGGGTGAAAAAGTTCAATGTCCAACTCATCGCCGTGGGGAACGGAACCGGGACGCGGGAAGTGCAGGAAATCGTGTCGGCGGTCATTTCCGAAAACAGCCTGGAAACGCTCTTTACCGTTGTGGACGAGGACGGGGCATCGGTGTATTCCGCCGGGGACATTGCCCGCGAGGAATTCCCCGACCTGGATTTGACCATCCGGGGCGCTATTTCCATAGGCCGCCGCCTGCAAGACCCGCTGGCGGAACTTGTAAAAATCGACCCCAAGTCTATCGGCGTGGGCCTTTATCAGCACGATGTAAATCAGAAAAAGCTTTCGGAAACCCTGGACGAAGTTGTTTCCTCGGTGGTGAACAACGTGGGGGTCAACATCAACACGGCCAGCGCTTCTTTGCTGAAATACGTTTCGGGAATTAACAGCGCCCTGGCCCGCAAGATTGTAAAGTACCGCGAGGAAAAAGGGAAAATCGAAAGCCGGGAAGAACTTGTT
>Ga0209755_10007761_pt1 | contig 11584 bp, 6 predicted proteins | sample TergutCo191P1_FD_187301 | JGI IMG/M metagenome (GOLD analysis project Ga0209755, IMG submission 187301) | Cornitermes sp. P1 segment gut microbial communities from Petit-Saut dam, French Guiana - Co191P1 (SPAdes) (version 2) | ecosystem: Host-associated > Arthropoda: Insects > Digestive system >...
AATTATATGCCATTGCACCTAATTTTATACATGTCGCTTCTGTTACTACGCTTGTTTCATTGCCTGCAATGTGGTCATGATTTGCATTTAAAACATAATTGCTTTTATCCGCTTTGTTTAAATTTATTGATGAACCGGCATGACCGTCTATACTGCCGATCAATGTGTTGTTTTTTAATAAACAGCGTCTGTTTGCAAAACCTCTGCCGGCAGAATCTGCTATTACTTGAATTTGACTCATTACTACTTGCCCTGTTTGCGGATCATAGGCATCATCGGCAATCCACCTTCCTGTAGGAAATCCGCGGGGGCTTCCCTGTACAGGGTAAATACTTATTTGAGCGCGATAATATTCGGCGTTTTTAAACATTAAAATTTCTTTGCCGCCAAAGCCGTCGTTACCTGAATATGTTCCCCGCCAAACGCCAAGCAAAGCTTCCCTGTTATCTGTATGCACGATTGGAGTATTTACAGTTTTATTATTATTACTGCTGCTTTTGCAACCCTCCGTTATAGCTACGCAACCGTAGATGAGTAAAATGACAAGTATTATAACACCTGCAACTTTTAAACAACCGCCCATATCAATTTTCCTGCATTACCTTTTTAATCAATAAATTTCGCCATTTTAAACAGCCACAAAACAGGATCTAACACACGATGCGGAACGATATTGGGGAGCGTGCCTCCCTTCGGCGGTTCGCCGTAACTTGATACTCCAAAGAAATAAAAATTTTTAAAATTTCCTTCTATCGTATTAATAAATTGACCTTCACCTATGTCTTCCAACCATTTTCGGATATCATTGTTTACTTGGATTACTTCATTCATATTAAATTTACTTTCATTGATAATTTTACTTTTTTTAGTTATAAGAGCGTTATTAAACGCTTCTTCATTGCGTATAACGTCAAATTTTGCCAAGACTACAGCGACAGGGATTGTTAATCTTGCATTTGAAAATATTCCATACGCGGATTTTATATATTCAGCGACAGCGCTTACAACATCTTTCGTAGCTTCATTGTCAATTTCTTTTCCTGCAGATGAATCTCTTAAAATATCTTTATCAATTGAATTATTCTCTTGAACATGTTTTAAAATTAATGGATCGATTAAAAGTATTATCGCTTTTGAAGATTTTATATAACGGCAGACATTGGAATCTGTTTTTAATTCTTGTTCATGATCTTCGCCCGCCCCGTCAAAAATAGTAAATGTATATGTCGGCACTTTTCCTGATCTTTTAGAATCATTTTTTATCTGCCAAATCTGAGGGATAAGGCTTGCTAAACCACGCGCTGTACTTTCAGGTTTTGTATGATCTTTATAAATACGTTTATAATTATCATTCTGATGATTTTTCGTAGCAGTATTTTGCGAAGATAATATTAAACGAAGATCGGAAAATCTTCCAAGTTCGTTAAGCAAAACCGTTATATAATTTGTTTTTCCTGAACCGGAAACACCGATGATACTAAAAGGAAGATTCGGTGTTTCTAAAGCTGTTTTTGGAATTTCTTCTCCGCATTTTGGGCACTGGCGTATTATAGCCCAATTCCCGCATGAAGAGTTTTTACATTTAACCCTTTTAAATTCAAGAAATCCTCGTTTAGATAATTCACCGCAATCAGGGCATTTGTACTGCACTTTATTCTTGTTATAATTTTCAAGACAGAAGGGGCAGACAAAAGCGGTTTTCTTTTTCCAATAAACTATTCCGAAAATTGTCCCGGAAATAATGATTAATATAAGAATTATCGGAATACATGCGTATTTATATTCGCTATGTTGTTCCCCGATAAAACCGCAAACGCTGCACACTTCTTCTTCGACTATAGGAGGGAAAAATATACCCCCGCTGATTTTATTTTTTACAAAAACATGATCTGAATCTGTAAACGGCGGTATTTCTTCACTTAACGCTTCTTCTTTGCAATCCGTGCAATATTGAACTTTTTTCCCCGCTTCGTTGCACATAGATTCTTTTTCAACAAGCCAATTACCGTCTGGTTTATGCGGCAGTTTTGGTATGGCTTCTTTTACAGCTTCCTCATTGCAATCCCTGCATCTTCTTATCCTCTCGCCTTCTTCGCTGCAATCCGCCGCTTTTGAAATAATCCAATCACCGCCTGCGGTATGCCTTAACCTTTGAATATTTTCCCTTCTTGCTTCCGTGTTGCAAAAGATACAATCAAAAACCCTGATGCCTGTGCGTGAACATGTGGGCTGTGTTATCACTCTCTGGCTGTTTGCCGCAACATGTTCATGAGGACCTGTGTATCTATAATTGCTGCTTGCAATTTTGTTGACGGAAAAATTCCATCCGTTATTATAATTACGCGATGATCCCGCATTCCCGTATAAAGTTGATCCGCTTAAAGCGCATCTAAAATCAACATACTCCATTCCTGAAGGCATATTTACACTTGATGCGCCGACTATCTCAAATTGACTTGTAGAAGCATTATAAAGCACATTAGCAAGATAACTGCCTGAAATTTGCGTCCCTTGCCTGTTTGTTGTAATAATTACAACAGCTTGATAATTGTTTGCGTTTTTAAAAACCATTAATTCAATACTGTTTATACCGTCACTATTTGTAAAAATGCCTCTATACACTCCAACCAAAGAATCAAAAGTTGGATCGGCATATAAAGAAATATTTAATAAGAAAACCAGTATTGTTAATACGACAGCTTTTTTACTAAATGATATTTTTCTCTTTTGAATCTTGCATACTTTTTTTAACTTTTTCATTTTTCCTCCTATATTGTTCCTTTAAATCCTTTTCCCCAGCGAAACGCGAAATCTGCATTTTGAACAGGTTCCGCTTTTAAATTTAAAATAGATTTTTTTTCGATTTTATCAATGTTTATTTCAATTGTTTTAGTATAATTTTTTTTATTTTCAAATGTATCTTTCGGTATTTTTACAATTTCTCTGTTATTTGCAAATAAAATTATTTCAGGCATTTCAGAAAAAGGATAATTTGATTGCGCTTCAATAGAAAGATTGTATTTTCCAAAAAGTAATTTTGTAATCTTCCATGAAACATCTACTTTTAATTCCCGTCCATAACGCTTTTTACAAGGAGAAGAAAATACTTTTTTTCCGTTTACATTATATACGGTAAATATTGTTACATAATATGCGTCTTCGTCCTTCGCTTTTTCGTTATAAAAAATATAACCTTTATTTTTAATGCAGTTTTCAACCGGAATCTTTCTTATATCCTGCGTTTTTAATATTTCCGTATAATTTACATACGGAGGAGGCTGATCGGGTTTTAATTTTGTACGGACAAAATATATAAACTCTACAGCATTATCTGGAATATCCCCTGCAATTTTTATATTTAATTTTGTATAAATTATACCGTTTTTATTTTCTTCTACTAACAAAGTGGATTTATCTATTTCACATGATGAATATGTACTTATTTCTGCATTGTTTTTTGCGGCAAGCCAATTGCCGCCTGAAAGCGCTTCAACTTCGATTATATAAAAATCGTTTTTTGAAAGTTCTATTTCACATTCTTTAAAATTGGAATTGTATCCGGTAAATATTTTTTTATTTATAATAATATGCAGTTCGATATTTTTTCGCTCTATATCCCATTTAATTTTATATTTATTATCTTTAATATGCTCGATATCGATTTTAAAAGAATCAATTTTTTCCGAAGGTGTTATAGCTTCCAAGCGCACGCCTTTACAGGCAGGCATATCATGATAATTTGCTTTAATTATATAGATATAAGTTTTTCCGTATTCGATATTTTTATCTTCATAATTGTATTGAGCGTTCTCCGCAAGAACAATTTCTCTGCCGCCTTCAATCCTTGAAACAGACGCGCCTAATGAATTTTTAGGCAATTTCCATGTTATGCGAATTGACGTTCCTATTTGATCGCGTGCGTCTTCTGTAACCTCTGCGATAAACGCTATCGTTGAACCTAAAGGCGAAGAATACACAGCTTTATTTTCTATTACACGTTTTGCAAAAACGCCGTAACTATAATATGAGCCGGGAGAAATACTTTCATCGTTATAAAATGTATCGCTTAGATTATCTTTTAATAACTCGCCGTCTTTCTCATTCATTGGAATATTTTTGCCTGTTTTACGGACTATACAGTATAAAACATTTTTTTCCTGAGAACGCGCCCAATTTATTGTTACAATATTATTTTTTGAAATATCCGCAGTAATTTTTGTTACAGGCTGAGGTTGAGTATTTTTTAAAAAATCTATGGCAGGTTTAAAATCAATAAAGTAATTTAATATATTAAAGCAAATTTCCGCTTTTTCTGATACATTCTGGTTTTTTACAGAATCAAAGGCGGTTTGCGCTTTTAATTTTACATCTTTTATTTCCGTTTCAAATGATGTTACATTAAGCCCCGGGAATTTATGTATAGTTTGAACAAGAAACTCTGACGCTTCCAGATATTTTTTACTAGCAATAAGTTTCCGTAATATATTTAAAGGTTCTTTATACTTTTCTTCTTCTGCATTGATACGTTTAGTTAATTCCGATGTTTGTATTTTCTCGCCAGGATTGGCTAATTTCGCTTTATCTAAATATTGCCTTGCATCTTCAAAATTTCCTTCGCGTAACGCTTTTTCTGCGTTTGTCATGTGTTTCCCGAAATTTATCATGTTTGCAAAAACAAAGCCGCATTCGGGGTAAGGGCATTTATCAGATGATACAAGAACAAGTCTGTTGCAATTTGTACATTTTTTATACAATTCCTTCCCGCACTTACATTTATTTATTTTTTGCGCTTCGTTTAAAGTTTCAAATTTATTTTGATTTTGGCAATAAGAGCAATTTACATAAAATACCGCTGTTTCTGGAATATAAGGATCGTCTTTTAACCCCGCCGCATCATTGTAAATCGCTAAAGCCGCTTTGTAATCGGTAAAATATTTTGAAATTCTTTTTATACATTCATCGGCGGTCTTTGCTTCCTTTAAACTTGTTTTTGACATTCCTTTTATAGATGCAAATAATTTTGTCAGATCAGGGTTTTTATATAATAAAAACGCTTCATAAGCGCGGCGGTTTTCATTTGAATCAAAAACATATATTTTTCCATTTGTAGCTATATTTACAAGATGTTTTATAAGGTCATCGGTAATTGAAGAATATTTCGCGGCATAATCGTTAAATATTTTTAACAGTTCGCTTGTTTCTTTATTTTCTCTGTATTCAAGTGCGTTTTCAAGCTCTCCTTGCAGGTAAGCCGCTAATGAATACAAATCGCTTACCAGATTCAAACCGGAAATATTCGGGTTGTTTTTATATTTCGCCAAAGCGGCAAGTTTTTGTATATCTTGAATATCCTCATAAATTTTATCTGCGCGTGTCGGAAACTTAGGTTTATCTGCAAGCGGATCAATATCAATTATTTCAAAGCCTGCATCGGTATAAATTTTTTTGATATTTTCAATTGATAATTTTGTTTTATTAACCATAGACTTTATCGCGGCATTTGTGACAGTGTGTTTACCTGCAAGTTTATCAATATAAACAATGCTTGATAAATTTGAGATTTCCCTGTTTGTATGTTCCTGCGCTTTTTTAATAAACAAATCTGTCAATTTTCCATCTGAAGAAAAAATTTCCGATTTTGAAATAATTAATAAATCTGATAAAAAATCTTTTTTCTCATTTATTTTAATCCTGTTCATTGTTTGGGTTTCTTTTCCAAGCGCGCTATCCAAATCTTTTATCGCTTTTTCTATAGCTTCCTTGACTTTTTTAGGCGCTTTTTCAGGAGGATCAAAAGTTATATCTGTTAAATCAAATAAATCATAATCTGCCATTTTTCTGCCTGCTTTATAAACTGCGTTTCTATCGAACCGGGTGTTTCAATTGAAACACGTTTTTAATTTTCCCAGGTATCCGTATCAGAAGCGCAAACAAGGTCCGCTTTACTTTCGCTACTGAGGCTTTGCGCTATAGTCCCGAATGCGCTGGAAAGTTCTGATTGCGAAACAAAAAGCGCATTGGCATCTTCTGATGAAATATCTTTTAAAAACTTTTGATCAGCGCCGCCGAAACCGATAGCCGCTGTTTCAATGTTTAATGAATTGCATTGCTTTGCGGCGGAGACGGCTTTATATTGATTACTCCAAACCCCGTCAGCTAAAATAATTGCAAACAACCGCCCTTCTTTACCTTTTAACATTGTTTTAATTGTGTCAAAAGGATGAGCGTCGTTTCCGAAACCGGTTTGCCCGCATTTGATAGACCGGATTGCATTTATACATTTTTTTTCATCATTTGATAAATTGCAAACAATTGCAGACGAATCTGAAACTGCTACGATGCCCGCTTGCGTATAAGAAAAATCCAAATCATGCACAAACTTGCACATAGCATCCTGCGCGTCGCTTAAAGGCCGATCCGACATACTGCCTGAAACATCAACCGCCATTACTACAAATAAGGGCTGCTGTTTATATAATTCTTTTTGATCAATCGGTAAAGCGTATTTAGACATATCTTCTGGAACCTGCTCTTTGCGTATCGGTAAATTTACATTTTCTTTTTCCTGCCTCGCTTCTACATGGATAACTCCGTTATTATCATAACTGTATTGAACCCTTATTTTTGTAACTCCGCTAAGCTTGTTTGCGCCTTTTTCTTTAATATGTTTTATACCGGAAATTACATATCTGTAAGAAATCAAATTATCAAGAGGGTTTTCTTTATCCCCTTGCAAAACATAAACATCCATTTCGTTTTCATCTGCTGCAGCCGTATGAAAAGTGAAGGCTTTTGCGACCCGCACAGGGCGGGGATGATTTGCTGGAATAATAATATCATTGATATAACGGGAGCTGTCTGTACTTACCGCGATAATCCCCATCGCATGAGCTGTGGTTTCTCTTAACGTTAATACACCTACGCCTGATAATTTTTTTACCGGAAGAACACCGCCTGAAGTTACACCTGACGTTTTCCTGTCTGTAACTTTTTTTCCGTTTTGTATTTGTATTGCAAGTTTTGAATAAGATTCATTTTCTTTTGTCGTTTGTATCGCAGCGCCTATAGCGACAGCTTCATCGGGATTCACGGGGGATATAGGTTTTTTCCCGAAGATCTTTGTAATATAATCAGAAACTTGCGGCATACGGGTTGAACCGCCGACAAGAAGAACATCGGTTACATCACGCTCGCTGATACCCGCTTCTGCTAAAACCGCTTTACATAATGATCCGGTCCTATCGATTAAATCAATTGAACGGCTTTCAAATTCTTCGCGTGTTATTGTTACAGCCGCTTTTCCGTGAGCGGGCAAAGTAACAGTTACATTATAATTATTTTGCGTTGATAAGCGTCTTTTTACCTCTTCTGAAAGCCCGCGTATTATATTTTTTATTTCTTTATCGTTATGTGTATCAAGCCCGGTTTCTGAAGCAAATTTATCAAGCAATATACTCTCGATACGGTCATCCCAATCACGCCCTCCCAAACAATGATCGCCTCGTGTGGTTATGGTATTTAATTCGCCGTCCCTTATCATATGCGTCAAAGTAACATCGAAAGTACCGCCGCCTAAATCGTACACAAGAATATTTGCGTTCTCACGCCAATATTTTAATCCATACGCCATTGCGGCGGCATTAGGCTCATCAATAATTTTCTTTACTTTGATTCCCGCTTTTTCAGCAGCGCTGATTGTCGCTTCCCTTTCAGGCGAATAAAAATACGCAGGCACAGTAATAACCGCATCAAGAATTTTATCATTAAGAACGCTTTCAGCTTCTTCCTTTAAATGACCTAAAAGCAGTTCGGATAATTTTTCTGAAGTATAGGAAATGCCGTCTATAATACAATAGGTATCATTTTTTCCCATATGACGTTTAAAAGTGGCGGCGCAGCCTTCTACGCCTGCATTAAAAGCGCTCTGCGCATCTGATCCGAAAACCGTCTTGCCATTAATAAACTGAATAACAGACGGCGTGATATTTTTTCCTTCCCTGTTAGGCACAATTTTAGGTAAATTAGTTTCTTGATCGATAACAGCTACGGCAGAGTAAGTTGTACCTAAATCAATACCAACAGAAATCGGCATTATAATCCCCCCTTTTTATATCTGGCCGCTTGTACGAATTGCTGCAAACCGCTTTTTAGCTTCATCTATTTCTTCCTGAGTTTTTTTACCTTCGGATATTATTACAGCGTCAACAGATTCGCCTGTCGCGGGGTTTCTCGCAATTACTTTTAACCCGAAGGCACCGCACTGGAATGTTACTTCGATAGGGGAGTTTTTCGGTGTATTAGGAGGTAATTCCATTGATACTTTTCCAAGACTGTTTACTTTTAACAGAGGATCGGTATATTGTTCTTTGTCATTTTCATCTAAACAAGGTGTTACATATTTATTAATACGATCTTCGCAAACATTTTCAAAAATATATAATTCAACCACTCTTTGATTTTCAGACATCGTCCCGTAAGTTTGAGAAGATTCAGAAGGAGAACTATCTCCTAAAAATAAAAGATTGTCTATCATATAACCTTTATCTGTAAATACCGCAGGGCCGAATGAACGTGTTAATATATCATTTATAGCGTTTTCACCGGATATAACCTGCGGAACGTTAAGCATCAATTTTTTAGCTTCTTCTTTTGTAATTGTTTCATCAATAATATCTGCGATAGGGCTTTCGTTGTTTGATGATTCTTTTTGTTCAATAAACGCAAGCAAGCGTTCATTCCATTCGACCGCCGCTGCAAGCGCCGCTCCCTTTGCAACAGCAAGGTCAGGCTGTTCTACACGGACTTTACCTGGGAATAAATTTTCAACAGCGGTTTTAATCATAGGCATTTTTGTCGAACCGCCTACAAGTAAAACAACATCGACATCATTTGCCGATATTGCAGCTGATGTCAACAGGTTCCGTACAAAGTCCATGGTCTGTTCCACTAAATCCTTTGTTAGTTCTTCAAACTTTTCGCGTGTAACTTCAAGACGGGTAGAATCTCCCGAATAATGAATGGAAAAACTTTTTGAAGCGATTCCGGAAAGTGATTTTTTTACATCTTCAACCTGATTGCGTATTTTCTGACGCAGTTCTCCGTCCATATCGCTTTGAGAAAGACCGTGTTCGTTAGTATAAAGTTCGCTGATATAACCGAAAAGACGATCATCCCAATCAATTCCGCCCAAACGGTCATTGCCGCCTGTTTTTAATACATCAATAGACGCTTTTCCGTTTTCATCAACGCTAAAATTAAATAAAGTTACATCAAACGTGCCGCCGCCCAAATCATATACCATAATTTTCCGGTTTTCTTTAAATTCACGGCAGCAATAATTTAAAGCCGCCGCTGTAGGTTCATTGATTATATTTAAAACATTTAATCCTGCAATCGCTCCAGCGTCTCGTGTCGCATCACGTTCTTTTATTCCAAAATATGCAGGGCATGTAATAACAACGTCTTTTACTTCGCCGCCTTCCTGTTCTTCTACATACTCTTTCATTCTTTTTAATATTAAAGAAGATATAGTAACAGGATCGTATTTAACACCGTCAAACTCTCGAATCTGAGCGTCAGGTTTTCCTATTTCGCGTTTTACATACTGTACAACCCTGTTAGGATCAATCTCCGCTTGATTTTTCGCTTCTTTGCCGACAACAGGAGCCCCCCCTTCTTGAAAATAAACAGCGGATGCCAATAAAGGAATCGAATCATAATTATTATCAATTACCTGCGGCGTTCCATTCTCATCTAATGTCGCGATAACGGAATAAGTTGTCCCTAAATCAATACCATAAACCTTTCCCATAAATATTTCCTCCTAATTATTATCTGACTGACTGTCAGCTTTTTTACTTACATAAACATGCACCATTTCTTTTATCAAGGTTCTGTTTTCTATATAAAACCCGATATTAATACTTTTGATTACTGTGTCGTGCAGTTGCGGATCGTCTGTCGGGATGCGTTCAACCACCTGGCAATGCCTTGTGTTTCTCTTTTCGCCTTGTTTGCTTTCTTGTTTAATCACCCCGTTATTTTCCAGCAACTGAAGCAGATCTAAAAACATATTGCGAAAACGTTTTTGAATTTTTTCATCGGTTATATCTTTAACAGCGGCGGCGTTTTCACTGTAGAGTTTCGCTATTTCGATTAATATCCCGTCATAAACGCGCCCTTTATCAATTTCACGATATTTTTCCAGCTCATCCTGCATGGATGAAAGGCGTTTTGCATATTCATTGTGATAAAGTTTGTGCAGTTCATAAATTTCCTTCGCGGTCTTTGCCGACGATTCGCAAATGCCTTGCACTGTCGCAGATAAAGCTGATATATCCGTTTTTATATCATCAAGCGCATCTGAAACAGTGTGCGTCTTTTCAGAATTTTTTTCTATGCTTGTAAATGAAAGCTCTGTCTCGGAAGAATTATCTAAATCTATGTTAGAAGCGCAAAGTCCGTTTGCGCCGTCTTCTTTTTGAGTTTCTTCTATTTCTTCAATTTCATTAATTAAATTTTCATTAATTAAATCAGGTTCATTATCTTTATTATACTCATCGCACAAACAGGGTTTGCCGTTTTTTTCATCTAAGCCCTTTTCATTGTCAAGCATAAATTCCCTCCTTAATTATGAGTATTAGGATTATATATAAAAATCATGATAATTTCTACTTATTTTATTTTAAAAATAAAAAGATAAAAGGCGAGGCAACATAAACACATGATTCTACAATTGACAACAATTTAATACCATGTAACAATTTAAAACAAACGTAACTATATTAATACTAAATAAAGGGGGATTTTATGGGTTTAATTAAAGCCTTAGTAGGGTCTGTAGGAGGCACTCTTGCCGATCAATGGCTGGAATTCTTTGTCTGCGAAAGCCTGGATGCTGACGTTCTTGCGGCGAAGGGGCAAAAACGGGTAAGTAACAGAAGCAGCAATACCAAAGGGGAAGATAATGTTATATCTAACGGATCAGGTATAGTTATCAACAAGGGACAGGCTGCGATCATAGTAGACAACGGGCGTATAATGGAATTTTGCGCCGAAGAAGGTAAATACACCTACGATCAATCTAGCGAGTCCAGTATCTTTTTCGGAGGGCTGGATAAAAGTATTGTCGGTATTTTTAAAAGTATAGGCGACCGTTTTAAACACGGCGGAAGCCCCGGAAAAGATCAGAGAATTTATTATTTCAATACAAAAGAAATAATGGGGAATAAATACGGCACTCCTAACCCTATCCCCTATCTTATAGTCGATCCAAACATTAATTTGCGCCTTACTATCAGCCTTAGGGCAAACGGGGAATATTCATACAGGATGACAAACCCCCTGTTATTTTTCAGCAATGTTTGCGGAAATGTTGTTGATATTTATAAAAGAGATCAAATTGACAGCCAGCTAAAAAGCGAAATTATTACCGTTCTGGGACCCTCGCTTGGAAAATTAGGCACCGGAATGGAATATCATGAAATTTCTTTTCAAACAGAAAAACTTGCGGAAATCCTTAACGAAGCGCTCAGCAATAAATGGAAAGATGTCCGCGGTATAGAAATCGTCAACTTCGGGATAA
>Ga0209755_10007762_pt1 | contig 11584 bp, 10 predicted proteins | sample TergutCo191P1_FD_187301 | JGI IMG/M metagenome (GOLD analysis project Ga0209755, IMG submission 187301) | Cornitermes sp. P1 segment gut microbial communities from Petit-Saut dam, French Guiana - Co191P1 (SPAdes) (version 2) | ecosystem: Host-associated > Arthropoda: Insects > Digestive system...
CGATATAGTTCATGGCTACAGACGTTATGAAGATGGACAGGATGGCAAAAAAGAATTTTTCCACATCGAAAACAAACAGGCATAGCACTACTACAATACCGTCGGTTATAAACAGCCCAATTGACGGGCTAATGTTAAAATGCTTTTTTAGAATTAGCGGTGGAACGGCCGTACCGCCGCTGGATGCTTTATTGTGATACAAAATACTAACCGCAACGCCAAACAGCGCGCTGCCTATTATGGTAGAAAGCATAGTGTCATTTATTAATGTTATGCGTGGCGTAATGCTAATAAAAAACGGTAACAGTGACGCGCCAATAACAGTGTTAAAAAACACTTCGCGCCCCAAAAAGAAAAAAGTCAGTACCAAAACAATGGCATTACCGATATAAATTACGACAGACCGGCTAACCCCAACCCATGACTCCAAAATAATTGCAAGGCCGGTAAGCCCACCAGCAGCAATATTATGAGGGGCCAAAAACATGTTAACGCACACACTAAGCAACACAATTGCGAATGTGATATATAATAATTTGAGAATCCATTTTTTTATGTCGATATTTTTCATAAAAAACACCCCTTTGCAACTAGTTTGGCAAATGGGTTGTTTTTTATACATTGGTGGACTGGGTACAAAGCGTGTGTTATAATTTTTCCGCTTCTTGACATTCAAATTTTATATTTTAGGCGGTGTGATATGAGCAAAATTGTAGTTGTGTATAAATCAAAATATGGGACAACAAAGCGATATGCGGAATGGGTTGCCGAAGCCCTTGGTGCCCCGCTTTTTGAAAGTGCGGAGATTAAATCCAGTCAGCTTAATGACTATGATGTTGTGGTGTATGGAGGAGGACTGTATGCCGGTATTGTTGATGGTGCAAAATTAGTAACAGAAAATTTTAGTAAAACACTTGTCTTGTTTACTGTGGGTTTGTTCGACCCCAAAGTTACGGACTACGCACCCATTTTAGCAAAAACATTTAAGCCGGAACAAAATGTGAAAGCGTTTCATTTCCGTGGTGGTATAGACTATACAAAACTTAACTTTCTTCACAAAGGGATGATGGCTTTTGTAAAAAGGGAAGCAGACAACAAAAGGCCAGATCAGCGTACGAGTAATGATGCCAGTATCATAGAAACATATAACAAAGAGGTAGATTTTTCTGACAAGGCAACTATTGAGCCTTTGGTTGAATATGTAAAGTCATTATAGGGTGAAATATGACAAACACGATAATTGGTACAGCCGGGCATGTAGACCACGGTAAAACTTCGCTTATTAAAGCCTTAACCGGCATCGATACAGACCGCTTAAAGGAAGAAAAAAAGCGCGGCATTACTATAGATCTTGGTTTTGCTAATTTGGTGATGTCAAATGGCGAAAAGGTTGGCATTATTGACGTGCCTGGGCATGAAAAGTTTATTAAAAACATGCTAGCCGGGGCTGGTAGTATTGATGTAGCATTACTGGTTGTGGCTGCAGATGAAGGTATAATGCCGCAAACGCGCGAGCATTTGGACATTTTGTCTATGCTAAAAATAAAGCGCGGAGTTATAGCGCTAACTAAGGTCGACTTGGTGGAAGACGAGTGGCTTGAAATGGTGAGTATGGAAATTGAAGAAGAAATGCGAGGCAGTTTTTTGGAAGATGCACAAATAGTGCCTGTGTCTGCTGTAACCGGGGCAGGGGTGGATGAATTGCGTGCGCATATTTTTGATTTGTTGAAGCGTTCGGCGGTAAAGAATATCGGCAATTCGTTCCGCGTACCAATTGACAGGGTGTTCACGATGGAGGGTTTTGGTACGGTTGTAACTGGGACACTGCTTGAGGGTAACCTAAGCGAAAGCGACGAGATTGTAGTTTTCCCGTCACTTAAAACAACCAGGCCTCGTTTTATACAAGTATTTGGAGAACAAGCGCCCAATGCAAAACCGGGACAAAGGGTTGCAATCAACCTGGCGCAAATTAAAGTTGACGAAGTGGTCCGCGGCGATGTGCTTGCGACACCGGGTTCTATGGAAAACACGTATTTGCTTGACGTGCGTCTGGATATTTTGCCTGATGCCAAGCGAGAAATCTTGAACAATACACGGGTTCATTTGTATCATGGAACCAGTGATTTGCTTTGCAGAATATCGTTAATTGGCAATGATAAGTTGGCACAACGTGAGAATGGATATGCTCAGCTTCACCTTGCGGAACCACTCGCCGCAAAATGTGGGGACCCATTTGTAATTCGCTTTTATTCGCCCCTCGAGACTATTGGCGGCGGCATAATTTTGGACCCTTGCCCAGTTAAAAAATTGCGCAATAATCAGGATTCGTATAATAAACTGGTGACAAAGGATACTGGAAGCCCATCAGAAAAATTTGCGGTGTTTGTTAGTGAGCGACTTTTCCCAGAGGTAAAATATATTTCTCGTATTTCCGGGCTTGAATCGGATACTTTTGCAGGCGAAAAAAATCTGTTTACTGTGGGCAAAAAAGTAATCCATGGCGATAATATTTCCCGCTATGGCAAACGCGCACAAGATATTTTGCTTATGTATCACAAAAAAAATCCCCTCCATAAGGGGATGCCGGTAAGCGAACTGACCAGTCAAATTTTTAGCGACGACGAGCAAGCCCATGCCGCAGATATTTTAAATCTTTGCTGCACACTCGATTTTTTCATAAAAACAGAAAACGGCGTTGCCCATAAAAACTTTAGCGTTAAAGTAAATGAGCGACAGCAAAAAATGCGCAGCGAGGTGTTTGAGACTTTAAAAAAAGGTGGTTTCGCGCCGACGGGGATAAATGAACTTGAAGAAACCTACGCCAAAGAAAAAAAAGTGTTAAAGCAGATTTTGGATGACATGATAGCACATGCAGAAATAGTATTGCTGACACCGCAAATATGTATCCATAATGATTTTTATGAGAAAGCACGCGCAATTTTTGTTGACGAAGTTACAAAAAACGGTGAAATAACGCTGGCGCAATTCCGTGACAAGCTGGAAACTTCACGGAAGTATGCAATGGCGTTATTGGATTATTTTGATAAGAAAAAAATTAGCCGCAAAGTGGGGGACAGTAGGGTGCTGGGCTAGTAAAATCCTATAACTTGTTTTGCAAAATAGTCTATTTTATGCTCTTGTAGCAGCTTGTCAACTTCATGTTCATGTTCTAAGTCTACACAGTAGGCAAGCCCGCATCCTGCCCTTACTTCCGAGGGTAGGGGAATGAGTCGCCCAAGTTTGCAAATATCATCAAGTGCTAAAGTCGCAGTTATTGTGTTAAAAGCGATAACTAGCTTCGGTTTTTTTTGTCTTGTCATTTAGTGACACTCCTTGGAAATCTGCCCTACGGCTTCAATTGCTTGGCGTACTTCATCCTGCGTGTTAAATGACGAAAAACTAAAGCGTACTGCCCCTTGCTTGTCCGTTCCCAGTGCTTTGTGAAGCAGGGGTGCACAGTGGAAACCTCCCCTTGCAGAAATGCCGTATTCATTGGAAAGGATAAACTCTACCATGCCGGAATCCATATCACCAATGTTGATGGTCACAACCGGGGTATGGGGTAAGTTGAAATTGGAATATATTTTTACGTTAGGAATGCCCGAGACTGCTTTGTAGAATTCTTCGGCCAGTGCCTGCGCCTTGTTCAAGAGGTTTGTCGTTCCCATTTGGTTAATGTATGCGATACCCGCCAAAAGTCCGGCGATTCCGTGGGCGTTTAACGTGCCACATTCTAATGTGTCGGGCATTTCTGTAGGCTGTGTTTTGGAAAATGCGTTTGTGCCTGCGCCGCCAAATTTTACAGGAGATATGCGCTGCGAAAAATTTTCCCGTACACAAAGCCCGCCAACGCCCTGCGACCCATACAAGGATTTATGCCCGGTAAAACACATAATATCAATGCCTAAAGCCTTCATATTTATAGGTAGCAGCCCCACGGCTTGGGCAGCGTCTACAATCAGAAATAAGCTATGCTTTTTACAAAAAGCAACGATGAAGGGTAAATCTACAATCATCCCGGTTAAATTGGACGCGGCAGTAATGACTACGGCTTTTGTGTTTGGCTTTATGCAACGCGCGAAAGCAGTATAATCAAGGTTGCGGTCTGCAAGTAAGCTAACCGTTGATATCTCCATGCCCTGCGATTCCAAGTGATACAGCGGGCGCAGCACAGCGTTATGCTCCAGCACAGTGGTTATGACGTGGTCGGCAGGGGTGAGCAGCCCGCGAATGGCAATGTTTAGGCTCTCTGTCGCGCCGGAAGTAAAGACTACATGCTGCGGCACCGTGCCAAAAAGGGCGGCAATAGTCTTGCGCCCTTGAAAAATGCAATCCGAGGCATTTTTTGCGTGTTTATGAACCCCTCTGCCTGGGTTTCCTAATGCGCCAATGGCTTCTGCAACGGCTTGGGCAACTGCTGGGGGTTTTTGCAAAGATGTGGATGCAGAGTCTAAATAAATCATACTATGGACGTATGATATTTACAGCTTGTTGCATCAGGTTTACAATATTGTACATGTCGGTAACTTCGCCAACAGCAAGGTCGCCAAGCAAGTTGTAGTGGTTTAAACATGTGCCGCAGGATATAATTTTTACACCTTGCTCATGCATGGCTTGTAAATCTTTAACACTGTCTGAATTTTTTAATGCGTGGTATACGCCACTATTGTAAAAAATAATTGCAGTGGGCAGGGTTTCCAGTTGCGATACTGCGAAAATGAAACCCTTCATCAGTAGTTTCCCGAGTGCATCATCGCCGGTGCCCATGAACTGTGAAGATATGACAATAATAATCCCGTTGTCATTGCTAGCGTAGTTATGCAAGCCAGAAGACTTGATTTCCTGGGAAGCAGATTGCGATATAGCTATTACAAAATTACCGCCTTCTTGGCTGGTTGAATACGCGCATCCTTTAGAATTTAAAAATTTAGATATGTTCTGCACTGCAATTTCATTGTCGACAACGACTTCCAGCCCTTGCGAAATATCAGCTTCTGCAATGGCTTTTTTTGTTTTAATTACAGGTACCGGACAAATGTCGCCAACACAATTGATTCTGGTCATAATTGATCAAACTCCTATAAGTATATTTTTTTCTAATCTTGGCACGACACTGCCTACCAAGGACGAGGCAAGCGGCAATTTTTGGAGCTGTGCAAGGAGTGGCATAGCGTCTGCATCACTTACGGCTATTAATAGCCCGCCGGATGTTTGCGGGTCAAACAAAATTTCTTGCAAGGCATCCTCTACCCCGTCAAATTCTACTTTGCCGTCAAGAAAATTACGGTTTTTTTGTCCGGCAGATGTTAGCAGAAACTCGCGTGCAAGTCGCATAGCTTCTGGAATGTAACTAACACAGCTGCTGTTTATATAAATTGAATAACCCGGCTGTACCATTTCATTCAAGTGGCCTAAAAAGCCGAAGCCGGTAACGTCTGTCAGGCCAGAAATATCGAACTGTTGCGCAATTTCAAATGCGTATTTGTTTAGCGTAAGCATGGAAGTAATGGCTTGATTATAGCTGTTTTCATCAGCTTCGCCAACCCTGTAGGCCGATGTTACAAGCCCTACGCCAAGCGGCTTTGTCAGGATTATTTTATCGCCTATTCTGCAGCGGTTGTTATGCATAATTTTGTTTGGATGCACAACACCCGTTACCGACAGGCCGTATTTGATTGTGGCATCGCTAATAGAATGCCCGCCGCACAGCACGCCGCCGGCTTCTTTTACCTTTTCTGCGCCGCCTTTAAGGATTGCGGCCAAAACAGTAGGGTCTTCATTTTCTGGGAAGGCGACAATATTTAGCGCGACCTTAACTTGCCCGCCCATTGCATAAATATCTGAAAGTGCGTTGGCCGCAGCAATTTGCCCAAATAAATATGGATCGTCCACCATTGGCGGGAAAAAATCAAGGGTTTTGATAATAGCGATATCGTCGCTAAGTTTGTAAACCGCGCCATCGTCCGAGGAATCGAAGCCTACGATTAAATTTGGGTCACTAAATTTAGGGATGATTGAAAGGCTGTCCTTTAGCATCCCCGGCGGTAATTTGGCTGTACAGCCGCCACATGCGGCAAGTTTTGTAATTTTGCTTGTGTCCATGGTTGTCCTATATCAACATGCAATAGATAATTAAATCGTATCTGCATGATATTTTTGGCGGGAATATGTGGGAATCGAACCCACCTAGGCAGCTTTTGACTACCGGCACAGGTTTTGAAGACCAGGGGGCACACCAGCACCCATCTACTCCCATTGAATGGGGCAACGCCCCTTTTTTTCTTATACATATTACATTAATGTGACAGAGAATTCAATAGTTAAAAAAGATGCTGCAAGCCGTGGCTTGCAGCATACAGTTTTCTTATTCTTGATTTTCAAATGCCTCAACTTGCTCTAGCTCTTCGTTTTCAGCATTTTCCGCTACGATTTCTATTTTTGAGACAGATACTTCATAAGCGGTTTTTTCTAATATGTCGCCGTTTTCAAACTTTTTTTGATACTGGCGGCTTTGCATTCTTCCCCATAGGCGAACCCTGTCGCCTACGGTAAGTTTGCTGGCATAACGTGCATTCCGACCCCACGTAATACATGGTATGTAGTCGGATTTATTATACGAGCGGTTGATTGCAAGCAACAGATCAGAAATTTCCCTTCCAAAGGGAGTAGTTCGGTAGATCGCAGGTTTGCACAAATAGCCGTCTAAGTAAGTATCGTTTGGGTTTTGCTCTGGCAATTCTGCTATAAGCTCTATGTCGCGCGCAAAAACTGTAAGTACAAGCTTATTTCTTTTTTCAGCTTCTACATAGTTGTTGTACGAGCGTATTTGCCCGTTGATGCGCACAAGTTGCCCAACCAGCATTGTATCCTTGTCTACAATGCGTTCGGATACGGTTATGGGCAAAACGTCGCCCGCACCGCTTAACCTACTAATTTCTACATCGAAGCGATAAAATCCTTCTCCGTAAATCTCGTGGCTAAATGTAAAATCCGACACTATGCGTCCCCCAATGTCGATGAAGTTATTGCCGTTTTCCATGATTCCCGCCTCTCTTCATTACGAAGTGAGCGTACCCCGCCGCTATAGTTAAGCGGCGGAGTCGCCTTTCGCTTTTGATGACCTTATATACCTTATTCAGGCAAGCTGTGATTTATGACAGCAAGTGCCGCCGCCGCTGCAAGCACATTATCCGAATTTTCTTCATCATTTACTTTAGCTGAAAACTCTTGTGGCAACCGCTCTGTGCCGTCCATTCCAAGAAAAGACCGTTGAATGCACACTTGGAGCCCATCTTCTGTAACGCTAGATGCAGTAATACATGCCCTTGCATTGAATCCATAGGTAATGAGAGTAGCCTTACTTTGAGATAATAACGGAAAAATAGTTTTATCGTCGGCGTTTACCACAAGGTAATCGTCACGATTTAAATCGGGTACAATATTTGTTAAAACAGGAGAAGCTTCTGTAGCCACTAAGACGTTAACTTTGGGGCCTGTGCGATGCCTATCTGTTATGTGATAACAACTGGCCCGCCCACCAGCCATACGTAAAAATGCCTTTGCAACTTCACGTCCGCCACTGCCTACCATGCCAACAGACGGCATATTTGATGTATGCATAATAAAATCCCTCCCAAATTTGTATTCACAATATAAGTCTAAGCTTGCAGACTTAATAATATGCATAGAAAAAATGGAAGTGGCGAAAAAATGGAAATGCAACCTACCAAAAAAAATCTTCAAGCGGCAAAGTACAAATTGTATCTTGCAACACAGGGTTATGATTTGTTAGATAGGAAACACAAGACGTTTTTACAAGAATTAGCATTGATAGAGAATACTACAAAACAATTAAAAAATCAACTTTTTTCGCGTCTAAAAGTGTCTAAATATTTAATAAATCGTACAAAAATGGAAATTAGAAAAGAAAGGTTAAAAAAAATCACCGAAAAAGTTGTAATTGATACAAATTTAATAATAACATCACGTAATATTATGGGCATAACCGTACCCATAGTCGAAGAAAGCATTGAAAAAAAGCCTCCATATAATTTATACGAAGGCTCAATTTCACTGGATGAAACGTTTTTTGCATGGCAAAAAGTAAAAGTGTTGCTGCTAAGGCTTGCAGAGTTGCAGACGGCAACAAAGTGTGTTAAGGCTGGTATGAAAAAAGCACAAAAGCGCGCGTCTGCATTAAAAAATGTTACAATACCAAAATACGAGACCCAAGTTAAATACATATCAAACCAATTAGAAGAGCGCGAACGTGACGAACTTGCACGTATAAAGTTGGCGTTAGATTTTTAATCTTCACCAAGCTTTAATGCTTGGGTAATCTTTATCCGTGAAATAAAGCTGGCTAAAATCAATAAACACAGCACAACCATAATTGCAAGTACTCCATACAAATTCCTGTAATCGCGGCCTTCCATTGTAATAATCAGCGGCAAAACCTGGTCTGCGGCAGAGTATGACAGTTGTATAAGCGGTACAAATAGTCGTGAACTAACAATGCCCACTACACCGCCAATTGCAAGAGCTGTAAGCGTAATAAAAAGCTGTTCGTTTACAAGTAGACTAATTATATTGCGCATACTAAGCCCCATAGCACGGAAAATACCAAACTGCAGCACTCGGGATTTTATGGATAATATCCAATAAATCAAAAACCCAGTAAAACAAACAAGAAGCGTTACTATAAAGCTCATGGTTAGTACGCCATTGGTACCCTGTACAACCGGGTCAGACCTTATTGCCACCAAAGCGGACATCGTATCATCAAATTCTGCTACTCTTACGAAGTTATCCTGCAGAAAATCATGAAAAAACTCGGTAGAATTTTCATTGATGTCCATCCAAATTTGATACGGGCGCATACCCCAATTAGTTATTATATGCCCCAAGTTTGTTATGGCAAAAGATACTTCAGTCATTCTAGTTTCCCCGGTTGGCAGGCGTGTTCGCATAATAGGGTCAAAGGCGGGCCAATATTCCACAAAGCCAACTACTACAAAACGGCTAGAGCTGGCTAAGCCAAGCCTTGGTATGTCGGTTATGGTAACTATGTCTCCTACACTATATCCTAAAACTGTGCGGAAATTATCGGAAAGAAGTACACCGTCTGGCGTGAGGGCAAGAGCGTTTAAAAAATAATTTATGTCAATAGGCAACAAATCGTCACGAAACCAAACAGTTTCGCCAAAACTGCGGGTATCAATAGCCATCATAGGCATATTGTTAATCCTTGAGCCTGGTGCAGCTAACTCGATACGGCGCCGCATAACTTGCGTTAGGTTATCCACTTCGTTAAAATGCAAAAAGCGATTAAAATCTGGCTCGAAATATACAATGTATGGCGGCGGGATGTCGGGGATTACGTTATCTGGCCACACTTCTCTAAAAACCAGATCCGAACCACCTATATACTGGATGCGATGGTCGTTATTCAAATTAATAGTGCGCGCAACGTGGGCACTAAATGTACCTACCGCAACAGTAAATACTAAAAACAGCATAATGAATTGTTCTTCCCCGGCAGAGCGCATTACCCTTAACATAGACGCATAAACAGAAGGTGAAAAAACTCTATGACCCACAGCAAAAACAAGTTTGACCAAATAGGGGAACAGCCGAAGACAAAGCAGTCCAGTCCCCATGATAAAGAACGAGGAATTTACAAATAGCAGCGGGTCAACAAATTGGACTTCTGTTAAATTAGCGGCCATGTGTTCCTGTTGGACAGTAAAATTGTACAAGCCTAAAATAGCTATACCAAAGCAAAGAACATCCAAAAAATAACGTTGCCAAATTGACTTTTTTGTAGTTTTTCTTTTATGGTCAACAATCGTAATTTTAGAAAATGACCTAACAGGTATTAACATTGTAAAAAACGAAAACGCTACCGCAATTAGCCCATATAAAAGGGCCTGGTTTGTAATGATTACATCCAATGCCTCGCGTTGTACTATTTCTAAAAAACCGTTGCTGCCGCCCATTGTGTGGCACATTAGGACACCAATCCCAACCCCAAGCGGAAAGCTTAATATGCCAACAAACAACCCCTGCAAAATGTATATTCCCAATATCTGTTTCCTACTTGCGCCGCGGCTGTGCAGTACAGAAACATCGTTTTTATCCAATAATAAAATTTGACGGCTAACCATGTAGATATACAGTGCCATCATTACATACATTGGCAATTGCAAAACCCATAGTGTAATTGCCAGCCGTTCGGTACGGGCAACGTATTGTTGCATGGTAGAGAAAAAGTTAATGCTAAACTCCCATTGGCGTCTGCCCATACTATGAAACAGGTCTGTGGTATTAAGTATTGTCTCTTGGTAGTGCGGTACTTGTAGTACATGCATTTGGGCAAAATCCAGTACTTCTACAAATACAGCAGTTATCCAGTAGTCATACCCGTAATCCCGCATAAAGCTGCTTAGCAGTCTGTCAGATGCCAACGGCCATGTTGGTGCATGAAAAGGCATAATAGACCAGAATGCATCCGAGTCTTCCGCAAACTCATAAACGCCCACAACTTTAAACAAAAGCGGTTCGCCTGCGTAGCTGCCTATACTGCCGTCTATATTGGTCACCATAATTTCGTTCATTATAAGATTTTGATTACGCATAACAGATTCGGACGCTACAACTTCGATAATGCGCCCGTCAACCAGCTCGTCAGAAGGTAAACGTCCATGCACGATATCTATGTTGTCTGCAAAGCCCACTGCCCCAAGCACGCTTAACTGGCGTGGGCGTGGGTTATTTTCCCGTAGTTGATATGGCATGGCGCTAATGTGCGACATTGAATATGCCCTTACAGACATGCTGGACGGTACTCCCAGTTCTGCTATAACACTAGGCCACAGTTGTTCTTGAATATAATGGTACATATCGATGCGCGTACCCTCGTTTTGATGGTTTAATGTGTATTCAAGTTGCATGATGGCCGGGAAAGTGTTGCGGCTATGTTGTACATACCGCATATCTTCTTGAAAAATGCGCTGCATTGTAGCAGTGGTAAAAAGCGGAGTAGCCGTAACAATTCCAACAAGCAAAATGTTTCCCAACAACAAGCAAAGTGTTAGCCATTTATTTTTCCAGAGCTTGCGCCATAAAAAACTTATCACGGTAAAATCACCACCTGTTCGCCCGCGTCGATACCCGTGACAATGTGAACATAAGTGCCAGCACGTACATGCGGGTTTACAAATCGTCTAATTATGTTGCCATGTTCATATACAAATACAAATGAAAGTCTTTCTTGCGTGTGGATTGCATTGTGCGGCACTAAAACACCATAATCTGCAATCATATATGTTATGTCGGTCCCAAATGTAAATGCGCGCAATGCTTGAATTGGGTCGTATGGGTTTAATTCATATAATGTTTCCATTAACCCGTCCATATCTACCGGAACCAGCAAAAACATAGGTTCATTACGGATACCAGCCCCCCATGGGTCTGATACAACGCGCGCATCAAATAAAAGGCCGCCTCCGCGATAAGCTTGGCCTTGCGACTGTATTGTTACTATATCCCCATAATTAAGCGGGCCGGACATTGGTAGTGGCGG
>Ga0209755_10007763_pt1 | contig 11583 bp, 6 predicted proteins | sample TergutCo191P1_FD_187301 | JGI IMG/M metagenome (GOLD analysis project Ga0209755, IMG submission 187301) | Cornitermes sp. P1 segment gut microbial communities from Petit-Saut dam, French Guiana - Co191P1 (SPAdes) (version 2) | ecosystem: Host-associated > Arthropoda: Insects > Digestive system >...
AAAACAAAAACTATATTTAAGGCATTAAGGTCAACTCTATGAGGTTACGGATACTGGGGAAAGGAAGGGGGAAAATCACCCCTTAACAACAAATCCTAAAGTCAGGTTTTCTAATGATGCAACACGCCGCCCCCTTTGTCCCCTCAAAACAGCCCCGTAATAGTCCCGTCGCCGCTGATGTCCATGTTGCTGGCGGAGGGGACTTTCGGCAGCCCCGGCATTGTCATTATCTCTCCGGTTAAAGCGACTATAAACCCAGCGCCGGCCGATAGCCTTACGTCGCGGACGGTTATTACGAAGTCTCGCGGGGCGCCTAATTTTGTCGGGTCGTCGGAGAGGGAGTACTGTGTTTTTGCTACGCATACCGGGAGGTTCGCGAAGCCGCCGGCTTCGATTACGTCGATCGCTTTTTCGGCGACGATGTTGTAGTGGACGCCGTCGGCCCGGTAGATCTCCATGGCTATGGCGGCGAGTTTTTCCTTTACGTGCGTGTTTGAGTCGTAGAGCGGCTTGAAGTGTGAGATTTCGCCGTCTATGGCCTCGCAGACGGCTGCCGCCAGTTCGAGGCCGCCTTCGCCGCCCTTGGCGAATACTTCTGAGAAGGCGGCTTTGACGCTCATTTCGGCGCAGCAGCCGCGGACGTACTCGAGCTCCTCGGCGGTGTCGGTGCCGAAGCGGTTGAGGGCTACGACCACGGGGACGCTGAATTTTTTCAGGTTTTCGATATGCGTTTTGAGGTTGACGATGCCTTTTTTGAGGGCTTCGAGGTTTGGTACGGATAGATCGGCCTTGGCGACCCCGCCGTTGTATTTTAGGGCGCGGACGGTGGCTACGAGTACGGCGCAGTCGGGTTTCAGCCCTGCCGCCCTGCATTTTATGTCGAAGAATTTCTCGGCACCGAGGTCCGACCCGAACCCGGCTTCCGTTACGGCGTAGTCGCCAAGTTTCAGCGCGAGCCTTGTGGCGCGTACGGAGTTGCAGCCGTGCGCGATGTTGGCGAACGGCCCGCCGTGGATGATGGCCGGCGTGTTCTCGATAGTTTGTACGAGGTTGGGGTTGATCGCGTCCTTGAGCAGGGCCGCCATGGCCCCGGCGGCGTCTAAATCGGCGGCGGAGACGGGCTTGTTGCTGTAGGAATAGGCGACGAGTATCCGCCCCAGCCGCGCTTTCAGGTCGGCCAGGTCGTCCGCAAGGCACAGGATGGCCATGACCTCGCTGGCAACGGTGATGATGAAGCTGTCTTGGCGGGGCATGCCGTCTACCCTGCCGCCGAGGCCCACCACGATGTTGCGGAGGGCGCGGTCGTTCATGTCCAAGCAGCGGTTTATGAGCACGCGGCGCGGGTCTATCTCAAGCGCGTTGCCCTGTTGGATGTGGTTGTCGAGCAGGGCGCAGAGGAGGTTATTCGCCGAGGTTATGGCGTGCATGTCGCCGGTGAAGTGGAGGTTGATGTCTTCCATGGGGAGTACCTGCGAGTACCCGCCGCCCGCCGCGCCGCCCTTCATGCCGAATACGGGGCCCAGCGACGGTTCGCGCAGGGCGGCCACGGCCCGCTTCCCCATGCGGCAGAGCGCCTGCGTGAGGCCGATGCTCGTGGTGGTCTTGCCCTCGCCGGCGGGGGTGGGGTTGATGGCCGTCACGAGGATGAGCTTGCCGTTTGGCTTGGACGCGAGGCGGTCTATGCACCTCTGCGCGATTTTGGCCTTGTAGTGGCCGTACGGGTCGAGTTCGTCGTCGCCGATGCCCACGGAGGCGGCGATTTCGGTAATTTTCTTCAGTTTCGCGGACTGCGCGATTTCGATGTCTGTCAGCATGGTATCCCCATAGTGTTTTTGTTGATAATCAAGAAATTACATTATTATTTGGGGAATGTCAATTTTATTAAAGAAACGATTAAATATTATACCTGCGCCGTCGTGCAACATCACGGCTGTCGTGCAGTTGCAGGGCGGCGCGGGTATAATATTTAATCTTGGGATCTATAATATGCTAAAGCCTGCGCGGTTTTTGGCCCTGCCACAAAAAAAATTATTTTAGGGATTGCTATTTTGCGTAATTTTGCTTATATTAAAGAAGTACTCTATTATGATAGGCATTCCCCCGCCGGAGTCTGAAGAAGTCTTATCCGATGCCCGTCATCACCCTAAATATAAGGATGGTGCGTCTATGTTAATGCAAAGGCTCATGGCTTTGGTGGCGGCGGCAGCGGTTTTGCTGCCTGTGTATGCGCAGCAGAAGTTCAATTCTGATGTCGAAAATGTGGGGGCGGGGTGCGTTGTGGCCCTGCCGGGATCGTTCACGACGGCCAATTCTAAGCTGCCGGACCCGTTTTTGAAGTTAGACAAGACCCGGATAGCCGGCAAGGGCGACTGGTGGTGCCGCCGGCAGGAGATCTTGAAACTGGCGGAGCGGACGGTCTACGGCGAGAAGCCGCCCAAGCCGGCCACGGTGACCGGGACGGTGTCGCGGACGAGTATCTCGGTGAGCGTGGCCGAGGGGGGCAAGACGGGGACGTTTTCGGTGACGGTCTCCATGCCGAGCACGGGGAGTGCGCCATACCCGGCGGTGATCCGGTACGGCAACTCCGGGGCGGACGCGGGCGTGATCACGGGGCAGGGAGTCGCGGTCATCAACTACACGCCTACCACCGTGGGCGCGGAGTCGGGCGGCAACCGCAACAACAAGTCCGGCGTCTTCTACACGGTATACGGCACGAACCACAAGGCCGGGACGCTCGTCGCCTGGGCGTGGGGCGTCAGCCGGATCATCGACGTTATTGAGGCCGACCCCAACAAGCTTTTGGACCCCACGGCCATTGGGGTAACGGGGTGCTCGCGGTACGGCAAGGGCCCGTTAGCGGCGGGGGCGTTTGACCAGCGCATCGCCCTTACGATGCCTATGGAGTCGGGCACCGGCGGCACGAACATCATGCGCGGGGCCTACGCCGACCGCGACCAGAGCGGCGGGTCCAACGGGGCGCAGTCGCCCTCTTCGGCCTACAACGAGCAGCCGTGGCTTGGGGATGACTTCAGCGCGTTTATGAACAACCCGAACAACCTTCCCATAGATATGCACGAGGTGGTGGCAATGATAGCGCCGCGCGGATTTCTGGTGCTCGACAAAACTGCCGCGTCCGCCGGGCAGTGGCTGAACATTCCGTCGTCGCACGCGTCGGTGCTCGCCGGGGCGGAGGTCTATAAGGCGCTTGGGGTGGGGGGGAACCTGCAGTATATTAATACCCCTACGGTGTCTCACTGCACATGGGACGCCACCGTTTACAATTCGCGGGTGCAGGATTTTATCCAGAAATTTTTGTTGAGGACGAAGCCGGCGGACGGGACGGATCCGCTCTTCACCGCTACGGCCCCTCCCAATATGTCTAACTGGATAGACTGGACTACCCCGCCGCTCTCCGGCGAATTGGGCGTGGGGGGCGGTACGGTTTCAGGATTTTCCCTCGCGTCAACGTCGTCCCCGGCGATGGGCGGCACGGTCAGCCGTAACCCTGCGCCTCCCGCCGGCGGGCGGTATGAGGAGGGTGCGACGGTTACTGTCACGGCGGCGGCAACCGATGGGTGGAAGTTTGACGGGTGGGGCGGGGATGCCGTTGGGGCGGAAGCATCAATCACGGTAACGATGGACAGGAACATAAACGTCGTCGCCAAGTTTGTGCCTACGGCCGATGGTACGGATAACCTCATCAAAAACGGGAATTTCGCCAACACGCAGAACTGGACGCTGAACAAGTGGCAGAACTCCGACGCGGCGTTCGCGGTTTCCGGCGGGAACGGCAATATCACGGGCATTACTGTGCCCAGCGGTACGGATGCCGCCGCGCACAGCCTGCAGCTTGTGCAGAACGCCATCCCCCTCACCGCGGGGATGAAGTACCGCCTGACGTTCGACGCCTCGGCGGCGTCCGCGAGGGAGATAAGCGTCTACATGCAGATGGACGGCACGCCTTACACATCGTATTTGAGCAAGGACGTCGGCTTGACGGCGGAGAAGGCGTCGTTCACTTACGAGTTTGAGATGGCCGCGACGGACGACAACGCGAGGATAGCGTTCAACTTCGGCGGCGCGTCGCCAAACGTCAGCCTGAGCAACGTCAAGTTAATCTACATAGCCGGCGGGACTGCACCGGTACACGGTGATAGAAACGTATCATCTGTGAATAAACAATCATCAGCCCTGCGGGTTTCAGCGGCCTCAAGCGGATTGATCAACATATCCTTCCGCGCGTCAGGCAGCGGCGTGACGATGATCAGGCTGTACGATTTGAAGGGGAAATTGATATTGTCGGAAAAACTGCAAACCATATCCGGTACAAACTATTCCCACACCATTAAATCAGGCGGTTTGCCCAATGGTGTTTATGTTGTGGGGGTACGCAATAACGGAAAGGCTGAGCAGGCGAGGGTTGCGGTGCCGAAGTGATATTAACAGATTTATTACCAATATAACTTTAGGAGGTATTATGAACAGAATTACAAAAGCGTTGTGTATGGCAGTGGTAGGCTGTTCGCTGGCGTGGGCGCAGGGGCCTACGTGGACTACGAGCACAATACAGGCGTACAACGGCTACGATTACGAGCTTTGGAATCAAAATAACGCAGGCACTGTTTCCATGAAGCTCACAGGTGATAACGGCACTGTCGCTAATGCGAAAGGCGGGACGTTTGAGGCTACATGGAGCAATACGCAGAATGTCCTTTTCCGTTCCGGCAAAAAATGGGGGTCGTCGAGTACCACAACGGTCAGTTCGATCGGCAATGCGGTTATTGAGTTCGCGGCCACATGGTCTTCCACCGACAATGTGAAGATGCTCGGTGTGTATGGCTGGGCGTATTACCCGTCGGGAAGTGTGCCGACAAAACAGGAAAACGGTACGAATGCAACGTTCTCCGATCAAATTGAATACTACATTATTCAGGACCGCGGCAGCTATAATCCGGCCTCAAGCGGTACTAACGCCAAAAAATACGGCAGTGCTACAATTGACGGTATTGCGTATGACTTCTATGTGTGCGACCGGATAAATCAACCCATGCTCACAGGTAATGGCAACTTCAAGCAATACTTTAGTGTTCCGCAAAGCACCGGCAGCCACAGGACAAGCGGCACAATTACTGTTTCCAAGCATTTTGAGGAGTGGCATAAAGTCAATATGATTATGACGACTTGCCGGTTATACGAAATAGCGATGAAAGTTGAATCTTATACCGGCAGCGGGTCGAGTAACGGCAACGCGATGGTGACGAAGAACCTTTTGACTATTGGCGGCACCGTCAACCCCAACAACTTCACCCTCGACGCCACAGCATCCCCGGCGGCGGGCGGTACTGTAACGAAAAACCCGAACGCAGCGAGCTACGCTCCCAACACGAACGTGCAGGTGACCGCTGTAGCGCAATCCGGCTGGGAGTTCACCGGCTGGAGCGGTAACGCGACCGGGACGAACGCTACGGTGACGGTGAACATGAACGCGAACAAGACCGTAGTCGCGACGTTCGCACCGCTCCCGGGCAATACTACCAACCTGATCAAGGACGGCAATTTCCCCGGAACTGCCCTCACCACTAATTGGACTCTGAACCAGGGCCAGTATTACGGCAACTCTGCGGCGACGGCAAACGTAAGCGGTGGTCAGGCCACGATAAACATTACGTCTGTAGGGGCAAATCCGTGGGAGCCGCAGCTTGTTCAGCAGGCCCTTGCGCTTGACGAGGGGTTAAATTACACGCTGACCTTCGACGCCTTCGCCGCGTCCCCGCGCATTATAGACGTACAGTTCCAGAGGCCGGACTCTCCCTGGACCACGTACTCAAGCAAAGAGTTCAACCTGACCGCCGCGAAGCAGACATTTACGCACAGTTTCAAGATGGGGCACGCGAGCAACACAAACTCGCAGTTCGCCATCAGCTTGGGCCAATCGACGGCGAACGTCATGCTAAGCAACATCAGCTTAGTTTACGGTGAGGCAACAGGCATCTGCCCCCAAAGCCGGGTTGCGTTGACAGGCAAGAACGCCCCCTCACTGCGCGTAACCGCCCGCCAGGGCTCAGCCGTAAACATAAACTTCAAGGCGTCTGGGAGCGGCGAGACAACAGTACGGCTATTCAGCCTCAAGGGTGATATACTGTCAACCGCCCGTATGCAGACAGTCACCGGCGGCAGTTACGCCCACACGTTCAATACCGCGAGATTACCAGCAGGATTCTATTTGGTAGAGTTGCGTAACAATGGCAAGATCGAGCAGGCGCGCATAGCGCTGCCAAAATAAAAGGTGTTGACGTACCGGTTTTAAAAAGTGTTCTCCCCCTCTTTACGGGGGAGAACATTGACGAGAGGGGGGCTTCAATATCGGGGCGTTACGGGGTGTCCCCGTAGAGGGGGCAGCGGAAAAGAAAATGGGTTAATGGCGTCTTTGTGCCATTAACCCATTTTCTTTGGAGCGAGGGGGAGACTTCCCCCCTTATTTGACTTTGATTTTGACTTTGATTTTAACTTTGACTTTGATTTTGATTTTTATCAACCCATCCTCAAACTCTTCATCTCTTTCCCAGCCAGCCTGACCCCCCCGGCCTTTACTCCCTTGACAAGAAAGTTTTTAACTTTGAAGCTCTCCTCCAGCAGCTTAAGCCGCGGTTTAGGCTTGTACTCGACCGTCACAACGGCGTCCGGGTCTGTCGTCAGCCGCAGCAGCGTGCAGTCGTCCGGCACTATCGTGTAGCCCCTGTTTAAGATAAACTGCTCGATCTTGAACCGCTTGATGTACGGGTACCGTGTAGCCTCTTCGCGGTAGATCGCGCTGAACACCAGGTCCTTGTCGACAAAGCCGCAATGGAGCATCCCCTTGTCGACGAATAATTTTTCGGGGACGTCTATCACCGAGTACGCGCCGGTTTTCCTTATGACAAGGATGCGGTCGTACTGAGATACGTCGAACAGCACGTTGCCGTTGACCGCGTGGCCGAGGTAGCCGGTCTCCTTGTCGTAGCGCAGCTTGAGGTTGCGCTGGGCGGCGTCGCGGACGTCTACCTTCTGGAACGATTTCAGCTCCGTCTTGCGCGGGTACATCGGGCGGTACTTGTCTATCAGCGCCTCAAGGTAGCCTACGGAGTAGTCGATGATGGAACTCAGGGCGGCCTTGATCTCTTTTAAGCGGTCCTGGATGTCCTTCATCTCCTTTTTCGCGCGGTCGATGTCGTACTGCGATATGCGCCTGATGGGGATTTTCAACAGCGTGTCGACGTCCTCTTTTGTTACGGTGCGCTTGATTTGGGATTTGAACGGGGCCAGGCCGTCGAGCACCGCTTTGGAGACGGCCTCGGCGGTCTTTTTGTTCTCGATGCTTTTGTAGACGCGGTTCTCGATGAAGATCTGTTCCAGCGTTTTCGCGTGCAACTTATCCTTAAGCTTGCGCTCTTCCAATTTGAGTTCCGCGGTCAGTATCTCTACTAATTTTTCGGAATTGTGCTGGATGACCTGCGTTACGGTCGTCACCACCGGCTTGTCGTCCTTGATTACCATTAGGTTGACCGAGGCCGACGATTCGCAGTCTGTAAAGGCGTAGAGCGCGTCTACCGTGTCTTGCGTGTGCACGCCGCGGGCGAGGCGCACTTCGATCTCTACGTTTTCGGCTGTGTAGTCGCTTATGCCGGCGATCTTGAGTTTACCCTTGCGTGTCGCGGCCTCCATTGAGGCGATGAGCGATTCGGTTGTGGAGCCGAACGGCAGTTCGCGTATGACAATGCGCTTGTCGTCGCTTGTGTCGAGCTTGGCGCGCAGGAGGACTTTGCCGTTGCCGTCGTTGTACTCGGAGACGTCGGCGTACCCGCCGGTGGGGAAGTCGGGGTAGACGGTGAGCTCTTCGCCCCGCAGGTACGCTACCTGCGCCTCCATGAGCTCAATGAGGTTGTGCGGCAGAATCTTTGTAGCCATGCCGACCGCGATGCCCTCCGCGCCGAGCGCTAAGAGCACCGGCAGTTTCGCGGGAAGCGTTACCGGCTCCTGATTGCGGCCGTCGTATGAGTCGAGAAATTCCGTGATCTCCGGGTTGAAGAGAGTTTCTCTTGCCAATGGCGACAGGCGGCACTCGATGTACCGGACGGCGGAGGCCGGGTCGCCGGTGAAGATGTTGCCGAAGTTCCCCTGCTTGTCGATGAACAGCTCTTTGTTCGCGATGGTAACGAGCGCGTCGCCGATGGAGGCGTCGCCGTGCGGGTGGTACCTCATGCACTGGCCGACCACGTTGGCAACCTTGTGGAACTTGCCGTCGTCTACCTCATAGAGAGTGTGCAGGATGCGCCGCTGCACGGGTTTGAGCCCGTCGTCGATATGCGGGATAGCGCGGTCCTTGATGACGTAAGACGCGTACTCCAAAAAGTTCGTGTTGTACAGATTATTTACGAAAGCCATTGTACCTGTATCTCCAAAAAAAATTATCCGTTGACTTTAAATTCTGCAAATCCTTAAATCCTGTTAATCCTGATTCAGACAATTGACACTATATCAAGTTCTCCATAATAAAGTCCCGCCGCTCGGGGGTATTCTTCCCCATGTAAAACTCCAGCGTCTCCCCAATGCTCTTCGCCGATTTCACGTTGACCTCGATGAGCCGCATGTCGTTGCCGATAAACTGCCCGAACTCCTTAGGCGAAATCTCACCCAAACCCTTGAACCGCGTTATCTCGTGGTCGCGTATCTCACTGACCGCCGCGTCGCGCTCCTTCTCGCTGTAGCAGTAGCGCGTCTCCTTCTTGTTGCGCACGCGGAAGAGCGGCGTCTCGAGGATGTAGACGTGCCCGGCTATCACCAAGTCCTCAAAGTACGTAAGGAAAAACGTAAGCAGCAAATTTCTGATGTGGAACCCGTCTACATCGGCATCGGTCGCCAAAACGATTCTGTTGTAGCGCAGGTTCTCGTTCGCCTCCTCTATCCCCAGCGCCATCATGAGGTCGTGCAGCTCTTCGTTTTGGTAGATGGCCGCCCTCGTTTTGCCGAAGACATTTTGGCACTTGCCCCGCAGCGTGAATATCGCCTGCGTGTATACGTCGCGCGCGGATATTATCGAGCCGCCGGCGGATTGCCCCTCTGTCAAGAAGATAGTAGACTTGCCCAGCTCCTTGCTGTCGCCCATGTGCAGCTTGCAGTCTTTCAGGTTGGGGATTTTTATCTCCACGCGCTTGGCGGCCTCTTTCGCCTCCTTTTTGACCTTGTTGAGCTCGGTGCGCAGCTTTTCGTTCTGGACTATCTTGCTCTCAAGCTGGCGGGCGGCGTCGGCGTTTTTGTGCAGGAAGTCTACCACGCCTGATTTGACCTCGGTGGTGATCCAGCCGCGGATGTCGGTGTTGCCCAGCTTATTTTTCGTCTGCGACTCGAAGACCGGGTTCTTGAGCTTGATGGCGATGGCCCCGGCGATGCCGTCGCGCACGTCTACCCCCGAATAGTTCTTCTTGTAGAACTCGTTTACGCCCTTGAGTATCCCCTCGCGGAACGCGCTTAGGTGCGTCCCCCCGTCGGACGTGTACTGGCCGTTCACGAACGAGTGGTACGCCTCCCCGTAAGACGGCGTGTGCGTGAACGCGAACTCAAGCTGCTTGCCCCGGTAGTACCCTATATTATATACTGCCGCGTTGCCCACATCGTTCTGCAAGAGGTCGAGCAGCCCGTTTTTGGACTCGAACTTCTGCTTGCCGAAGAAGAGCTTCAGCCCGGCGTTGAGGTAGGCGTAGTTCCACAGGCGCTGCTCGATGTACTCCACATTGAACGTGTAGTCCCCGAAGATCTCGGTGTCGGGCGTAAACTCAACGTAGGTCCCGTCGGCCTCGCTTGCCGCCTTGCCGCTCTTCTTGGACAGGAGCGACCCGCGCGCGAACTCGGCCATGAAGTAGTTGCCGTCGCGGTAGGAGACGACCTTGAAGCGGCTCGACAGCGCGTTGACCGCCTTCGTGCCCACGCCGTTTAGCCCCACGCTGAACTGGAAGACGTCGTCGTTGTACTTGGCGCCGGTGTTGATGGTCGATACGCAGTCGATCACCTTCCCAAGCGGGATGCCGCGGCCGAAATCCCGCACCGAGGCCTTGCCGGCGCCAACCTCTACTTCTATCTTTTTGCCGTGGCCCATTATAAATTCGTCGATAGCGTTGTCAACAACCTCCTTGAGCAGCACGTAGATGCCGTCGTCGGGGTTCGACCCGTCGCCCAGCCGCCCAATGTACATCCCGCTGCGCAGCCGGATGTGCTCAAGGGAGCTTAAGGTCTTGATTTTGCTCTCGTCGTAGACCGGAGTTGCCTCTTTAGCCATAAAAAATGCCCTTGTTCCATTGCCGTATGAAATTGTCTGTAAAATTATGAATATACATCCCGCGCGCCCAAATTGCAAATCTTCCTGTCAATAAAAATAAAATGGCTGGCGGGGATAAAGTCAAAATAAAGGTCAAGGTCGAGGTCAAGGTCAGGACCAAGGTCAAGGTCAAAAGACTATGGGATAATGTTTTGTCGCCTCATTGAGCTGGCGCCATCCCAAGGTATGGGGGAAAAGAGGCGGCTTGCTGTGCCGGTGGGAGCATGCAAGCCTTTGCATTCACATCTCGGCCGCAGAACAATTCGCACCAATAGTGCAACTCGCCGCCCGGCATCAGTAGAGTTCGCTTCAACGGTGCGCGGGTAAGTCAAAAGATTAAATGGGGATTTAGCGGTGTGTTGATGGACATTTACGCTTGTTGTTTAATATACACCTGTAGGGGCGGCCGTCCCCGGTCGCCCGCCAACGCATGGATTACAATATCCCGCAAAATACACCAACAATCCAACGTAGGGACGTTGCGTACAACGCCCTGCGATGCTGGGATTGCGGTATACGTCAAATCAAACGCAATATCGCAATTCCGGCACGGGCGACCGGGGACGGTCGCCCCTACAAAATCGTTGTATTTTTATCATCCATTACACCAATAAATTGCCATTTACCGAAATCCTCCAGACATTCATTTTGACTTCCACCCCGGCCCCAATCGGTCAAATTGACGTTCATTTTGACCGCCTCCCCCATCCCACCACTCAAAATCAGCCCGTTTTGGGGGTTACTGTTTCTTGGCACAGTATTTGCAATTATCATAAACTATTTCTAAAGAAAGGATCTTTTGCCATGTCTGAAGAAACAAACAATCCCGGCGGAAACGACGGCGGGCCTGACGCTAACCGCGAGTACAAGGACGGCATGTTCCGCGCCATCTTCAAGGACCCCGCGGAGTTCCGCCGCATCGCCAGCTATCTCCTAAATACCGATTTCGGGCCGGACACGCCCATGGAGGAGGTCACGCTCTCCAGCCCGCTCTACATGGACCGCAAGAACGACGTGTCGTTTCTGGTGGACGGCCGCCTCATCGTCTTCACCGAGCACCAGTCAACCGTCAGCCCCAACATCCCGCTGCGGTTCCTAATCTACGTGGCCGACACGTACAAGGCCCGGTTCAGCGTGAAAGACCTCCACAAAGGGCGGCGGCTTACCATCCCGCGCCCATACTTTTTCGTGTTCTACAACGGGAAGAGAAAGGTACCCCCGGTGGAGAAAATCCG
>Ga0209755_10007764_pt1 | contig 11580 bp, 9 predicted proteins | sample TergutCo191P1_FD_187301 | JGI IMG/M metagenome (GOLD analysis project Ga0209755, IMG submission 187301) | Cornitermes sp. P1 segment gut microbial communities from Petit-Saut dam, French Guiana - Co191P1 (SPAdes) (version 2) | ecosystem: Host-associated > Arthropoda: Insects > Digestive system >...
AGAAGTTCGTTGCCCATCTAATCACACAGCCACCTACAAAGACACTGAGTTCAAGAAGATCACTGCAATGGTGGAAAGAATTCCACGGACGGATAACAGATCTATTAGCCACCAATGCCAATGGGACTGACAAACCCTCACTGTTAGTTTTCAGCCAATGTGAAAACCCTCACAGCTTTAAAATTGTCATGAAGTTGCCCACAAAATAGGGAGCAACAGAAAAGCAGGGGTCACATGCTACCTGTACTGAACACTTAATGGCACTAAATGCCAAAATGAGTACCCAAAACAGACTTTCTTGTTCTGAACCAGTGTGCTGCTCATCACCAAGACACAAGTTACCTAAAAATGTGCAAGTTTTATTTTTCCCCAAAACTGCTCCAATATTCACCATCTTCAACAAGGATTTATCAGGTCATTCAAACATTATAACTGCCAGCAAGTTTAAGGGTTATTTTTACGACTGATCACAAGCTGCTTCATAACAGTACTCACTACGATTCAAATGCTTGGTTGATATATGACGCAACTAATAACATCCTCTTACACAGAATCATGCAAAAACTGTTTCAAAAATGTTTACATACAGGTTTACAAGAACAAGGGAATATTAATGGATGAAAAAATACTGGGGATTTTAATCTCTTGTAAGATTATATACTATTATATTGTAAGCTATGCATGAATTACAGTTCAAAAGGGCATACAGTTAACACCAACAATATAATGATTGTAGGTTTCTGTACTTACATTACAGGCAAGTAAAGAGTACTGTATACAGAGGTTCTACATTCTACATTCACTGGCTTTTTATTCCATATAAATTTTAATTTGTTTTTAATATCTATTAACACTCCAACTTTTCAGACTATCTATCAATTTGGAAAGAAGAAGCCTGGAGGCTAATAATTTTTATTAACTGAGTTCTGTACATTTTACAGCATATATTTTACACATGACTGCCTATGACATTTGAAATAGTGCAATTTCTACTAGAATATACATTTTACCTTTAAATTGGACAATGTTCCATATTCTTAAGTATGGTCTTTGGTGTACTCCATGATGATGGCTACATGTATCAGTCACAACACGTTACAGTGCCTTTTATATAGTTGTATATTGTTATATACCCATGCAATAAGTTAGAATAAATCTTATCATTGTGGAATCATGGTACTGTGTAATGTGTACAAAAACAGTATAATGTTTGCAGAAAAGTGGATTTAATTTCAATCAAACCAGTGATGGTTAAGGCACAACAGAACTCAGCACAGCCAAAGATGACTGGGCCAGCTGAAAGAAGGGTGTGTATTACTTCATAAATATCTATCCTGTGATAATTATGATGAACAAATGATGGATGAACAGTTTACATCTAATGTGTCCAGGTGAGGGGGGGCAGGAATGAATGTTCAGCAGCATTTTTGCCAGCAATGGAAGCAAGCTATAATGTGCAGAAATACTTCAAAGAATTGGATGATGATGATGATGATAACATGATATCCTCAGGATCCTGTATAAGGAATGAGATGTACAAGGTTCAGCAGAAAGTGAAGAAACAACAACTTACTGTATGGAATTGTGGGCCAATTGAACTAGATGATATTTTGATGCAATACACTGAACTAGAGCACAGTTTTAATGTAATACACCATTAATTCGATGTATTTAATTTCAATAGCCACACATTTTGATATCTTTTATGTTACATTTTTTTTTACTTTTCATTCTTTTTAACTGGCCCCTTCAGAATCAAAAACAACAAGTTTCACTGTAGTAAGATTACAGTCTTCTGCAATGTATCATCGTGGAGTTCATGAGATAGGTACCAATGTTCCACAGAAACAAGCTGCATCTACCACTTTTTTACCCTCCAGATGGAAGCAGCACATTCCTCTGAAACAATGGCACCCAACTATCAAACTACTCATATACCAGAATCTAAGGGTGAAAAATTAAAATGTTAATATGTCTAACTGTTTTCATATTACAAGGCAATTTCCAAGAAGGTTGGATATAGGATAGCTCAGTTCATATAGCAACTACTTTATGGGCTGGACAACAGTGGAATCATGGTTCAATTCAAGGTATGGCCAAAAATTTTGCTCCTTCTCAAAGCATTCAGCCTTCTACTAAATGGGTACCAGAACCCTTTCCTTCAGGGTAAGGCAGTTGTGATGTGAAGATTTTCAATCATTTCGTTCTGGTGCCAAGAAAAATGAGTGGCACTATACCTCCACTCCCCATATGCCTCCATGGGCAAATGTACTTAACAAACCTTCCAGGAAGGCTGTACTTTAAATATGCCACAATTTCTCTCCTTCACTTCCTGCTTCACCTTAGTAGCAACAAGAGAAGCACTGCAACTGTTACAAAATCTTAGCAAGCACAACACCTACCTGTCTAGTAAGGCACTCTTCATCAATGTAGCTGTCATCCACAACAGTTGGTACTGGAACAATTCCAAGCTCCATGCACTTCTTGTAATGGGCCTTGGATTTCATATGTTTGGTCAGATTACCTTTTGTCTTGAAACTGCCAACAAAACAACACAGAACAACTGCCAATTTTTGGGTAGCTTCACTTACATATAGACAATCTTTTATTTACTGTTTAGATGTTTTAGCTTTACATGTATGGCAATTAGCACATTTATTTGTGATCCTCAGTTCTGCTAGAATGAAAACTGTTCATCATGTTACATCACACACTTAGGAGGATTTGGACTGTTTTTACTTTAGAATATAAGAACAGGATTGGTAATGCCTGTTTAAAAGTATTCTAAATAAGATAAGTATTAATAAATGCAACTAATGCCTTCAACACTGCCCATCATCTACATTTATTCATACCACATTGTTTCAGAGACTGAATCTGCCTCTCTCTGCAGGAGGAACAGGCAGGAGAGGAATCCCACTCTGGTGGGCCCAGACAGAATTTGTCACTTTTATGACAGGCCCATCTGCATCCCCTTTTACACCTAAAGGCACAGACATATCCCATTTGAAATGTTGTGGTACAAATAAATCTAGATAACACACAATGTCCAGTACATTAATCACACTTGCCTTAAAAGCCTGGGTTGCTAACTTTTTGCCTTCAAAACTTTAATTCTGGCTTTGTTATGCCACTATTCAATATAAATTTCAGTCACATGTCCTTTCTTTTTACCTGTCACAGCCAAGGCCATTTGTAAATACACATTTTTGAGTTAAGTGGACAAATTACAATTTTACATTCCTTAACAGTAAATCCCAACATAGTGCAAGATGATCCTGCTCCTGTGGTTATCATGCATGTTGCATGTCTGTCCACTCGCTCTCTCTCTCTCTCTCTCACACACAGAAACACACACAACACACACACAGAGTCATGTCAAACTGTCTGCAGTGTAAACTTACCTGAAGTTGCAGTGTTTACATGTAAATGGTCGAACATCAGTGTGGGTACGTATATGCTTTTTTAGCATAGACGGTTTCTTGCACCGAATTCCACACTCCTCACATACATAGCGGCCACGGCCTAGAATAATTGATTCAATAATCAGTGTATTTTACTAGAAATATGTTTTGCTGCCAGCAGCTGACCCAATGAGCTATGCATATTTGTCTATGCCACATTCACTTTGTAGGCTAACTTAATAATAGCAGAGTATATTCACCATATCTTACCAGAGGTCCAAGCAATGATGTAAACTTGCAACCAAATATTCAGTCATCTACAAAGCTAACACATCTAAGCAGTGATAATTCCTCAATTATTCAATGCTTCTACAACCTGTCAAATTAAGATTATTCTAAATGATAGAAGGAAGGGAGTACAGCTACTTTCATACTACTGTCTCAGCATTTGTCCAGTCAGCCTGGAAAAAACGCAAAAAAAAAAAAAATGTAAGAAACCCACACTTCAGATCAGTATTTGAATTAGGTCCCATTCCGTACACAGAAACAGTAGTAACGGTCATGGTGTATGCTATGTACATTCAGAGACAGGGGAGCCATTAGGCACGCCAGTGACCAAAGTTTTCTGCTGTATGAGAGTACATCAATTGGCACACAGGACAGTATATCTCATCATCAACATCAAGGATTGGGACTGATGGCCTGTTCAATCCTGTAAAACCCATTCTAGGCCTTCTGTATGTCAGACAGGAAACCACCATATCAAAAGCAATCATAATCATTACTAATATACCTCATGTATGAATTACAAAACTATACCGTCAGTGGTTTCATACTGTAAGTTTCAGCATGTATAGTTTAGATTCTGAACCACACAGTATCACAATATTACTAACAGATGTCAGTAGAACCATCTCAAGTAATCTTCGATTTCGGTGTACATGTATGCCTGTAGTAACCATGGCCTTGTAGTATGAGAGTATATACGTATATACAGAATTTCAGAGCATCATCTCTTCTTTCTCACACTAGCAAGATGTATGAAGTGCCAGCTGCTAAGGTTTATTTTATCATAAACTGTGAAATCATTTAACAATAAAGTGGAGTAGTATGGTGGGTTACTTTGCCTCCACTCCCCATACTGAGATTGGAGAATTACTGGAGCAATACTAGGTTCTAAACAAAACTGTTAAGCTGTCCCTGTCCATACCATGAAGGCACACAAGATGAGAAGAGGTATAGCTCCTTTCATTCTTAAACTTGAAACAAGATGGAGATGAATTGTTAACATCACACACCAGCCACTTTTTCCCTTGATAAGAACCTCTGTACTCACTGAACAGGAGTCTGGGCGGGCCCCTGAGCTGGTCTGGATGTTTTGGAGAAGAAACAATTTCCTGCCCCTGACAGAAATCAAACCCAGGACCGTCCAGCACCCATAACCTAGTCATTATACCGACTACACTATCCCAGCTTTCAACACCAGATTCTCCAAACTATAAAATTGCACAGAAAGCCAATCTGTAAAAATATACCTCAAACATCAGACATTTAGTATGCTGTGTAAGGATAATGCTTGACATGTGAATATGAAGTGTCCAATTAAAATCCCAAGCACATTACTATACCCGAGTCAACAAAGGAATAAAAATGTGGGTTGCAGGAATAAAACTCTCCCACCTACGTAACTTCCCAACTCCACTCTATTCTGGGATGGTCCCTGGTGAAACTGGCAGAACGTAACAGGGGCAACTGGTATGTGAGGTGGGACACATGAAAATTGATGGAAATAAAATAGCTGATCAATTGGCTGGAGCAGGCTCCTCTCATCCACTCATAGGGCCTGGGCCTACACTTGGTATATCTGCAAAGGTTGCCAGGCATAATCAGGGAGTGAAAGAGTAGGAAACATGAGGAGCATTGAGAGTCCTTATGTTGAAAAAGGTAAGCTAAGGGTTTTATTAAAAACCCTCTGCAAAAAAAGCTGAGGAAGTGCTCAGTCTGAGCAGAAACCAACTAAGAATAATGACAGGGTTGCTAACAAGACAGTGTCATTTAAAATGGCACTCATTTAACCTGGGACTGGAAAACAATCCCGAGTGTGACAGATACAAGTAGACACCTGAAACGGCCTCACACGTTCTCTGTGACTGTGAGGCTTTGGCCGCATTAAGATTCAGGCACCTGGGTCACTTTACGAAACCAGGTAACTCTGAGAACATCTCTCTCAGCAGGAAACTGCACTTTGTTCAAGGTACAGGGCTGCTGAATGCACAAGCTAAGGGGCTGCACAAAAGAGCGATAACACTCGAAGCGCACTGGCCACTGTGGTGCCCAACATTCTGTATTCTATTCTATTCTAAAAATTTCATTGGTTTTATCAGCAGGTGGAAGGGAAGAACTGAAAATATTGCAATTACTAGTTTTCTTCCAAAACAGATATTCATTAAAAATGGCCAGTTGATATGGCACATACCTCACCAAATCATATGATGATGAATGTGTTTAACATTGCACAGCTAGCAGTGATGTTATACAGATTTTACACTAACCTCGTCCCCTGACATAAATGTAGTCTTCATTAGACTCAAAACCACCGTCAAAAATCTTGACTCTGCGCGGAGCAGGCTCACCTGTCATTGACGAATTCTGTAAAAATTTAATATGACAATTATTGCAAGTAAAATAGGACTTACATACATGTCAGTTCTCTTCTTACGTGACAAGACTGGTGTAACAGGTTTGCATTGCTAATGTTTTAGAGAAACCTGATACCTCCACCTTCCGGTCTGAAGCGCCTGGGCAGAGGACATTACCAAGTTTATGTATTTATTTAATAATCACATAGTCATGCCGACAGTGGCACAGACCATACAGTGTTAAATGGTAGAATGATTAGTGAATAATGAATAGGCAAGGATGCCAAAGGAAAGAGTTATGTATAATTTGACATACTATCCTGATATATGCCTGAAAAAGACTGGAGAAAACCATTAAAACCTCAGAGTAGTTGGTATCCTGCTGTGACTTGAACCAATGCAACAAAGTCACACACCACTTGTCACTCACAACCATGGGAGGGGGGTGGGGGTTCATACAGCCTGGACAGGAACTACTTTCATAAAATATATTAATGATCAACAAATGCACTTGAATCTATCAATGTACTTTTATTGTATTAATGTCACCAACATGTTGCAGCCACTTCTGTGGCCACCTTCTGGTAACTTCTTTGAGAGCAAGAATACAGTTATAATTAAAATGTGTATGAATCACTCCACGGTTTTAAAAACCATATCTATGGTAAATATTCAACACTGAATAATGAGATAAAATATGGATAACTAACAAAATATTGGAAGTTAAAACTGTTTAGAATATGTAGAATGATGTATATAGCAGATAAATATGGTGCATCATAATCCAGATTGCTGGGCGAAATTGTATTCTGGATGTTGACCTACTCAGAACTGAACTTCTGAGCAGGTCACCATCTACTTAATACAAGAAATATGGAACATATCAAAAAGGGTTACCAACTTCAGACATGAAGGTCAAACAAGAAGGTTCTTCTAAAACTAGGGTAAATAAAGCCCACTTCCACAGACAGTTAACACCCAGTTACTACTCACGTAACTGTTAAACCTAAAATCAGTAACAGTATAAAGAAGTACATCAAACCCATTAAATGTTCTCTAGAAATACATGCTGCACCTGCTTACCTCAGTACCCTCTATCTTGGCCCCAGAATCTTTCCCTGGATCCCCATGAGACTTGTCAGATAAGGTATTTGTGTCACTCTTCTTTTCAACAGCCTTCAAGTTTTCACTCTGTAGGACCTTGTTTCTTTCCAGCCAGTATGATGAATGAGTCAACACCATAGGTTTGTTGTCAGTTGGTTTGGCAATTGAGTAAGTTGTAGGTCGATGCCTTGAATCATAGAATGCCATTGCATGTCCCGGGTCCAATCCAAATGGATTTGGATCAGCTTCGAGACAAACCTGTAAAATTTGAAGGCCATTACTACTGGATTAAAATAAACCTGCCACAAATATAAACAATACATAATTCTGGACAGTTTCAGAGCACTAGATGTATAAAATATTGGGTAACTGACCAAAATGTAACAACCTGCTAGAAATAAAGCTTGATAAAAAATTACTGCTATAATTTGGGTACACATAACTGTTGAATATTTCAGCCTCCACAAACAAGTGACATAAACCAAACTGATGGCCCTTTTGAAATTCTTAATTTCTCCTCATTCAAGAGGATTAAAATGGATTGAACAAGTTTTTCAGATAAGAAAATAAGAAAAGCATCCAGTATTTTGGTGGGGAAGCCTCTCAGCAATGAGCAGTTGGAAGATGGAAAAGGGCATTAGGATAATATTCAATTGCATGTTAACAGAAGTAATTAAATTAATGCAGAGTCAAAATGGCTTAAGCACCATTAAACCCAATGGCAGATTTCCATTCTAGCAAACTTGAACGGGATCAGTCACTAGCTTGCTTGAGTTCATTTGTGATATGGTTCATTTGGTTTAATTCAGTTTCAAAAATTAACCTAAATGTTACAAATGGCAACTTCTGAATTGTTAACATGTATCACTCTTTACTTCATCTGCTACAGAAACTTATAAACACCAATTACAAAGATTGCTCTCACCTTCCAATTGGAATACATAGACAGCTTCGCATGTTCAGGGGTTTGAGGCACATACATTGGCTGAGGCCTGTTCAGTGTGCAGAAAAAAGCTCTAGTTGAACACTTCAGGCCCAAGTATGTGTATGCATGTCCATTCAAGTACAGCTGCCCATAAGATTTTCGGGGGCGTGGTGTCTCAGGGCTAATGAGTGATAGAACTGTTCCCGTTGGCGTTAGCCCTGTACCATGATGCTTCTTTGGAACAAATGTCCCTGGCTTTAAAGGCAGTGTTGTTGGCCTGAGAAACTTAGGTTTGTTCACATTACTGACTGCTTTGGTCTTGGATTCTTCAATGTTTTCGTTCGTTTTTTCAGTCTTCTTTGCTGTCCCATCTCCTATCTCTTTACTCAATTCATCCTCCTCGTCATTTCCTACATCCTTTAGTGCTGCAAATGGTAAAGTATCTGGTCTTGTTCCCTTTGAAACTTTCAGAATAGGAGAGGATAATGAGTTCGACAATTGCTGCACAGATTCTTCCCCCATGGCTACAATACTGTCGGCAGAATGATTAGTAGCTGGTATAGGAGTATCAACTTTGATGCTTGGTATTGGCTGTGATGGAGTTTTTGGTATCTTCAATAATGTGCCTGTAGGTGCCTTAGAACTGGCAATTCTTGTATGATCATCTTTCAGATGATGACTAGATGGAACTGAGGATGCAATGCTTATATTTGGTGCCCCAGAAACATTAAAGTTTTTAGGCAGAAGTGAAGAAGATTGCTGAGATACTTTGCTTTGATCAGATATTTTAAAAGGCTGTGACTCTCTTGATGGGCTTGCTAGGTCAAGTGGTTTTGGAGATGGCTCTTTCCTGACTGAAACCTGAGATGGAACTGTTGGAAGTAAGGTATGTGGGCCAGGCATTCCAGGTACATACGGAATTGCCTTCCCTCCATGAAGGATGGTCACAACACCCCCAGAATATGGCGAAGGTGGAACACTGCCTTCTCGTGGAACGGGTGAAGAACTGACAACTCCTGGACTCTTCTTGTCCTTGGCTTGGGGCTGGGGCAAAGTCTGCAAGACCTGTGGCTGATGAATTATGCCAGTATGTGGAGGCAGTGTTAGTGGATTGTACGCTGTGATACTAGTCAGAGGATTTAACAGTGTACCATCTGGCAAAAAGGGTGCAAATGGTATAAAAGGTAAATGATGACCAAGGTTTGGGGCTGGAATCCCTGGTACTGCTAAGTTTGGAGTAGCAATATTTGGTACAATGGGTACAAGAAGTCTGGTTGTGTCAGGAAAGGTATTAGTGATTGTATTTGTATTTGATGTTAGGAGTGTTCCAGTACAATATGGAGATGTAGACGGAGAAGCAGAATTCAGTATCATTCCTCCACCACTGACATTCTTTTGTTGCTGCTTTGGAAGTGGTGATGTAACATTTTTTGGACTGGGGGCATTCATAGGATTGATGCTGCCACCTGATGTCCGAGGAGGTTTCACAAGACCAGTGGTGACAGTACCAGAATTATTTGATGACTTCTGTGGCACCTGGACAATTGTTCCACCAGAATGAAGCCCAGATCTTGCAATTGTAACAACAATGTGAGGAGAAACATTTCCAGGTACTACTTCACCATCGCACTCAGCTGCCCCTCCTTTACTGCTTGCAGAAGACATCAAAACCCCCCCAGGATGAAGGTGATTGGGAAGACTTAGAATCAGATCAGCAGCAACTCCAGGTGCTCCTGGACTCTTGCCTCCACGGGATGATGGTTCAATTCTCATGGTCTTTGTTTCACCAGCACCATCAAGAATCTGAACCTCTCCTCCAAACATCTGTAGAGAATTTGGGCGCATTGGACATTTGGAAAGCTCTTCTAAGGATCTGAGAGTAGTAGTTGAGGGTGATATAATGCCAGAAAGTGGAGTGGTTGACAGTGGTCTGATGTCAGGAGAAGATGTTGTTGAGCTGGTGTCTCTTGAAAGTTCTGAATCAAGTCTTCGCCTCTTTACAAAAGGCCCTCTGTGATGTACATCCTCAATTACTTCTTCATTATCAGTGTCTTCCCTCTTCTTCTGCTGTTGAATGCTGACTTGATGGTGGTAGCTGTCTACAAGAGGTGTATTCCCAAGAAGGGGACCTGGTGATGGAAAAGGAGGCACCACTAAAGTTGGCGTTTTCCCACTATCCCTTGATGGAGGTGTTAATGGTGATGATTTAAATTCTTGTCTCCCTATCTTGGAAGATACCTTGGCAACATTTAATGGTTGCAGTCCAGAACCTTTCATTGTACGTCCACCCATGTGTACAACATCTTCATCATCTCCAACTAGCTGTGGCTGTAAATCTAAAGAATGAGATAAAACTGTACCATACTTCATTGTGGCATTTGGACTGTGTTGTGGTGATCTACTGTTCATCATTTTTGAACATACTTCCCCTTTACAGTAATACCGCTGATGAATTTCTAAATTCTGTGCATTTCGGAATGGTATTTTACATAATGAACATACATACTGGGAGTTTGAAAGATACGTATCATCCTCAGAATTGCTGGAGGATTGGAGGTAGGATATATTACTGGATGGTAGGCTGCCGGAGGTTTCTATATTTGAAATGATGTCTACCATTCCTGTTAGGTAAACTCCAGAAGCCGGAGTAATTCCTGCTGTTGCTACGCCTCTTGCTTTCAGGAGAAGATCCTTAATTATTGAGCCTTCAGGATTCTGTGGATGGTACAAGAGCTTTTCATTAGTATGATGATTCTTCTGTCCACCTTCTGTACAGGACATGGCAGTGCCAATGCTATCCATTCTTGTAAGTTTTGCATTGGATTGTGTACAGTTGTAATTTGCAGTACCTAATATATTACGATCCTTGAGAACAGCTGATAAACTCATAGAATGGCTCCGTCCAGTTCCAGTGTTTGCAAAGCCTTCAGAAAAACAACGCTTTCGATGCATACTGGAGTTCGGTTCATCACTGTTCATGTTGCTGTTTGTATTGTTGGTTGTTGAGAGATTCAGAGGTTGTTGATATGATGGTTCAGGTGTGGTTAAGACAACCGATAAAGGACTGTCAGGAGGTCTTGGTGATAAAGAAGCCGACTCATGTCGACTAGGTCGAAGAAGGGCGAGTGCAAGTTTTGACTGTGCTGACTGCTGCAGAGATGATTTAACTCTCTCAGAGTCTGAGTTGCCACACATAACTGGATCATTTAGTGACATCTGTCGATGGAAAAGATTTTTAGACCACTGTGCTGCTACATCAATACCTGGTGAGGATAAAGGAGATAAAGGACTGCCAGGTGATCCTTCCCTCAGCTGCTCTCTGCTACTCTGACGTTGGAGAAATTTCCTTGACCAGTGCGGATCTACAGTCTCTACAATTGCTTGGTTGTCACTGATTATCTTATTGATGTGTTGATGGAGAAACTCTGGCATTGGGGAAGGTGAAGTCTTAAGGCTAGAGGTCTGCATGGAAGTTGGTGTTACTTGGGATGTAGATGGAATCTTGGTA
>Ga0209755_10007765_pt1 | contig 11579 bp, 7 predicted proteins | sample TergutCo191P1_FD_187301 | JGI IMG/M metagenome (GOLD analysis project Ga0209755, IMG submission 187301) | Cornitermes sp. P1 segment gut microbial communities from Petit-Saut dam, French Guiana - Co191P1 (SPAdes) (version 2) | ecosystem: Host-associated > Arthropoda: Insects > Digestive system >...
CCCCGTGGAACTCCAGGATAATGTCAACAAAGCTGTCATGCGGCTGAGGCGGAGGCTTGCCCAGGCGAACCGAAAACAGACGGAGGGGCGGACATAGCTTCGGTAACATTTTCTAAGTGAGGCATCCAGAGCTTTCGGTAACATTTTGAAATGAGGCATCACGGTGGCTATACCTGCCTGAAAGTAGTTAGTCATTGTAGCTTACAGGTTTTCCAAAACCATTTCCATTGCCGGAGAGTCCGCATGATTCACACGAACTCTCCGTAGCAATATCACTGCGACCTGAACTGATTAAAATTGCGCATCAGCCTGTTAGTGACGTTTAGCGCTAGCGGTAAGTTCAAGGGGCCCCCTCGCCGCACACCCCTTGAAATCCGCGGGAAAACGCGCCAGCTTTAACCGGCGAGGGTTACATCAATGGCAAAGCTGAAACACACACTCAAGACCGACACCCTGTTCAAGATGCTGTTCACGCGGCATCAGGATCTGCTCAAGCGGCTTGTAGCGGAGTTGCTTGGAATCGGGCACGGGAGCATCGAGCGGTTCGAGGTCACCAACCCCGAGATGCCGCCAGAGGTGCTGGGCGGCAAGTTCTGCCGGCTGGACATCAACATGGCAGTGGATGGCCAGCTTGTGAATCTGGAAATTCAGGTTTGCGACGAGGGCGATTATCCAGAGCGCGCGCTGTTCCACTGGGCCAGAATGTACTCGTCTGCGTTGCCCAAGGGCGACGACTACCAGAAGCTGCCGCGCACGGTGGTGATCAGCATCACCGACTTCAACCTGTTCGACTGCGCGGAATTCCATTCGGAGTTCCGCCCGCTGGAGGCGACGCGGGGCGAGCTTCTGTCCGACAGGATGAGCCTGCACTTTTTCGAGATGAGGAAAGTGCCGTCGCAGACGGACGCAGGGAACATGCTCCTTTTGTGGCTTTCGCTTTTCAAGGCGCAGACGGAGGAGGAAGCTAAGCAAAATAAGGGAACTGGAGGTACCGGAATTGGAACAGGCACTCAACGCATTCGATCAGATAAGGGCTCGCCCGAGTTTTTGGAGGTAGAGTGGCAGCGCGAGATCTTGCGCATGAACGAGGCGTCCGCACTACGCCCTGCAAGGGACAAGGAACGCATGAGATGGCAGGGCGTGGTTGCCCGCAAAGACGTCGAAATCACCAGCAAAGATGCGGAAAACGAGGCACTCTGGGCCAGGCTAAAGGATTAAGCCTTGGCTATGCCTGCCTGAAACCCTTAAACCCACTTGGCGAGAACGCCAACCGCAATTCCAGCGCTCAAAAAACACCAGGAATTGCGGTTCTCGAGCGTCAGCGGAAATCCCTCATAAACTGCGTCCAGGTAAGCTCAAGCCTGTTGGTAACTTCGATTCGCACTGGAAGCCGGACAGCTCCACCGCCATGCACGATGAATTGGCTTCCTTCGCCATCTTCCTCGCTGTCCGACAGTGTGACGAACCTGGTTTCCGTGGCTATCCACGGGGTGTTCGGATCGTATTCCTCGTACTCGTCCAACTCGTAAAAGACAAACATTCCCGTGCCGGGTATCCTGTAACCTACGGCAACCACATCAAACCTGCCAAACAGAAGATCGGCCGCGTTATAGCCGCTAAGTATCGCGGAAACCATGATTTCGATGTTTTCTGGAATGCCGTGGACAATCAGAATATTGTTCGGAACGCACGGAACCAATCGTACATCGGAATGCAAATCCTCGCCGCCGACCCCTCTGGCAACGACGACGACGCTGTATTCGTGGTCAACGGAAAGTCCAAGGTCGGTGGTAAACCCAAACGACTCGCCGCTTTCCATATCCAATTGCCTGCCATTTCCATGTATTATGATGTTCGCTGGGTTCGTTTCCGCCCCTTGAAAAAAGTAGAGGGTGTAGGATTCCGCAAGGGAAACAGGCAAACCGAAGGAATAAGCCAGTTCGATGTGGTTGCGTCCCACAGGCTCCACCCGATGCTCATTGTAAGGGTTGTATCCACCGCGTTTGACCTCCAGATCATCCACACCAAAGACGAAAGCCGCGGAAGCCCTTACTTGAATTACGTTGGAGATCACATCGCCAACGACATTTTCGGCCACCACAACGATACTGTAGTTTTCGCCGGGGATAAAGCCACCGATGACCACCCGTAAACCAGCGTTTAGAGTTCTGCTGGTTCCAGCCATAATTTCATTGACATCATCCACGTTCCCTTGGACATAGTACATGATGTATGTCGTGGGTGGAATGGACGGGGTGAAAGAAGAGATCAATTCGCCGGGGCCGGCTCCCGGCCTGATCTCCAAATCGGTCAGCGATTCAGGTCGCGATATTTCGACCTGCTTTACCACGGAGACGACATCCGTGAAGCCGGCTCTTCTGGCCACGACAACGACGCTGTAGTATTCGCCAAACGCAAAGCCCGTGAGAACCCTGTCCAAACCGGCGAACACCGGCACGCCGTTTCCCTCGGCGATGATGTTTGCCGCATTCGCTTCCGCGCCTTGAACATGGTACAGAGTATAGAAGTCCGCGGAGGGAACGGTTGCGCTGAAGGAATAGATCAGTTCGCCGGGGTTGCCATGGCTGACGCTCAGATCGCCCAAACCTTGAAGCGCATTAGGATCCACGCCGGGGGGGCACCCCGTAAGCGACAGCACCAGCGCCATTGCCAGCGCTGCCAAAAATTTCGTCTTCATTTTTCCCTCCGAAACTTCATTAGAGTTCTTGCGAAATTTCAATTTTGCAAGAACTTCCACTGAAAATGCAGATTTAAGAGCCTCTGGCTCGTAAATCTGCGGACCTCTTGCGAAACTTATGGAGTTTCGTAAGAGGTCTATTATCTATGATGGCCCGTTTCCATGCGCCAGAAACCTCGTTTCGCGCCCATGCCGACAATTCACCGCCAAGATTTGCCGGGAGGTAACGCTTGTTCTTAGTCAGTGCCTGTTTCTTCAGGGAAATACCTATAGAAAGTTCCGCCCATAAGGAACATGGATATTCCCGCAAACATATCATAATTGGGATGCTCCGGATCTTCATAAACAGCGGCAGGAAACACCACATCAATGCTAGCGATGTCATTGTTGGCGATTGTGAAGGTCAGCGCAATTTCTATATTAATCCCTGGCAGCATAATGTCAAGCACTGGATGGGGCGGATCTGCGCCCATTCCACCGGCCATTCCGGTAATGACGGTGCTCGTCCATGCGTTTCCCGACCCTACGTCCACTTCCCCATAAACAACCACGCCTGGGGTTATCCCAAGCTCTGCAAAGGCTTCCGCAAGCTCCGGATCAAATCCATCCAGGCTTACAAATTCAACGTTGAATTCAAGATCCTCATTGATGGTGAACACCCTGCCTGGATCGCTCAGATTGTCCGCAAAAGTCATGCTTGATGGCCATATAAGCACCGGTGGCGGGTCTGGTGATGACGGGTCTTCTGAGTCCGTTTGGCACCCGGCAAAAAAGATCGTAAACAACAGCGCCACCGTTGCACACACGGCGATTTTTTTCATCTTCATCCAGTTCTCTCCTTACGTTTTTCTTGGTTAATTTGATTTTCTGGACAACGACCAAGTTCACTGTCCGGAAAATTTTCAACACCATATCTGCCGGGGAACCGATCTAGGTTCCCCGGCAAGCCCCTCATCAGAAAGGATTAAAAACAAAATTACTCCATTGGCGAGTAAGTCTGTTGCTGTTAAAATTCTGTCGTTGAGGAATCGGAAGCCCAAACAAGTTTATAGCTTGAATGTACTGCCGCCCTTCGTCCGCCGCCTCGTGAGTCGCCAAAGTGATAAACACATTCGCCGTACCGGTCCATGGTCTTGTCGGATCGAACTGACCGCTTTCCGGATTAGCCGGACCGAGACACGGGCCATCCAGTTCGTAGAAGACAAACACTCTGGTGGTAGCTGGCATGCCCGGTATTACGCCGGGGATTCTGTAACCAACCGCTCTAGTATCCGGAGCATCAGTGCTGGCTTCACCGATTAACGCCGAAACCATGACCTCGCTGGTTTCCGGGATTCCGTTAACAATCAGAATGTTGTTCGGAACGCGCGGTATCAGCGTCACATTGGAGGTCTGTTCCTCTTGACCTTGCCTTCGGACGATGACGACACTGTATGTCAAATCAAAGTCAAAGAAGAAGTCGGTGACAAATCCCGGTGCATCCGCAGGTTGCTGTCCCACCGACCTGCTTTCCCCGTCGGCTCTAATCCTCACAGGGTCGGTCTCTTCCCCCTCAATGAAGTACATGGTGTACGACACACCAGTGGCAGCAGATGGCCCGCCAAAGGAGTAGGCCAGTTGGATGTGGTTGATTGCCCCGCGCGTCCCAAAGGGGTTGGGGCCACCACGCCTAATAACCAACCCGCAGAACGTTACACCGCAATCAGGCTCTCCACAAGCGGGACACCCTATGATGATTATGGTCATGCCCACCTCGTCCTGTACGTTGCCGACAACAGCTCTGGCCGTAATGGTTATCGGGCCAATTCCGGCAATATTCGCAACCGTAAATACGGTCGAATGTTCATTCGCCGGGTTGAAGGTTCCAGCACCCGCTGGGGAAACGCTCCACACGATTTCATCGGATGCCCAGTTTTCGGCTACCACCACCGCGGTAAGTTCCAAGCTTTGGCCTCTCGTCAACTCTCCGTCGCCTAAACTGGTACGGTCTATAGTGACGCTTGTGGGTGCGACTGGGGTTACGGTTGCCGTCGCCGAGCCTCTTACGGCGGAATCTTCCTGCAATCCGGCCGTAACGGTTATCGTTCTTCCTATTTCCGCGGTTGTGCCGACCTCCAGCGTCGCTGTATCCCCGCCGGGATTGAGCGTAACGCCAGGCACTTCGGGGTAAGAACTCCATACAATCGTATTTGTCGGTCGCCCACCCGGCTGCTGATCCATTGTTACGGTAAACGTCTGGCTGCTGTTACGATCCACGTTTGCGCTGGACGGAGTTACCGTAATCACGGGATCCCTGTAAACGATGTTTACGGTTACGTCCACGGGAGCAATATTTTCAAACCATGACACAGAAAGCCTGAGATTGACTGCGGTTGGTACGGGCACACTTGCCTCGACAGTCAGCAAATTGTTGTTCAGTTCAACGCCTGGCACCGGCTCCCCGACGAGTTCCCATGCAAGAAGATCATTGGGTGCGGTAGCTGGTGTCGTTGCTGCACTAAAAAGAGTCGTAAGGTTTACTGGCTCAGGCGTGCCACGTTGCACGCCTCTGGCAGTCCCCGGCTCCACGTTAATGCCTGTGGGGAATGCTTGAAGTACACGGACATCTGCTACACCTGCCGGTACGCCAGCCACCATAGCTCTGACCTCCCACATACTGTTTTGTGCAGTAGTATTTCCAATAGTTACATTGCCAGTAGCATTTATGCTGAATCCAGCAACCCCGGTGGCACCGATGCGATGGCGGCTCCATGTGACTGCCTGGGATGCGGCGGGATATGGTTCCACCCTTGCGCTAAACTGCTGGCTGCCACCGCGTATCAAAAATACCGGATTCGGCGTTACAATAACCTCCGTGGCGGGTGCGAAAACATTCACGGTCGCCTCGCCAGGCTCCGCGTCACCCGTTGTGGCGCGAACAACAAACGAGCTGGGGGCTTCGGCGGTCTCGTCAACCGTCAACAACCCATCGGGACTTATACTAACACCGGCCGTATTTTCGGGGTAAATGCTCCACTCGACTTCTTGACTGGCACTGAGCGGTTGTACCGTTGCGGCAAATGCCCGCTCCCCACCGTGCACTATGCTTATGGGGCCGACTGGATCCAATGTAACGCTTGTAGGTGCGGTGTAATCAACGTGTACATCCACATAGTCGTAAACCGTATCCTCAAAACCGAGAGCCCAAACCCTTACGGTTATGATTGTCCCTACTGGCACGCTTGCCGCTACCTCCAACAAGCCACCGCCGCTTAACACAACGTCACTTGGCATGTCAAGTGCAGGGTCTATACTATCAATGTCCCAGACGATATATTCAGGCGCACCATATGGCCCCACCTGCACATCAAATAACTCTTCAAGGTATCTCTGGTCACCACGCTCCATTGTCACATACCTTGGACTGACATCAATGTACCCAGGCAACACAGCGGGAGTTGGAAATATGCGCACAAACATCACGCCGATTTCATCGCAGGGTGTCGTTGCCGTGACACGCCATATGGCCGGCGTTGCGTCAGCCAAAACTGTCAGCACGCCAGAGGCATTTACGCTAACACCGATTGGCTGTTCATCGCTTAACGCCCCAAAGAAGCGTGGAATGCGGCGACCCAAGTGTTCGGCTGGAACGTATGGCGCATAGGCCCACGTAACGACTTGCGATGCGCCAGGGAAAGGCCTAACCTCTGCCCTCAAGTCCCATTCGTAATATTCACCGTCGAACGTGACTCCCAGTATTACATCTACGGCATCAGGATCCATATAAACATACGAAGCCGGCGCATAAACGACGGTCAGAATGGCTTCGCCGTACTCTTCAACGCCTTCAACCGTCGCCCTTATCGTAAGCTGCGTATTTAAATCTACAGTTGCATCGACCAACAACGTGAATTCCACTTCATCATAATCAAAATCAACGCCAGTCACGTCATCAGGGTAAATGCTCCACGCAACCACTTGCCGCGCGCTGGGCGGTTGCACCGTCGCGGTAAACGTCCGCGCCTCTCCATCGCGCGCTATGTTTAAGGGGCCTTCCGGTTCAAGGATAACGCCCGTGGGTGCCCTGTAATCAACGGTTATCGTTACATAGTCCGCAACATCGCCATCGCCAAGGGCCGAAACCCATACTATGATTTCCGTTCCCACTTCCACGTCTGCACCTATCGTCAGGAGGCCTTCTAGGGTAAGGGTAATACCATCTATTGCGGCCGATCCAGGGCAAATTTCCCACTTGACATATTGAAGCGCATGAGCCGGTTCCACCTGCACGTAAAATATTCCCTCTAGGTCTATATCCGACCTGTCCCGTTCAAGGGTCGCTTTGGATAGGTCTACGGTAATGCCAGTAGGCCGCTGTGAAACCACGAACACATCCAACGTATCGGCAATGCCATTGGTGGCCGTAGCCGTAATAACCCACCTGCCTTGCGTCGCGTCACTACGGATCGTCACCAAACCATCGGCACTTATCTCCACGCCAGTGGGCGTCTCAGCGTTGCGTGCACCTGAAAAACGCGATGCGCGACGGCTCAAACTTTCGGCGGAATAAGGGGCAATACTCCACGTAACGGTTTGGGATGCCTCGGGATACGGTTCCACGCTTGCGGAAAGCTGCCTTTGGAACCCCGCAGAAATGTTTTCCAGTATTACCGTTATGGTTTCCGCCGCATTCCCATTATACAATATGACAACCTCTTCGGCATCCGGAACAGGTGGCTCATTGTTGCCGGGCTGGGGACACCCCAACACCAGCAGCGCAAAAACCATCGCCATAACCGCAGGGCCCAACAACGCGGGCAAAAACCGTTTCTTCATAACCGTCAAATCTCCTCTCGACTCACCCTAGGCTTGTCGATTTGCTTGGTTTGGATTAGTTTCCTGCCGGAAACCCTCTATCGTTATTGTAGGTAAACGATGCCGCAAAGTCAATACACCTGGTTGAACATTTTCGCAAATTCGTCTAGAATGTAGTCTAGTAGGGGCAGGATGTTGCGATGCAGACTGCTCATTTTTACGAAACAGAGGAGAATTTACTTGCCATGGGAATAGCCGAAAGACGGGAGCGGGAAAAGGCCGCTCGCCGCAGGGGGATACTCGACTGCACCAAGGAACTGATCATGCTGCAGGGCGTGGAGCGGGTAAGTATGGAAGATATCGCCCAGAAAGCGGAACTTTCCAAGGCGACGCTGTACCTGCATTTTCCCAGCAAGGAAGCCATTTTCAACGAGATCTGCGAGGAGTCGGCCCGCGGGTTCCTGGAATATCTGGAGCGGCTGTCTCAGGCCGATAACACCGGGGCTGGCATTACCGGCATAAAGGCGATCAGGTACCTCTGGCAGGGCTACATTAGCTTGTTCGGCAACGGCGATGAAATGCTCATCGCTTTTCAGGTGCGGAATTTTCTGGCCAGTTGGCTTCCCATCGACCCGCAGCAGAAATGGGAAATCAAGTCGCCCCATATCGGCGCGATCCTTGCGGCCATACGCACCATGATAGAGCAGTGCAAAGCCGAGGGGCTCTTTGCCGACGACCTGAATTCCTCGAAAGCCGTCCGCATTATACTTTTGCTGTTTTCGTCCATCGTGCAGAACAACGCCAAATTGCCACCGGAAGCCAAGAATTCCCCCAACATGGTAAGGGAAATGACGAACACCTTTCAGATTATAGTCCGCGGTTTCGCGCGGGAGGGTATCGAACATTCCCGCCTGGACATAATGGCGGCTTAAGCCGCTTTTCGCCGGAATATTGACGCCCCGTAAAGAATGGGGTAAGCTTACGGCTATGGAGCCGAATATCGTGTGCAAGTCTTCAACTTTTAGACATGGCGTGACCGAGGCTGGTATTTACTGGGCATTCAGCGCCGCCTTGTATGATCTTCCAGATGACGAAGAAAAGCGTTTGGCGGATTCGGTCATGGTGAAGTAAGCCCTAGCTCTCGCAAAGAATAGAACATGGACAACGGAAAGCCTGGCCTCAAACTGGCCATCATCCTGCTAATCTCCGCGCTCCCGGCCGCATACGCTCAGGACGGCGCGGCCGCACACACGATTCCGCACACGGTGTTCGTGGGCGACCGGGCAACGCTCATCGTGCCGCTGGCCGGTTTTCCCGGGCAGGGGGACGTCGAAATTCCCCCGGGGCAACTCCCCTACTCCCCGGACATCGACATCCACCGGGTGGCCCTTGAGCGGCGGCCGGGGGGAAGCCGGCTCGCGGTCGAGTTCGCCGCATTCGCGCCCGGGGTTCTGGAACTGCCCCCCCTCGAGGTGGCCGGGGAGGTTTTCAGCGGCCTTACCGTGGTGATTAGCTCCGTGCTCGCCCCTTCCGAAATACCCATCCTGTCCCCTCCGGCCCTTCCCCTCGCCGTCCCAGGCACCGCGCTTCTGGTCTACGGGACCATCGCCGCCATCGTGGTATCGCTTCTGCTGGTTTCTCTCGTTTCGCTCCGGGGGCATGTGTGGATAAGGGGCTGGCTGGCCGCATGGAGGCGCAGGCGCATGCTCGGCGCGATGATGGGCGTGGAAAGGCGGTTGCGAAAGGCATTGGCGAAGGGGGCCGAACCCCGCGAGGTGCTGGACGCGCTTTCGGGGGAATTCCGGGGGTTCCTTGCGGGGCTTACCGGGGAAAACTGCCGCACCATGACCGCCTCGGAAATCGGCCGTTTGGTCGGCTGTCCGCACCTGCAGGACGATGCCCCGGGCGGCGAATTCCTTGGAAGTTTTTTCGACCGCTGTGACGGGGCGCGGTTCAGCGGCCGGGCAATCGGCGGGGACGAAACTCTCGCCATCATCGACGACCTTAGGGGGTTCCTTCTGGCGATGAAAGCCTTGAACCGCGCCGCGCCGCCGGCCGCCGCCGCGGAGGAACCTGGGACGGACGGACAGGAACAGGCCGCATGATACCCTTCGCCCCGACGCAGGCGGGCTTCGCCTTCGACAGACCGCTTATCGCGATATTGGCGGTCGTCATTATCCCTCTGGCGGCGATCCTTGCCAGACGGCTCGGAAGCCCGTTCACCGCGGCCGTTCCCCTTGGCCCCCCGGGGGGGGTGCCGTTCAAGGTTCCGTTCAGCCTGGAAAAGATAATCAGGTTCCTGCGCCTTCTGGAATACTGCGGGGTGATTTTCCTTTTCGTCGGAGCCGCGGGGCCGGTGGTGCGTACCGCGGAAACCGTCTGGCTCAACCGCGGGGCGGACATCATGTTCGTCATGGACATCAGCCCAAGCATGGCGGCGTTGGACATGGGCGGGGCGAGCCGTTTCGACGTGGCCCGCAGCCTGCTTCTGGAATTCGCGGAACGCCGGCCCGCGGACGGCATAGGACTTGTCGGGGTCGGGAGCGACGCTGCGCTGCTCATCCCGCCGACGATGGACCGGGGGATTCTTGCGTCAAGGCTGGAGGAACTCCAGATCGGCGAGCTGGGCGACGCGACCGCCCTGGGCATCGGCCTTGCGATCGCGGCCTATCATATAGAACAATCCGCCGCCCCGCGCAGGTCGGTCGTACTTATCAGCGACGGGGAGAACAACGCCGGGGCCATTCACCCGGAGACAGCGGCGGCGATGGTCAGGGACGCCGGGGCCTCGCTCTGGGTCATCGGCATAGGCACCGGGGGGATTGTCCCGATTGATTTCGTCGATCCCTTTACCCGAATCCGACATACCGGCATGTACGATTCCGCCTTCGACGTGGAGTCGCTCCGACTGATCAGCGAGGCCGGGGGGGGGGATTGGATCATCGCGCCCTCGGTGGATGCGTTCGCTTCGGCCTTTGCGCGCATCGACGAGCAGGAGCTTGTCGTCCTGCGCCCGGGCACCGTGACAAGGATGCGTCACCTGCACCCGCTTTTTCTGTCATTGGCCCTCGGCCTGATCGCGGGCGTCCGTTTCGTCAGACGGCTTTCTCTGGGGGCGTGGCTATGAACGGCGTTTCCTTCGACTACCCCCTGTTTCTAATCGGCCTGGCCTTCTTCGTCCCCCTGTTTCTCGCCGACCGCTTCTCCGCCCGCAGAAGGCGGATCGTGAAAAGCCTGCCCGGGAACATGCGGCTCAGGTTTTTCGCGACCACCGCGCTCTTCAGACTTTCCGCCGCGTTTCTGATCATCGCCCTCGCCGGCCCGCGCTGGGGAATCGGACAGGCCGCGGGCGAGTACCGCAGGGCGGTGGACGTGGTTCTGGCAATGGACGTGTCGCGCAGCATGGAGGTCCCGGACGGCCTTGGCGAGTACTCCGGACCAGGCGGCGGCCCCACCCGCCTTGACCGCGGTCTGGAGATCGTCCGGGAAGCCGTCGGCAACCTGCCCGGGACGCGCTTCGCCGTGGCGATCAGCCGGGGAAGGGGCGTCCTCGCGGTTCCCCTTACCTGGGACGGCGGCACGGTAATGTCCTTTCTGGAAGCCCTTGGCGGCTCTGCCATGACGGGCCGGGGGACGAACCTCGAAGCATTGGTCGATGCGGCGGCCGGGGCATTCCAGCCCTCGCCCCCGTCCAGAAGAATCATCGTGCTGGTTTCCGATGGCGAGGAGCTTTCCGGATCGCTGCGGTCGGCGGTCGATCGGCTCAGGCATGACGACGTCGCGGTCGTGGCGCTAGCTTTGGGCAGCGCCGAGGGAGGAACCTTTCCAGGCGGCGGCGAGGTCATCAGCCGCAGGGATTCGTTGATCATGCGCATGGCTGCGGCGCAGACCGGCGGCATCTACATCGACGGAAGCCAGCCGGACGCCGCGGCCATGCTCGGCGCGCACCTTGGCATCGCCGCCCCGGGCATTGGAACCGGGGGGACGGGCACGGAGCGCAGACCCCGTTGGTTTGCGTTCGCCATCCTATCACTGGCGGCCTTCGGCGCGTCGAAACTCTGTCTGTTGGGAAGTGGCAGACGGCGAA
>Ga0209755_10007766_pt1 | contig 11579 bp, 5 predicted proteins | sample TergutCo191P1_FD_187301 | JGI IMG/M metagenome (GOLD analysis project Ga0209755, IMG submission 187301) | Cornitermes sp. P1 segment gut microbial communities from Petit-Saut dam, French Guiana - Co191P1 (SPAdes) (version 2) | ecosystem: Host-associated > Arthropoda: Insects > Digestive system >...
CATGTTAGGAACATTAAACAGCGTTTTCGGCGATCAGATAAAGAGAGTAATTAAGACATCAAAAGCGCCGACATTTATTACCGAAGAAAATGTGTATCAGGAAGGCGATCCGAATGTACTCTCAATTCTGGATGAAATGGTAGAATACTTGATTCTTCCGGAAAGCAGGCTTGACGGGATGGACAATCTTGAAGAGCTTTACGCAAAAGCGGAATCGGGAAAATCATGCCTTTTGCTTGTGGAACATTACAGCAATCTTGATCTGTCAATCGTATCGTACATGGCGCGAAGGGCAGGGGGCAGAGGCAAGGAGATAAGCGACGCGCTCATCGCCATTGCCGGAATGAAACTAAACGAAGACAGCCCCGTTGTCGCGGCTTTTACCGGAGCCTACTCAAAAATAGTAATTTGCCCAAGCCGTTCGCTGAAGGAGCTTGATCCTGAAAAAGACAAAGAAATAATCCTTCGCGGCAATGCTATCAACCGCGCGGCAATGAAGGCGGTTATCAGGCATAAGTACAAAAGCAAACTCCTTCTTGTTTTTCCGTCCGGAACCCGTTACAGGCCTGGAGAGCCGGCTACAAAAAAAGGCGTGCGCGATGTTGACTCGTATGTTCGTTCATTTGATTATTTATGCTTCGTCGCTTTAAACGGCAAAGTTCTGCATGTGCAGAAAACAGATATGATGAACGACGCGGTAAGCAATGATATTGTGCGTGTCACAGTTGGGCCCGTAATTTCCTGCGATGAATTCCGCGAAAAAGTTACAGAGAAATTATCAGAAGAGAGCGACAAGAAACAAGCCGTCGCGGATCAAATAATGATAGAATTGGAAAAGATTCATGAAGCCGCGGAAGAAGAAAGACAGAAGCTATTAAAATAGCGCCAATCTTTGCTTCTTAATTTATGAGATAGATTTTAATTCAGGTTAAAACGGCGCATTCACAACGGTGCGCCGCGGAATACGCCGTTCCTAACCTTCTTACCAGCCGCCGCCGCTTCGTTCCCGGCGCGGTTTGTCCATCGCTTCGTTTACGCGAAGCTGACGTCCTTCGAATTCGCGTCCATTAGTACCCGCGACTGCAGCATTCGCTTCATCATCGCTGCTCATTTCGATAAAGCCGAACCCTTTTGAGTTGCCGGTTTCACGATCGAAAATGATCTTGGCTGAGGCGACACTGCCAAACCCTGAAAAAAGGTTGCGCAGACCATCTTCGGTGGTGTTGTAAGAGAGGTTACCGACATACAATTTCTTGGCCATTGAGAAAAATCCTTCATCCGGAACAAACTGTCTGTTGTTTCCTTTTTTAAGCAACAGCGCTTATTTGCGACTGCGTCCGGATACGCCTGAAGCTTTCACAAGCAAAGCTTGTTAAAACTTCGTATGGTGGACTTACGTCCAAGTATTTACACTCACGAAAGCGAGCGTCTCATAATTCCTTTGATTCAGGACTCAAGCCCAAAATCAAGAGAGAAGAATGCAATTTTTTTTAGGGAGAAAAACACAAGCATTTTTTCGAGCAGCGAACAATAAGAACTAAACGAATCCCTAAGCTGTCACAGCAGCTGTCATCTGGACAGCAACTGTTATCAAGACAGCAGCCATGCGGATTTATACAAAAACCGCAAAAATTTTCTCTACACAAACTAAAAATTACCCAATTAAGAATAACATAGAATAAAAAATAAAAAATGTCAATACTTAATAATATAATTATAGGGTAATAGTCACAACCTCTACATATAGCGTAGCTAAAAAAAATGAACACCATATCTGGTGTAGGGACTGTCACCACTTGATTGCGGATTTAATATCTTTCGCGGAATGCAAACCGGGAATGGTGTTTTCAGGGGTAAAGCTAAGGAATGAATTAAAGCCGAGGTTGGCGGCTGTTTTCACGCGGGAAGCAAGACGGCGGACAGGACGTATTTCTCCGGTCAGGGAAAGTTCGCCGGCGATTGCGAGATCCGAAGGCAGGGGCAGACCGGTGCGGGCGGAGTAGAGAGCGCAGGCTAAAGCAAGTTCAACGCCTACCTCTGTGACGCGGATTCCTCCCGCCGCGTTCACGTAGAGATCCTGATCGGAAAGACGCAGCCCTAAATATTTTTCAATGGCGGCGGAAACACGCGAAACTCTGCCCGAATCAATCTTGTCGGAAAAAACCCTGCTGACAGCTCCTTTTGCCGGAATGGTGAGAGCCTGAATTTCTACAAGGATGGTTCTGCTGCCTTCGAGAACCGCCGCTGTCGCTACTCCAGGAGGAAGAGCGCCTTCCCTTCTTACGAGGAACATGCGGCCTGTGTCTTCAATTGAGGAAAGGCCGCGCTCTCCCATTGTAAAAATTCCGATTTCATCGACAGAGCCGAAACGGTTTTTTGCCGCGCGTAAAAAGCGGCAATCGTCGGCCTCGCTAAAACCTGAGGTTTTTTCGTTCTGTTCAAAATAGAGAACCGTATCGACCATGTGTTCCAAAGTTTTCGGGCCGGAAATGAATCCTTCTTTTGTGACATGCGCCGTCAAGAATAATGACGCGTCATGTTCCTTCACCCATGAAATTAATTCAAACGAACAAAACTTCATCTGATTAACAGTACCGGCGACCGCGCCCGCATCTTCTGAAAAAAGCGTCTGCGCGGAATCGACCATTACAAGAACCGGTTTTATATTATTAAGGACTGTTTCAATTTCGTTAAGGTTTGCGGAACAGAGGATTTCGATGCGCTCCATTTTATCTTTGCTTATGCCGAGTCTGTCGGCTCTCAATCTTAACTGCCCCGCGGACTCTTCGCCGGAAACATAGAGGATGCGCCCCTTTGTAACAGCGGCGGCGGCCAGCTGCAGCAATAAGGTTGATTTACCGATACCGGGCTCTCCTCCGACAAGGACTGCGGAACGTTTCATTATGCCGCCGCCAAGCACGCGGTCAAGTTCGCCGATCCCGCTGCCGAGACGGCTGCCCTCCATAGGATCTACCGCGGCAAGCGGGAAAACCTGAGGCATTCCGCTGCCTTGCTTACTCCGTCCTCCTCGCGAATCCGGAAGGCTGTTTGAGGCAATAGTTTCCTCAAAGGTATTCCATTCACCGCATTCAGGACAACGTCCAAGCCATTTAGGCTCTTCCTTGCCGCATGAAGCGCATTTGTAAATAAAAGGTTTTTGCTTTTTCAATTTATTTCAGGATATGGGAAAATTAAATACTTGGCAAGGGTAGAAGGGACAGTCACCATCCCGCTTGTTACGAGATGATTCGGTGTAATCGGTATACGGCCATTACATGAATCATTTTTATCTCCTTAAACATCAATCTGGCTGTGAAAGCGCAAGAAAATCGAAAAACTTAAAAATTTATTCATTCCTTTTTTACGGGGGAACGGAAGAAAAATTCTCGCAGAGAATAGTTCTCAGTCTAAAAAAACCGGGCTCCTTGCGGGAACCCGGTTTGCAGTTTCAATTAACTAAAATGGTGCCTGGCACCTTTCTATAACGTTATGCTATTGTCGGTTATGGCGCTGGTACAAGGAATTCAACTTTCATTGATATTTTCCATGTCATGTCAGTGTTTTTATGATTTATTTGGAAACCAATGCCGTTATTTGCTGTTAAATCAGAAAGATTAAATGTAAAATTGTTACTGTTTCCGACAGTGTTTCCTATCCAAAGAGAATCCAGATTTGCGCCGTCTCCTATTCTATTAACACTGGTCCAACTGTCAGGTCCATTCTTGGAAAGCAATTCTACTGCATTACCATCGCCTGTCCCTACGGCAAATTCATCAACCGTGAAGGTTACTTTCACTCTGTCGTAAGAGGCTAACGGGTGATCGTTTATTAAACCAGGGAATGTAAACCCAAAGGACATGCTGGATGTGGACGCAGAAATAGCAATCGTGTTCCCGCTAATTGTTATATTAGCGTCTCCTTGGTTCCCATATTTACGAAGCTTCGATTGCATTTCCCCTGCAGGTATCTCATAATCAACTGGACCTTCAGCGCCTTCCAGGAAATGCGGGTTAAGTACGATGTTGTAAAAATTGTACGCTGCGCCAGTATTTATGTTATGAACACAGAAACCAAGCCAAATTACACCGCTGAGGTTTACTGCTTTGGCTTGATCAATATTGATTGTCCAATCAATTTCACTCGCCCCATTACCTGTAATATTGTTGTCACCAGTGTTTATTCCTGTTACTCCATCCATAATAATATTTGCATCACTGCGAAGACCGCTTGATGAAGTTCCAGCAAAAATCCTTAATTTTTTATAGTTTAAATCACTTCCTCCTGCTGTTCCCTGAGTTTTTAATGATATGGATTTGTAGTCTGATAAATTTGCTTCACTTGGCAATGTAACTTTAATAGCCACATAACTATCATAACCGCTGGCTGCCAAATTTACTCCGTTTTGTCCGGTGGCTTCATGTAATGTAACAGTTCCGCCAGAACCTACAACATCACTGTTAGTAAACGATGCAGCATTTAATATGATGGGCAATTTTGGCAGGTAATTTGGTACTACTTCCTGCCACTGAGCTACCAGAGTACCGTTGGCAAAAGCAGATGTCACAACAGTGGCTGCGTTAACCGTGGTATCTCCGAGTTTCCATCCCATAAAATTATAGCCATCCCATGTTGGAACCGGAAGAGTTCCAAGAGTAAACGTTTCAACAACAGTCATATCAGGATAGGGACTGGTAGATCCGCCATATCCGGCACCAAGATCAAATGATACAGTATGCCTTACGCCCGGTGTGAAGACAACTCTGTTAAGTTTGAAAGATATAGTACCGTTGTTTCGCTGTAAAGCAACGCCGCCTGATATTCCCGCGCCTCTAATTTGTAAATTAAGACTTCCAGTCGCTGTAAGTGTAGGATATTGCTCTGTTACAAATCCATAATCCGTTCCGGTTGTTAGTTGTTTCAATATAACTTGACCAGTCGCAGCTGATTCATATTGAAGTTCAAAGAAATCATAATTAGCTATTTTAAATTCTGTAGTATCTGCCGGGAACGCGTAACGTACCGCGCCGCCAGTCCAATTTGTCACCGCATTAGGAGTAACATGCGTTCCAGACCATGTACTTTGAGCACTACCTTGACCCTCATTCGTATCTAACCTCGGATTCTTAACAATCGCTTTTCCGGCTTCATGCAGACATACTTCATTTAATCCGGTGCAGCAATCCACAACAGGAATATGAGTAGTAATCGTATAATCCCCAATCGTAATTGTCAGCGTTTCGCCGCTCAATGCGTAAGCGGGAGTTGATCCGTTTTTAATAAGTCCCCCAACTGCTGTTTCTGCTGCTTCTTGGTTCTCATAATTTGCTGCAAGACTATGTTTCACAAGAGCTGCGTCAATTAGAACTTTAAGATCAGCAACGTTTGCAAGTGTTGGGTTGGTTGCGACTGAATAAAGGTTAAATATATCAGTCCTGATAAGTGCAAAATCAGCGCCGACATCAATGTCCAGAAGGGTTGCGCCGAAATGGGCTGTTACAATTTCATTAAGATTGTTGCTTTTAATTGCTTCAATAACAACAGTTATCAGTTCTTTGGTGAAAAGCGCGGAATGGAATGTATGATCAAATTGACTTGTCATGTGAGGATAAATATCAAGCAGTTCCGGCCAGATAACCGTTTTGCCGTCTTTTACAAGTGTAAATAATACATTGTAGCGGCCTGAATCGTATAATTTGTGTCCTCCATGCAGTAACAGTTCGTCGGCTTCAGGATGCTCCGCGACAAGCGTTATTGGATCATCATCGCCTACCGTTAATGATACCACCGCGTCTTCTATGCCATGCTCAAGGGTGATGTTCCATGCGAAGGTGCCTTTTTGCTCTGCTATGGGTAACAGGGTAACACTCGCTGTTGCCGCTGTCGAATTGCTGATAGTAAATGGATCTGATGTTCCCTCTGCTGTCGGCAGCAGGTTGCCCGTTTTCGCTGTTACTCTAAGCTTATAAGTCCCTACTTCTATCCCTATTATTGAGGTAACGTCAGGGTTAATAGTTCTGGACAGAAACTCAACAACCGCGTCGCCGTTTGCTGTATCAAGGAATTCCAAATCATAACTTGTAAATTCTATGTCGCTTTCGGGTTGTATGGTTCTGGATGCGCTTGCGTTAATTGACAGTATTAATTTACCGCCTCCGCCCGGGATGGATAAATCTGCCATTTCATAACAGCCGGTAAGCACTAGCAATACCGTACATACGGCAATAAAAGCCGTATATATTTTAAACTTTGTTTTCATTCTTTTTACTCCTTTTTACCTTACAGGGTCACTTTAAAGGTGAAGGTTTTATTGTACCAGGTACCGCTAACCCGTATTTCTACCATTACAGTATAATCACCAATTTCGTTATAAGTTGATACATCCAGCGTTTTTGTTTCTGTTACCGGAGTCCCGCCGTTTACAGTCCAGCGGACATCGGCAGCTTCAACATCTGATGTCAATGTGATCTGCCGTGTTGGATTTTTTATCGAGAATACCGGAGCTAAACTTATTGAAGATGCAGGATCGGTAAACTGCGCGACTGTAAAAACAAGATTTACATCTCCCACCACAACTGGTGCCGCTCTAATTTCAAAGTTATGCATGTGGAGCTCAGTAACTGCCTCAAAGTAGCCGGTTTTTGCCGCAATGTCAATAATAACTTCGTATGTGCCGATCGCTGTCGGAGGAGCCGTGTTTTTGGTATAGCTGCTGCTGTCGCCTGTTCCCCGGTAGAAAACATCTATTGATGCATCTGTATTCCATTCTGCTTCAGTATGCCACGTTACACTTACATTTATGGGAGTTGCTGTCAATTCTGATGCAACGTAATAAAGTGTCAGCGGGTCTATAGTGAAATTGGCTGCTGATAATTCTATCAGTTCAACAACAAGTTCCGCATCCATATCCAGTTCGCTCGCCGCGTTATAATCACCGTGTTCGGCTACATTGATAAAGATTTCATAAGTACCGGCAGTTTGAGGTACCGTTTCAGATTTATCGTCGCCGTAAAGAACGGTAATAGTTCCCTGTGTTTTGCCTTCATTTGCTGTTACACCAACCGCAGTAACAGACCCGGCAATTTGAGTTAGATCAGCAAGATGAACAATAAAGTCCGCCGCTACAGGGGTTTCCTTTTCTGTCGCCGGGAATGTAAATGTGACTACACCTGAGTTGATTGAATTTGTTGCATTTGCGCCGTTAACTTTGAAAGTATTTGCCGCTACACCGAAGAAGGTATACTCTGTGTCCGCTATTAATGTAATGGTAGCTTGATAAGGGGTATTAGCCGCAAATGTTTCGCCGAAATCAATTACGGGATTCCATGTAACCGCGCCGCTGTATTGAGCATGAGTAGTTGTAAAAGAACGAACGGGCAGTTCGCCTTTAACCGGAGCAGTTACTTCAGTAATATCCAATTCTGTAACAGTTGTTAAACCGCTTTCCTGGCAGCCGCAGTCACAGGTTGCAGGGCAATCGCAAGTGCCGGAGCAAGTGCCGTCACAGCAATCATTGCCGCTGTCTTTTGCTATTACAGTAACTTCTTTAAAATTGGACTTATTATTGTCAACTGTAGAAGTCGCTACAACTCTGATTTTTGTGTTTACCGGTGTGGTCTCCGCTACTGTCAGTGTTCGCGCGGTTGTGTTAAATGTAGCAATGCTGCCGGCGATATCAGCGCCGGTTTCATCTGTCAGTTTCCAGGAAACTTCCTTTGAAGCTCCGCCTGTAACGGTTACATTTACATTAAACGCCGCTGATGTTGCTCCCTGTCTTAATTGTGCTACACCATCAATAACAGTTACGCCTGTAACTGCCTTTTTTGCCGGCTTTGGATCGGGGTCAGACTCCGAACATGCCCAAATCAGGCAAACAAATATTAAAATGATGCCCAAACCTGCTATTTTGCATCTAAATCTGTGCAAAATTTTTCTTTTCATGATTCACTCCTTCCTTAATTTATAGGATATTAAGAAGCATGCTGTATAAGTTAATACAATGTCAAGTAGGCAAAGTTAGCTTTCGGCAACAATCGCCGCTACCTGTAGCGGCGTGCTTTGGAGTGAAACGCTATATGTGGGGTAGGGCTTAGTGAGTATCTGGCTATTTGCTGAAACTAAATCTAAATTATCTTGAACACAAATATAATTACCTTCACGATTAAAATAATAAGGGAATTTTTATATTTTTTATACTATAATAAAAAAAACCGGGCTCCTTGCGGGAACCCGGTTTTCTAAATCAATCTTTAGAATTAACTGCCGGCGATTAGTTCAACTTTGGTGATCTTTACCTTAGAATCCCAAATGTTGATGAAAATTCCGTTATTTCCGGTAAAATAAGCTTTAAATGCGGTATCAACTGTCACAGTTCTTACACCCGTAGCGCCGTTAGTAATTGCATCGCCATCCAGAAAAAAAGTACTTTCAGTATTTGCGTCCAAATCCAATCTGCCCGCAGCCTCACTCAGATCTCCTCCGGTAACTATAACGGTAAATTCTAACCTTGCAGGCGATACGGCGTTCATTATCGCGGTAAAATCTTCGCCTAATATCCAACCCTTGCCAATGGTAAGATCTGCTTGACCGCTGCCTGTTTGAATCTGCAATGTTTTGGTACCTGTAAAGGGCGTAGTCGATTTCTTTACAAAGGTGATGTTGTCAATGTTAAAACTTGTGGGAGCGCCGGAGCTGTCCGCGGCCATGTGTGAATAAATTACAAAATTGAGCGTTGTGTTGCCGTCTAATACCGCTGAGGCGGTTTCATCAATCAATAATGTCACAACAGACCCGCCGCTGAAATTGGTTCCTCCATTATATAAATGAAGGGCATTTGTTGTATTAAATGGATTCGCTGCCGCAACAAGCGATGGATCGGGTGGTGTATTACCATCAGTAAGCGGAAGATCTCCACTGAATGCGCCTGTTTTTGCCAACAGGAAGAATTTCTTATAATTTGTATCACCTGAAAGCGCGCCGTAATCAAATTTTATTGCCTCAAAGTTAGAAAGATTCTCTCCTAAATTAACAGAGAATTGCACATATGTGGATTGGTTGCCGTATTCTTTTGTATTCCTATAACCCTTATTTCCAGCCAGAGCCGCAATTGTGCTGTTCACGCCATTTACCGCCGAGCTGACAGCGGCACCGTCAACAGTTACATTTATTGTTATCGGGCCTCTTGTCGCCGCGACTGTAACGGCAGCGCTTGTCTTAGATGTGTAACCGGGGGCGCTAATTTGTACTCTATAATCGCCCGGTAATATTGGCGCATAGGTCTGCGCTGCCGCGCCGGCTATTTCCGCCTCACCTTTAAACCATTTATATGAAAGATTAGCCGCGCTTTCTGAATGGCTTGCGGTTAATGTTTGGTAAGTTTCAGGAGTACCGGTAACTGAAATAGTTCCAAACGTTTTGTTAATAACCGTTATTTCAACGCTGCTCAATGTCGCATAACCCGGCGCGGTGACACGCGCGATATACGTTCCGCTTGTTAAAGGAGTAAAGGTTGAATCGGTTTCATTATTAATTACAACCCCGTCTTTTAACCAAATATTGCTTACGCTTGCAGGTCCTCCGGTACCGGCAGTGTAAACGGCTGTTAATACTGTAAACGTTTCAACAGGAGCTGTTACCGGATTACCGCCCGCTGTTACAGCCAGTGAAGCGTCATTCGGGAATGGTAAAGCTGTTCCCGTTTTGGGAAACACATATTGAACCGCGCGCGCTGCCTGATTATATGTTGCGTTCTGTCCGTTAACCTTAAATTGTACGCTAGAGGGTAAACCGATAAGGGTAAATCCTATTTTTGGAGACAGAGCGATTGTCGCGGTATAATCTGTTTCACTGCCAAAAATGCCGCCGACAAGAGCGGGAGACCAGGAAATCGCGCCGTTAAGCTGAGCATGATTATTAATAGAAACCGCGGCGGTTTGTCCGGCTACCGGCGCCGGGAACGCAATTTCAAAATTATTTACAGGATTTGTAAGAACAAATTCAATATTAGAAAATGTCATAACTGTTTGAATTTCGCCACTATAAGATCCTTGATGACAATAAACCGCAAAATTCACTTTACCTGTTAATAACGCGGCCTTAGCGGAATCAATCGTAAAAGTGATATTTTCAGCGCTGCCTGCGGTAAAATTATATTGAGGTCCTATCTCTCCGCTTACCGGCTGACTAATTGCCAGAGCGGTATCCGCTTCTTCAATTCTTGTATATTCGCTGTTTGACGCCGTCAGGTAAACGCGTTTATAACCAAGGTCGCCGGATACAGGCGTGAGCCTGAATTTAAATTCTTTAAAGTTAGCCAAAGTATCCGCGCCGAGATCCACGTTGAAACGCGCGAATGATGATTGATAATTTGATGTCTTTGAAAATGTAAAAGAACCATTTTCTGCCGTAATCGTTCCGCCGACGGCTGTTAATTTCGCATCGACTTCCTCACTGCCAAGTTTAACTTTAACTGTAACCGCGCCTTCCGGCGTACAATCCGGGCAAGTCGGGCCGCAGTCATCGTCGCAGTCACATTCACAGTCTTCGCCGCATGTGCATACGGGATCTGTCGGCTCCGGAGCGTCGCCTTCTCTGTCACCTGTTACTTTCAGTTCGTAGATAGTAATTATAGAGTTTACGCTGTTTGACCTTAGTCTTAAAGTCGCGGGACCATCGCTCCTGTCACCATCACCAGTCGTGATTTTTTTAATTTGCTGGATATGCGCGCTGGTTAAAGTTAAAGTATTTTGCTGCGGAGACTCGCCGCTATCCCCATATGTCCAGCCGCGAATAGGCTGCCATCCCGAATGCAGAGCGTTAAAAATTAAAGCGGCGCCTGACGCTGTTCCGGGTTTGTGACCGAATTTTAAATAAACCTTGTCTCCAACACGGAATTCAATTCCTTCGTCCTTAAGGTCAACGCCTGCCCAACTCTCTTTTACGGTAACTTCAAGGGCTAATTTTCCTTCCCCGTCGCCCGCGATTATTCTATAAGTTGCCGCCGCGCCGTCAGAATCCGCGCCTGTAAAAAAGGCATTATCAGGAAATATCTTATCCCTAAGGGTATCCCCGATTGTCAATTTTTGTTCCTTAAAGTATTCTTGTATATCGAAAACTACGTTATCACCTTCTCCCGGAGGCGGCTCACTTTTCACCTTCGGACTCTCTGGACATCCCATAAATACCAACGCCAAAACAGTAAAAAGTACCGCGATCCATTTAAATTTTCTTAACATTATGTTCCTCCTCGGATTTTACCCCAATACAGGAGCCGGTTTAAAGAGAAATATCCCCTCTATAGTAATATACAAAAAAACACATGTATCATCATAAGAGAATTTACCTATTAACTAAGCGAAAAGCACTTTTTCTAGGCTGAATCCTACAGCACAGGCTTACATTTTTCCAAAGTACGAAATAAAGATACCTGCAATGATCGCGGAGCCGATGGTACTTGACACAATCGGACCCATAGCGTGCATCAGAAGGTGGCTATCCGGGTTGTACTGCTGTCCCAGTCTTTGAGAAATACGCGCTGCCATCGGCATAGCGGAAACGCCCGAGTTGCCGATAAGCGGATTAAC
>Ga0209755_10007767_pt1 | contig 11579 bp, 10 predicted proteins | sample TergutCo191P1_FD_187301 | JGI IMG/M metagenome (GOLD analysis project Ga0209755, IMG submission 187301) | Cornitermes sp. P1 segment gut microbial communities from Petit-Saut dam, French Guiana - Co191P1 (SPAdes) (version 2) | ecosystem: Host-associated > Arthropoda: Insects > Digestive system...
GTTTACTGCCTCTTTGCATTGCTCAAGAGTTACCACAGTACCCGCTCCGACACAAACATCCGGGCAACTTTCCGCCACTTTTTTTATTGACTCCATGCCCGCTGCGGTTCTAAGTGTAATCTCCATGACATCTACACCACCTGCTAAGAGGGCTTTTGCCGTATTTACTGCATCTTCCGATTTTTCCATTACCACAACCGGAACAACGCCGCAAGCTTTCATTTTTGCAGATATATCCATTTTGCTACCCCTTTGCTATTTCACTAAGTTTTTCCAGCGTTTCACCCTCAATTGGTATATGGAACACTTCTGAAATTACCTGAGTCCAGCCATGTATAAAGTAAATCCAGCCATCTTCGATGTGGAGATTTTTAGCGTCTTTTTGCTTTAGTGCCTGATGCATAAAAAGAAGTTCTCCTCGATAGTTTATCTCCCACACTAAGCTGTTTTCAGGGTATTTCACATCATCGGTCGTTGGCGAGCCGGGTGCGTCCTTTCCAAGACCTGTTGCGTTCACTATCAGCGAATATGGCGGTAAATCGGCGATAATAGCATCATTGTCTGCCGGGGTTGGTCCATGCGCGCATGTGAGATTTATTCTTTTCGCTACTCGCTTTAGATGCTCTTTTGCCGAATCCAATCTCGGTGTGCTGCGATTTGCGAGAATTACCTTAGATGGTACGTTATCTCCCCATTTTTCTTGCCCGAAATAAAGCGACATCGCCAGTGAGCTACCCCCTGCACCGAGAAGCAACACCTGTCCATTATGTTCTTTCCAGAAATTATTCGGCACAAAATTTTCGAGTGCAAGACCGCTTGAAATGGGATCTTTAGCGTGTGCGCAAAACTTCCCGTCTTTTTTTGAAAGGCAGGAAACCTCACTGAGTTCCTGCGCATATGGGTCTATGTAATCAAACATATCAAAAGCACTGTTAAACAAGTCGATTTTATGGGTCGTCACAAGTGCGCCCATTGATAAGGGGTCGCTTTTCAGAAATGAAATAACCTCGCGATACTGCTCTTTTGGGGCGTGCACAGGCAGGTCAATTCCTTTAATCACAGTATCTTTAAGTCCGAGCGCATCAGCCCATTTCGGAAAGACTTTCATTATTGATGAGGATTCGGTTGTTACACCTATGAAATATATTGTCGGCTGTGTCGCCTTTTGCACTGTGGTTTACCTCCTAATATCGTGGATTGTCTACGATTGCGGGGGTGCCGTTTTTGTCGATTATTAGATTTTTGAAGCCGCGCTGTTTTATTGAGCCATAGTCGTGACCCGCATCTGCTCTAAATGCAAAGAAAGTCACCAGCGGCACATCTCCTGTGTTGATGCTTCTGTGTGCGTAGCCTTTGGGCACATAGACCATCTCACCTGCTTTTAGCGGATATGCTTCCGTGTCTCCGTCTTTGCTCTCCACGAGCATATAGCCTTGACCACTCAGGCAGTAATATACCTCTGCGGTTTCCAGTATTGTGTGAAAATGCCCGGCAGTCATAAAATATTCGTCACCGACTTTTCCGGGATATACTATAGATGTTCCTGCTGCAATGTCACCACTATTTTCAGGCGCGCCAATTTCGTGGAATTCATACATTAAAGGATCTCCGCTTTCTATAAGCTTAAGCTCGGCTTTGCTGTCACAATACATTCCTTTCATGTTTGATGCCCTGCGTTTTGTAGATTCCATAGCAGCAGACAATCCGGTTGTCTTATCGAAATCAATTGTGAATCCTCTGTTCCAGTCAAAACCCATAGTTGGTTCTCCTTACTTATATTCTCCCTTTGTTTTGTAGCGATGCGATTACGTTTTTGCTTGCCATGATACTCATTGCATCTACCGCACCCTCCGTTGATGCGGCACAGTGCGAGCCGACTACTACGTTATCAAGCTTCAGCAGTTTTGAATCGTGCGACGGCTCACACTCAAAGACATCTACTCCGGCTCCGAGAATTACGTTGTTGTTAAGTGCGTCATATAAGTCATCTTCGCTGACTATGCCACCTCTTGCAGTGTTAATCAGAATCAGATTTTTCTTCGCCGTTTTGAGATTTTCTTTGTTAATAATGTGCTTTGTATCCTCAGTTAGCGGCATATGCAGGCTTATAAAGTCACACTCTTTGAGCATTTCGTCTATGGTTGCAAAAGTTATGCCGTTATTTTTGAGGTAATCCTCATCTCGGTAAACATCGAAGCCGTAAACTTCCATGCTAAAGCCTTTTGCACGTGCTACAACGCCTCTGCCGATTGCGCCAAGCCCAACAACGCCGAGTTTTTTGCCGTAGACATCTGCCGTTACTCTTTTCTTCCAATCACCATTTCTGCAGGCTCTGTCTATCTCCACAACTCTTCGAGCTACAGCAAGCATGAGCGCAAAAGTGTAGTCTGCAACCGCTTCACTGTTTGCATTTTTGGTAATCGCAACATCTATGCCGTTTTCCTTGCAATAGGCAAGGTCGATATTATCCGTACCAACACCGTATTTTGAAACGGCAACAAGACTCCCTGCCGAAAGCACGTCCTTATCAAGGGGGTCAACGCCTACAATGATTCCGTCCACCCCTTTTATATGCTCCAGCATTTCTTCCTTACTGAGAATCCCGCCTGTCGGATTGGGTATTATTTCTATTCCGGCTTTTTCGAGCATTATCAAAGGCTCATCGTTATATTTCGCAAATGACCGCGGAGTAATTAAGACTTTCGCCATGTAGTACCTCTTTTATACGCACGTAAATGCGCCATCCATTATAATGTCGCTTCCGTTTGTGAACTTTGAGCTGTCTCCGGCAAGTAATACAACCATTCCGGCGAGTTCTTCCGGCTTACCCATTCTCTTTGTCGGGCTGAGTTTTAGCCACTCTTCAACCCAGTCTTTTCTGACTTGAGCAGTCATTTCTGTTTCTATGTAACCGGGGCTGATGCTGTTTACTCTGATTTCGTGGGGTGCAAGCTCTATTGCAAGGCTCTTTGTGAGGTGAATAACAGCAGCTTTTGAAGCGTTGTATGACGCCTGAGGCTGCGGTATGTTTACAATTGTGCCTGACATTGAAGCAGTATTTATTATGCTTCCCGGACGTTTATTTTTCACAAGATTTTTTGCAAACGCCTGCGCCACAAAGAACACGCCGTTGAGATTTACGTTTATTACGTTTAACCACTCGTCGGGAGTTACATCAAGTGCCGGCTTATGCAGAACGATACCCGCATTATTAAATAGCACATCAAGCGCACCAAAATCCGAAGCTATTTCGTCTATCACTGCATTAACCTGTGCGGGATCTGTTACATCACACTTATAGCCTTTCGCTTTTACTCCGTGCTTTTTCTCGATTTCTTTTGCCGTTTCTGTTGCGACATCTTCAAGCATATCAACTATAGCTATGTTTGAGCCCGCATTTGCCATTTCCAAGGCTACAACCTTGCCAATGCCTCTGGCACCACCCGTTACAACAGAAGTCTTTCCCTCAAGTGAGAAAATACATTTCTTTTCGCCCATAATTAAGTTCCTCCAAATTCAAAGTTTATTGTTTATTTAATTCTTTGACATGTCTGCAAACGTTGTTTTTAGTGCTTTGTAGCACATATCAAAATTCCTTTTAATCGGCTCATATACCTTTTCTGCGTTTTCCATCGGCATATGCGAAGATTTAACTTCAATGAATTGCTCTATTGCCGTAAAGTCACTGAACAGCCCAACCCCGACACCACCAATGACTGCTGCGCCCATTGAGCCTGCTTCTTCAAGCAAATTTGGCACTGTGATTTTTGTGCCCCAAATATCCGCCATGATTTGACGCCACACAGAACCTTTTGCGCCACCGCCAAGTGCCACTATTTCAGTTATAGGCACACGGGTCTGCATAATTTTGAGGATAATATCAAGGTTCATCGTCGCCCCTTCAAGTACACTGCGGAGCATGTCACCTCGTGTTGTTTCAGGCGTAATACCTACAAATGCGCCCTTTGCGTATGGATCCCATCTCGGGGCGCGCTCACCGAGTAAGTATGGTAAAAATATAACACCGTTTGCCCCCGGCGGACTTTTCTCAATCTGCTCATTCATAAAATCATACGGTGATTTCCCGCTCACTTCGGCTTTTGCTATTTCATCTGTGCAAATAGTGTTTTTCAGCCAATTATACGAGCCACCCGCATATTGCATTGTACCGTTGAGCGCATAAAACCCGGGAACTGCATGAACCCATGTCACCGTGCGCATTTGCTCATCGTATATTGGTTTTTCTGCCGTTGTGGCTATCCATGCAGATGTACCCATACAGCAAAATGTTTTCCCGGGGCTGATTGAACCGGCTCCGACATTTGCTGTTACTCCGTCACCCGCACCGATTACAACAGGAGTACCCGGCACAAGCCCGCAAGCTTTCGCCGCTGTTTCTGTCACCTTTCCTGCAACAAAGGTAGAAGGCATTACGTCCGGCATTTTGTCTTTTTCGATTCCGGCGCATTTTAGGATTTCTTCTGACCACTCCAGTTTGTTTATGTCAAGACATGTGTTGCTGTTCCCGTCCGAATAGTCAGTATAGAAGTTTCCGGTTAGGCGAAAGACAACAAAATCCTTCGCATTGAGTGTCTTGTGGGTCTTTTTATATACATCCGGCTCATTATCTCGCACCCACATCAGTTTTTGCATACCGTATGAAGCTGCATTTCTGTGTCCGGCAATTTGGTAATAATCCCACATTGATATGTTTTTTTCTATTGCTTCGGCTTGTTTTAGCGCACGCTGGTCTGCCCAAATCATCGACGGTCTGAGCGGATTACCCTCTTTATCTACGCATAGGCACCCCATCATCTGACCCGAGAAGCTGATAACGGCAACATCGCTTGGATTTATTTTCGTTCGTTCAATTAGGTTTTTGCTGGTCTCGCAAACGGCTTTCCACCAATCTTCTGCATTTTGCTCAACCCAAGTTTCATTGAAGTAATGTGTATCGTAAGAATACACTTCACTCCCGAGCATACGCCCATCCTCTGCAAAAAGTGTCGATTTGTTGCCCGTTGTTCCTAAGTCATGCGCCAATATGTACTTCACGGCAAAACCTCCGTCAATCTATGGTTCAATTTCCAGCATACTCATTGTTGCGGGAACTTCGTGCGCTGTATTCACTTTGTCCGCTCCGGTCACACAGTCAAAGCAAGAAACAGCTACTTTTCCGTTCCAAACGCAGGGTTCACCCGGTTGGTCAAGCTCTCCGTTAAACCCATCTGTGTCAGGACTTTGAGCTATTCTCGTAACCTGACCGTTTCGGTCAATTTTAGCTATTGCATTTACTACAAAATCAGCGACATAGAGATTTCCGTACTCATCAATCGTGATACCATCTGTTGAGCGCAAGTTTTTCGGATCTTTTGCATATGAGAGGTTTTCTTTGACGCTTCCGTCCGGGTTGAATGTAACTTTAAATACTTCACCATCTCCGAAGTTTCCGACATACATGTTACCTTCCTTGTCAAAGACGATTCCGTCCATGCCGTACTGGTCGTCGGGATTGTAGGTTTCCCATGTCTCTAATATATGCTTGTCTGCAAGGGTGTTTGTCACCTCAATATTTTCATCATTCAGATGGAAACGATATACACAACTGAGCAGGTTGCCACTATCTGTTTTCACTTTTGAAAGCAAACTCTGTGTGACATACATATGTTCGCCCCAAATGCGTATGCCGTTTGGATGCTCCATGCCTCTCGCCACTACTGTTGCTTTTTCGATTTTGTCGCCATTTAGGCGAACACGCAGGATCCTTCCCTTGAACGCAAGGTTTTCAGCACCGCTCCAACCTTGATTATCGACTATGTATAAATCGCCGTCAGGACCAAACGCAATCCCCATTGCTCTTGCTTCACCTGTTTCTTCGCAAACCGGCACGTCAAACCACTTTGTGACTTTATGGTTTTTGTCGATTTTTACAACACAGCTTGGCATAGACATATTTGCGAAATTAGGACACGCTAAGACGAGGTTGCCTTCTTTGTCGATTTCCATTCCATCCGGAGTACAGACATATTCTTCCGGTAGTAAGCACAGTAGTTTAGGTGTTTGCATTGAATGACCCTCCCAAAAATTATTAAAAAGTAATTATGCCTTTTTTGATTATCTTTCTGTCAAGTAGTTTGTCGTATGCAAAAAGCGCATCTTCAAACTTAAAGTAATCGGAAATATAGTCTTTCATAACTATTTTTCCTTCTCTCACCCATGACAACACTTGCTCGTGGGCTTCTGCCTCCTCTTTTTTCTCGGGCATCTGTTGGCATATGAAACTCCAGTTATATGATGCTGCACTAAAATCAATTGTGATTGTTTCTTTTTCCAAAACTCCGTAACAGAGCACAGCTCCTCGGTCTGACAGTATTTCCATTGCCTTATTTACAACAATCGGCAGACCAACTGCATCAAGAACATACTTTACTCCATTTGGGTAGAGCTTGCGTACTTCTGCTGTCAAATCTTGCTTTGTGCTGTTTATTGTCTTAGTGGCTCCATTTTTTGCCGCAATTTCAAGTTTATCATCAACTATATCAACAGCAACTATATTTTTTCCGCCGAGTAGACTTAGAAACTTTATAAATGTTTGCCCGACAGGACCGCAACCGAACACGACTATAGAGTCTTCGGGTTTTACTCCAAAAAAACGTATACTGCTAAGAACTTCTCTGAATGTAACAAACATCACCGCATCAACAGGATCCAAATCCTCTGCAAGAATTGTCTGCGCATATGCTACATCAGGAGCCTGACCTTCCGGATAAGCAAGCGGGTCATGCACGATCCCGTATTCGCTCACTGCACCCCAGCCTGAGCCCAGCTCTCCGTAGACTTCCGAGTCTGCATCAACAAATGGAAGCAGAACCTTGTCTCCTTTTTTGAGTCCTTTAACATCTGCTCCAACCTCAACAACCTCTCCTACGCCCTCATGCCCCAGCATTATGGGGTACACTGAATCAGGAAAGCCCTTGAAACTCTTATGTATTAGTTTTATGTCGGTTCCGCACATGCCACATGCAAGCATTTTGACAAGTACCTGTTTTTCGTTGTACTTTGGCACCGGAACCTCATTTATTGACAGTTTACCGTCTTTATTGACTACAAGTGTTTTCATAGCAAACCTTCCTTTTAGCTTCTCAATAAACTCATTATTTCTACACAATCTGTTTAATATTTCGAATTTTATCATGCACCGCAATCATTGTCAATATGTAATTACATTATTAGCGTAATTACATATTTATTGAGCACACCTTCATTTTGAAATGCTTACATGAAACGTACTCTTGTCACCTCGGTAACGAGCTATGGAGAACTCAACAGGTGTATCGTTTTGGTCATATGCAGAAGTTTTAACAAAACAAATCGGACTTCCTTTTCGTACATCCAGCAGTTCTGAGTCGCGTGCATTTGCTTCTATAGCTTCAAATATACGGTCAACCCTTGATATGGTGATGTTGTACCTTTTTTCAATCATCTCATATAATGAGGCATTTGTGAAATCAAGTGTCAATAAATCCGACATTGATTCATGCGGCAAATATGTTTCAAGCCATACTATGGGCTCATCGTCAGCAAAACGCAGGCGCTCTAAATATATGCAGCGTTTGTTACCTATACCAAGTTTTTCGGCAGCTTCGCTGTTCTCTCTAACACCAAAAGTCAAGATTTTTGTTTTTGGTGTTAGGTTCTTTCCCGTCATTTCTGCATTAAAGCTTTGCACAACATCAAAAAAAGACCCTGACATTTTCGGCTTTGCTACAGTCACCTTTCGATAACCGCGAGTTAAACTGCCTTCAGCTACAAGCTCGTTTATCGCTTGCCTGACTGTCGGGCGACTTATTGAAAATTCATCGCAAAATCTCTGCTCGGCAGGCAATGCAAAACCTTCACTCCAGTCTCCGCCTTCTATTTTGCCCAAGATATATTGCTTCAATTGGTAGTACAGCGGTACCGGTATATATCTGTTAAGGGCAACAGCTTCCCCTATCGCAGCTCGTGCTTCCATCATTAGTCCCTCACACCCTCACAAAAAGATTTCTAAACATATTGATTGTAAAATCAATGTTCTTTTTACATATTAGCAAAAAGCAATGTAGTATGTCAACATGTACTTACGTCATCAATGCCCTCGTTGCTAATAACCCGTGCTACAAGGCAGCCTCTTTAGCTTCTCCCGGAGACCGTTAAATTTGCTGCGTTTTTTCCAAAAAACTCATTTCATGTTAAAAATAAATGAAAAAATATGAGAAATTTGTTAAAAAACTATCATTTTTGTATTGACATACATACATCATAATGTTACTATAGCGTCAAAGATTACCACAAATTAACATTTAAAATCTGCATTTATTATGACATATTGCCGAAGGGATTCCATTATGCGTATAGAAATGAAAAATATATGCAAGTCGTTTAGCAAGGTTCAAGTACTCAAAAACGTTTTCTTTTCCTTAAAAGACGGAGAAGTTCACGCTCTTATGGGTGAAAACGGTGCCGGAAAATCAACACTTGTAAAGATTCTTACAGGTGTATACACACGTGACAGCGGAGAAGTTTTGATAGACGAAAGTCCGGCTCACTTTGGGCATCCGATGGAAGCGGAGCAGGCTGGTATCGTATTTATTCATCAGGAATTAAACACTATGCATGAACTAACTGTAGAAGAAAATATGTTTATGTGTAAAGAAATCATGGGGCCGCTGGGCACGGTCAATAAACGTGCAATGCGAAAAAAGGCTCGCGAAACTATCAATCAACTTGGCATAGATATTGACCCAAAAACTATTATGAAACATCTATCGGTCGGGCAGCAGCAAATGATTGAGATTGCCAAGGCTCTGATGGTTGACGCAAAAGCACTCATTTTAGATGAGCCGACTGCCGCCTTGACACTTACTGAAACAGAAACACTTTTTAAGGTCATAAGACGCCTCAAAGAAAATGGAGTTTCACTTGTGTACATAACCCACCGGATGGAAGAAGTGTTCGAGATTTGCGACCGCATTACCGTCTTGCGCGATGGTGAGTACGTTGATACAAAACTTATCAACGAGACTGACATGAACGATGTAGTACGTATGATGATCGGAAGAGAGATAGGTGAGCGTTTCCCCAAGCGAGAAGCAACAATCGGCGATGTGCTTTTTGAGGTTGAGGAGCTTACTAAAGAGGGTGTTTTTGAAAATGTATCGTTTTCCGTGCGAGCCGGAGAAGTTCTAGGTGTAGCCGGACTCATGGGTGCGGGACGCACTGAAATAATGAAAGCAATTTTCGGAAGTTTACCTTATGAAAAAGGTACGATTCGTCTTGATGGCAATGCTATCAAAATCCGCTCTCCTGAAGATGCAAAACGCCATAAACTCGGGTTTATTACAGAGGATAGAAAAATAGAAGGACTCATGCTGGATGACAGCATCGGGCATAATATTTCTATAAACAATCTCAAAAAAATTTCAAACAGCGGTGTTCTAAGCCGCTTTAAAGAGTTGAGTTTGGTGCGTGAGGCGATAAAAAAACTCAACATAGTGTGTACAGGTCCAAAACAATTTTGTAAGTATCTCAGTGGCGGCAACCAGCAAAAAGTTGTGTTTGCAAAGTGGGTATACACCAATCCCCGTGTGCTTATTCTTGACGAGCCAACGAGAGGTGTTGACGTTGGTGCGAAAAAGGAAATTTACACCATAATAAACGAGTTGGCTGCTGACGGTGTCGCCGTAATCCTCGTGTCATCTGAGTTGCCTGAAGTGTTAGGCATGAGTGACCGCATAATGGCTGTTCACGAAGGAAAAATTGGCGGCATCATTGATAACGAAGGCGCAACTCAGGAGTCTGTAATGATTTTATGTACTGGAGGGTCTATTTAATATGACAGAGAGTGCAAGGAACCGCGAAAAATTGATAGATATGCTAAAAAGTATGGGAGCAATATTTTTCCTAATACTACTCGTTGCGGTACTCAGTATTATGATGCCGCAGTTTCGGACATTGAACAACGCAATGATTGTACTCCGACAAGCATCTGTAACAGGGTTTGTCGCCTTTGGCATGACCTGTGTTATCTTGACCGGTGGCATTGACTTGTCTGTAGGCTCGGTTTTGGCTCTTACCGCCGTAATCGGCGCTATGCTTCTTGATTCAGGCATTCATGAACTTATTGCAATACTTGCTGTTTTGAGTTGCGGACTTGCATTTGGAGCCCTCAACGGACTCACAATCACCAAATTGAGATTGCAGCCTTTTATCGCAACACTAATCGGTATGTCGGTGTTCAGGGGAGTTGCCATGATTTTAACCGGAGGAAGAGCCGTATCTAATCTAACAGGATTCTATACTTTAGAAGCTATCGGCCGAGGTGATTTTCTGGGTGTGCCAACACCTGTATGGCTGCTGCTTGTTGCTTTTGGGCTTTTCTTCTTTTTACTCAACAAAACTGCTTTAGGGCGTCGGATTTATGCCGTTGGAAGCAATGCTGTAGCAGCCCAGCTCGCCGGAGTAAGCATTACAAAAACTAAGATGTTCGTGTATTCTATGACGGGACTCATGGCATCCGTTTCCGCACTTATTCTCGTTTCGCGGCTTAGAAGTGCGCAACCTATCATGGGTATTGGACTTGAGCTTGATGCCATTGCAGCTGTCGCGTTGGGCGGCACAAGCATGGCAGGAGGACGAGGCAAAATTTATGGCACTTTAGCGGGTGTGCTTATTATCACGATATTATCAAATGGCATGAACATTATGGGCGTTCCCTCCTATTACCAAACTGTTGTAACGGGACTTGTCATTCTCCTTGCAGTTCTCGCCGACCCAAACCGCTGATTCTCTCGCAGAAAACCCCACTGTATATATTGCCCTCGATAGTGGGCTGTATGTAAATATAATTCAATACACATTTAATTGGAGGAAAAAGAAATCATGAAAAAAGTTTTAGCATTATTACTGGCATCTCTGTTCCTGTTTGCTTTTATAGCAGCTTGTGCGGCTGACGACCCGGCTCCCGCACCTGAAGCCACTCCTGCACCCACTCCTGCACCCGATGCTCCCGCTGCCCCACCACCGGCTGCTGATGTTGACGAACCCGGAGACACAGACGTTTCAAACTACGACCTCGGTCTGATTGGTGTTTCACTGTTCTCGCTTGACCTCCCCTTCCCACTCGCCTCATACGAGGGTGTAAGGCGTGCAGAAAGAGATTTTGGCGCAAACGTTATGGTCATTGACGCAATGAACGACATAGCAAAAAACACCGCTGACATCGAAGATATGATGGCAGCAGGAATGGCTGCACTGGTTATCATGCCCGTTGACTCTCAGGCAGTTACACCTGTTGTTGAAGATGCGATGGCAGCCGGTATCCCTGTCGTTGCAGTAAACCGCTGGGTAGCCGGCATTGAAACAGACGGCGTTACTCACGTATGGCTTGGTACAGATAACTACGAGGCCGGAGCAGCAAAGGGTGACTTCTTCATGACTCTCGTTGATGATGGCGCAAATGTAATAATCCTCGAAGGTACTCCCGGTGCCGGCTCTGGCATCGACCGTTTAGCAGGATTTACGCGTGCAACAGATGGTAG
>Ga0209755_10007768_pt1 | contig 11578 bp, 6 predicted proteins | sample TergutCo191P1_FD_187301 | JGI IMG/M metagenome (GOLD analysis project Ga0209755, IMG submission 187301) | Cornitermes sp. P1 segment gut microbial communities from Petit-Saut dam, French Guiana - Co191P1 (SPAdes) (version 2) | ecosystem: Host-associated > Arthropoda: Insects > Digestive system >...
ACAAAACTTTAATATTTGATGGCAAGTGATTATATATCTTACTTCCAGAATACAGTACTCCTTTCTGAACTAATGTTAAGTTTGTAGAAGGTAAATGTAAGTTGTGGTTGAAACGTGTATTCAAATCGTGAATTTCAGAACTGGATTGGAATAAACCTCTATTCTTGTTAACAAAAACAAGGAAGGAGAAAATGTATTGAGATGGAAGTGAAAGTATTTGTAACCAAATAGCTGATGGCATGAATCACGACTACCAGTATTTGTAATGATTCTTATTATTCTTTTTTTGAATTTTAAAAATACTGTTGCTAGGATGTGAATTGCCCAAAAAAATAATACCATATGACATGACTGAATGTACATAAGAAAAATACAATGATTTTAGAAAATGAGGTTAAGAGAGAAATAGGACTGTAATTAGAAAATTCAGTTATATCTCCCTTTTTTAATAAGGGTCTCATTTCTCAAAATTTTAATCTCTCAGGAAATATACCTATTGATAGAACTTTATTAAAAATACAGGTTTGCGGAAATAAGACATAAGGAGCACTAATTTTTAAAATTCTTGATGATATTTCATCATAGCCATAGGAATCTTTACATTTCAAAGAATGAATTATTTTGTCGATTTCATGCGTAGTAGTATTATTATTTAGTTTTATTGAAGAAGAAAGCTGACTAAGATTCTGTCGTTAGTAAGTTATTGGTTCATTATTATTAGTAGTATTCTTTACAGAAAAGTTTTTGAGAAGGAGATTTTCAGCTATAGATTAAAAGTAGCTGTTGAAAGCATTTGCAATGGCTAGTGGGTTACTAGATAATTTATCATTAATATTCATTGTTGAAATTGTACTAATGTTATTTTTATTATTGGTGATAGTTTTAACTATGTTCCAAGTAGTTTTTGTTTTATTATTAGATTTCAATAGAAGCTTATTATCATGGAGTTTTTTTGCTGCCATGATAACCACAGTCAAAATCTGACAATATTTCTTGTAATATTCCTTGTGATTGGGATCATTACTGTTTCTGTAAGTTAAATAAAGTTTCCTTTTACTGGCACATGAAATTCTAATACCATTAGTTAACCATGGTTTTGATTTGTAGGTGTTTTGTGATTTAGTAATTGGAAAACTTGCATAGAAGATTCTGAGGTAAGTGTTAAGGAAATTATTAAAAATTATATGGACAATTTCTTCAAGAAAAACATCTTCCAGATTTTCAAAGCTTAACAGAAATGTGAATTTACTTATTGAGTTACTATCAGTTTTCCTAGTATAGGAAAATACATAGTGATAGTGACGAACATCTTCTGCTAAATGTAAGTACAAAAATAAATCTTCCCTACATAAGCCCGTCGTATCTTATTATAAACACCACTATCTCGCAGTGATATTTTCTATAATTACAGAAAGTGACAAAGATGACTCAGTCAGCACATAAGAGTAATAAAAACCGCGCGGGATAGATAACACCGTCATGTTCCAATGTTTATAATACAATCCAGCCGCTGAACAAGTAAAAAGACTTTGCCAAAAACAGAACCAAAGCTCGAGGAGAACAGCATGTCCCAAACACGAAGAAGCTGAAGAGTTCCAAATAGTTTTAACATTTGTAAAATGTGAACATTTTATATACACCCACAAATAGTATAAACACATACATAGAATAAGGTTTTAATGTTTTATAATCTAAAGCAGATATCCAGTTTCAATAATAAGAAAACTAAGACATATGTACTGTGAATTTAAAGTCGATGTAAGCATATGGGATCCCATAACGCATTTTAATAATTCTATGTAATGGATCTATATTTTTTAAGAGGGCCTGATGATGATTCCAAGTGAATCGAAACACATCGCCCAAAGTGCCCAAGGTCAATAAATAACATAGCAAATGATTGTTGTGTTTGACTGAACATTGTTGTTTAGTATATATATATATATGTAATGAACACTTCGCGATGGAAAACATTAAACATATCTCTTATCCTGGACAGCAGAAAATTAGATGAATATTAATCCACTTAAAAGTAAATCAGTAAGCTTCATGAAATCTAGTGTGAAGGATCCACTGAATTATTTCTTCGGAGACCAAAAAATTCCAGAAGCAAGCAGCTTTAAATATGTAGGAATTATATACAGAGACTTAAGGTGGGCTGATCAAGTTAATTTCACAGTACAAAAAGCCTGGAAGGCACTTCATTTCACAATGTGTATATTCACAAAGGGAAATAGTAATATGAAAAGCATAGCCTACATATCACTAGTGCATCCGATCCTTCAATATGAAGCTGTGTGTAGGAATCCATACAGGTAAGTTCAGGTAATCGCATTAGACCAGGTGCAAAAGAAAGCGGCTAAATCTGCAAATCGTATGAACGTGTCAGTCTCGGAAAAATTGGCGCAGCACAGAAAGATACCTCACATATGCACCCTCTTCAAAAACTGAAGAACTGGCACGGAAAGCTACTGGGGACAGGTTACAAGGTCCATGCCAACTCAGCAGGAAATATCAGGATAGGAAAATATGGGATAGGAAATAAAGAGCAGATATTGGGAAATATTCCTTTCCATACAGGACCATAAAACTCTGGAACCAACTACCTGCAGAGGTACTAGCGACTGTCCCTTGCAAACCACATAGTTCCAGAGAGAGAGTTTGGAGAGTGATTTATGTAAGTGGGTAACGAAATGTTTAAATAAAGGGAGTGAAGGCAAGTGAATTTAAGTGAATGCAAACTGAAGTGAAGGTTTTTGTGGTGTGGGTGTAGCATTTATTTATAGTTATGTACCAGTGTTATTGTATAGTATGTGGCTCCACTGTTTGTATAGTTGTCCTTAAATTGTTTGTTCTATTTACAATGTCCTTTGTCATGCTTCAATCCACTTATCTTTTTTTTTTGCTCTTTTATGTCTTGTTTTCCATTTTGTGTTATGTGAGCTGTATTGTTTTCCCTAAGTATATTACTGTTCTTGCCTTGTGTGTACAAATGTAAGAACCACTGCCAATGGGTGGAAACCCAATTGCAATAAATAAATACTGTATCATATCATATACGTCCAGATGTTTACTTTGATCTTAATATCTGAAACACAATGGGGATCAATCACCAAGATAAAATTTTGAAGTATCATACCAAACTATTGTTACTAGACATTGGTATTTTTACAAGAATCAGTTTGTTGACTACTGAATTAACCACTTAGGTAGTGGCATATCAATGCATGCTGCTGAGAAAATATTTGCTTCAGAATGCCTTAAAAATTGTTCATGACACCACTGCCACCACCACCACCACCACTGTGGAGGGTACAGAAGCAGAGGAGGAGAATGAAGATACATAAAAAGAGGAAAAAATGTAAGAGGCTATTTAATTATAACAACTAAAATTAGCCAAAGAATTCTTTCTCCTTCCTTCATTCCTTGCTCCCCTTGTCTCTTCTTCCTTTCGGACCACAGACAGCTGTTGAAAAGAGGGAAGAAAGAGAAATAAAACAGAAGGAGATTTCTTCATTCTTTCCTTTCCATTCTTTCCTTCTTTCTCTATTTGGAATTGAATACCACATCTCATCCTGCACTTAGCTCAATAGCCATTCTGGATTATGACATTGGATAAACCCAGTCTAAACAATTTTTAGGTACTGTATGCAGTTTCTCAATAAACAGAACAATACAATATTGTCAGTTGCATGCCGTGAAGCTGTTTTTGTAATTAAGAACTTTCACTTATGCACGCAGTAAAGCACTTCCTGGAACTTTCTTCCCCCCCAACTACCACTCCTGCGAGATTCTCACTGTGTGTTCTATGGCTGACCTGTTATCATTTTAAATTCTACCTAGAAGTGTAAACCTAAGCAAATTGTGACTTGGGGAAGACAATCATTCCAGGGTCCTTACTTGGTGCTGTAGAGAAGGACTAACTGTTTATTTTATTACTGGCAACCCTGAAAACTAGCACAGTATTTTGTGTCCTTTTCATATGGTACAGAGCCTTCACTGTTTTTATGGTGGTGATGGGGGTGGGTATTTACATGGTGACTGACATGTCAGTATTTTCTGCTGTTCTATGTACCTATAATATATATTAAATTGTCATTTGTTATTTTGACTCTGATTTTGCATTATTTGATGCTTTCAAGTATCAAGCAATTCTACAAGTTGCCCAACATATGCATAATGTGTGTTCTAAGAAAAAACCATCACAGTAAGTAGTGTGGGGAAATTATGTCATTAAATGAATAAGAAAATAAACAGTAGAGACGAACACAACATATGAACTCAGTAAGTACTAAAAAAATGGTATTTCACAAACAACTAATCATGTGAGAGAGAGATAAAAAGCAGAGGAGTTGTATTCAAAAGTGCTTTAAAAATCAGTTAATCTCACAAAATTGTAGTAATTCAGTGCCATTAGATTCAAGTCATCTCACTCACTTGAGTCTGGAAAAAGATCACAGTAATCTTAACACATTTTCTTGTTACTGTACAGTATCAAAATGTTGTTCAACATCAAGGTAGTTAACCGCAGATGTCATTTGATTAGATACAGATTCCTTGGGTTTCTAACTGACACTGTATGACACTCTGTGCATGAATATGCTAGTTCTGGATGTCCCAGTGTTTTAATGGAAAAGAACCAGTAATGCCTCTCAATTAAGCCACTGAACCTTTCCAAACACAACGATTTTCAGCAATATGAGACTTGCAGAATAAGTTATGTTTTGAGCAGAAGCAAAAATAAAATAAAGTTTCAAATAATATTTCCATAACACCAGATGGCATGACTGACTCCAATCAATGACAATGATGATGAAACACACATTTCTCCTCCACCTCCTCAACAAAGCTGTACCTCCATCACTCTCAACATCATTTTGTGATTAATGGAGGGAAACCTGGGACCACCTAGAAATGTGACCATGTACACACACTACCACCAAGCTTAGTGACTGGGAAGGGAAAATGGTCCTTCCTATATCATGCCACCATCTCCCCACTTTCAAATGACTTCAGCATCCACCATAAAGATGGAGGCAACATGTTCCTCTCAAAGGATGGAAAAAAGGCATCCTTCTACAGCCACAAGGAAACAAGTGAACAAGATTCTTAAGCTACCCTTACAAAAATTGAGATGACACAGCTGAGGATCAAACAAAATAAAGTGTCAGAATGAACTAATGTGACAAACAAACAGGAATACATGTGTAATTCTTAATCACCGATGGCCAAACTAATGACATTTGCACATTATTGAACATGGGTATGTACTGCAATAAAGGAAAATACATACCTCACATATACACACACTGAATACAAGCAAATACATACAATTTTTTATTTAACTTTTCAAATATATTTTAAATATTTTAAATATGTGCAAACATGTCTTGGAGGTAGAGGGACCAGTAAAGCCCAAAAAACAACTAAGAAATTTGCCACACTGTGATGCAGAATGTACGCAAGCATCAGTACCACTGATGATGGTGCCTGTGTGCACCAGAACACATTTTAATGTTTATGACATACATGTGTACAAGGGTGTTGGTTTCTTGGCGAATGAATGCAATTTAATCACAACAATTAGAAATGTCCCTCTTCTTCGTATGTAACTAGTCTCCAAACTTGACTAACGTGCCTTCACCAACTGCATGCTTCAGTCATTTCAGGATGTGTGTATGTGTGTGTGTATATATACAAAATTAGCTCATTCTGCACAAGAGTGAATCTGGGTACAGCAAAACTGGTATCAAACATAAAACCATTACAATGTATGATCTCAGAGTATTTAAAAAAACAAAAATTTTAAAGCTGGACCATGGTAAATAAACTACAATTAAAACTCTAGCCATGGAATGTTACAGTTTCAGATTTCAAATATAAACACTGAACATTACAGTTTAATCTCAGAGGATGAAAAAGATCAGAGTACATCAAATATTCAGTAATGTATCTCTACTGTAGAATGTAATGCTATGAAGCCTACCTCATCTTCTTCTTCTAACTCATCCTTCAAGTTCCCATTCCCAGACTTCTGAGGCTCCAAGTGAATCAGGTCACCATTTTCCACTTCAGAATCAGAACCAGAATCAGTCTCACTAGATTCAGATTTTTCAGTCTCCACACATGAACTTGCCATGGTTAATGGTTTCCTTCTTCAAAAGATAGAAAACAAATCTGAATGTTATCTGTCCATGAAGTTTCAGTCTAAAACATAACATTAAAAACTACAACACATAATGCAAGGAAAAGGTCAAACCTAACATTTATTGCTTATCACAATAGAAAATAATTTGGAAGTTAAAACCAAAACACTCCTCATTACTGTTAATTTCATATTTTGTAGTTTTCCTGATTTTTTTTAATATGAGGACCAGCTCAGAAATTGCATTTTATTTTAAAATGAACGATTACATTATGTCCAAACTGGATACCCCTGAAATAAAACGCCAGAATTTTATTCAGTGGTACCTCTCTCACTTACTAGGAAGCAATCCCTAATCTAAATTCTATTTCTATATTTCTCCGCTCTCATTCCAAAGGAAAATTGAAATAGCACCTTAGAGATGGCCGAAAGTATTTCGATTTACTCATATGTGATCCTAGGCTCATTACCTTCATTAAAATAAAAAATAGCAGTTCCCTTAGTTATGCAAGTAAACGTGGCAGCCCTAATCTAACAACTTACGCTGTTGCCTACACGGCGGATATTCAAAGCAAGTACGGTTCTGCCTATAATGTTGCAACTGCGTTACCAACACGGCTACGGCGGCTAGACAGTAAAAAAAAAATACACTGTAACTGGCAATGTACCCCCGCGCTTACACCAGTTAGCTGCCATGCTTCTTTGTGCACTGGATACTCAGGTTTCGTTGCGTAGTTCTCGGTCAATACTGCTTTATTCCAAATTATTCGCAGACTACCTCGTTACGTCCAACAATGCTCCGGGAGACAACCGGCCCCGTATTCAATCAGCACCGGGGTTATTACACGGGACCAAAGCAGCCGGGGCATGAAGCTAACCACTCGCCTCCATCGATTGCCAAGATGCAGCTATACCTCTACACCCCTGTATGCCTTTACGGCGTGGACAAGAAAGTTATCTTTCATTCCTTTACCTCGTTCTTCTATGCTATACTACACCCAACATCGTTTCCATCCCACCTTTTTATATGCTGTTTGTGCCATTCGTGCCAATATAAATTTGTCTTACACGTTTCAAACATTTACATGCAGTATGTTTTATATCACATTCTAAACTAAATCCGTTTTTCGAAACGAAACACCAGCTTCGTACCTTCTACACCATCACCAACTTACATGCCACCACAACCACCGCACACACTATCATTCTCTGCATACTCGCCTACCAAGCTCCTCACGTGGCAATTACGTCATCGAGCGGAAACACCCATTTAGGGAGTAACCAACAATGTTGCAAACACTTTCAAGAAATTACCTCCTGTGATCGTACATATTTCTCTTTCAGAGTTTACTTGCTCACAGATGTCGCAACACAACACGCTCATCTGAGATGTGGTTACGACGTAGTAGTTCGTGTTCACGAGCACAGTTTAGTACACAGATTATTTAGTATAGTTTAGTACTTATTTTTGAGTAAACTGCCAGTGAAACGAAGAAACTTACTGTTGTGCAACTAACGACGGTGAACGCGTGCACATTCAAATAGCATGGCGACAGCTCAGTTGCTGGGCCGATCCAAGACATGTGATATTGTCACGAATTGTATTTTATCAAGTGTATTTGTTGGCTTACATACTGATGCCAAATTCAAGTATGGGTACAGCCGAGCTACAATACCAGACACCACATGAAGACCTATGCATATGTATGTAAATATTCAGCAACATACAGGATATGTACATAAATTGAGTAAAGGCATAGAGACCAAAGAAACAGCCAACTGTCAAAAGCTATGGCACCAGAGATATCTGATTTACATTCTGGGTAGTCAGGGGATGAATTCAAAGCTGCCTCAATGCCATGTTACACGCATACAAATATATGTGCCATCTGTCTTCTAATACTATCATCCTATCTATACTTAAGTCTTCCAAGCTGATTCATTCAGGCTTTTCAACCAAGTGCCTGTATAAATTTCTTTTCTCATGTGTATCACATGCCCCCACCCACTTTATCCTCCTTAATTTCATCAGCCCAGTAATAGTCATTTAATCCAGCACTTGAGGAAAGTAGGCCCAAAAGAGGAGTTCTGCTTTTATGAGAGCAAAGCTTCATCAATGAAACAGGCTGTTCTAATTTACATGTTCAAATAGGTCTCCACAAGCATCCATACACAACCATTGTGGGAGCTCCTGACGCCTTGTCTCTTACTCGTACTTGTTCACCTATGAAGACTCCAGAACACACAGAATACAAAACTGATGACCTTGAACCAACAGATGAAGGAAATATCCGAACAGAATACTTCTTTGATTAGATGTGCCGCCCAAGTATGAGCAGTAACAAAACATTACATGTAAGAACTTAGTTCAGTATGTTTGTGTAATAATTCAGTATAGGTACTATCTGCAAATAAGGAATATCCAATAATCTGGCACCTTCTTGGTCCCATGGGTACCAGATAACAGAATTTCACTGTATGTGGGAAGAAGTACAAATCATACAGTTCTACTATTATGCAATTGTAGTGTCTCCTATTACTTTCTCCCTTTTAGATCAAAATACCTTCCTCAGCACCCTGTTCTTGAACACCTTTAGTCAAAGTTCTTCCCTTAACATGACAGAACAAGTTCCCCACCCACATAAAATGGCAGGCTGGGAAAGACACGAAGGTTAAAGAATTCTAATCAAATACAAGTCCAGCACTACACTTTTGTATGAGAAAAACTGTTTACTTCCAGCATCATTTAATTAATACTTGTAATGTGACATTTAATCTTCAAAGAGGTTACATACTGAATATAAATTCTTGCAATTAGGTACTGTTACAAGTGGCAGAATTAAGTCTTCTGTTTTACAAAAAGTTACTTTAAGAGGCTGGAAGCCTGATTTTTACTGCCTCTGTTTTCACTTCTTCATTTTTTTTATAACTACTTGCAGAAAATATATACCTTCCAGGGTTGTCAGATAGTGTGGTTCATTAATGATCAACAAATTCATGAATGACCTACTGCAAAACAAACAAATCTGGAATGGTTACAGAAAAAATGTCATACTATTTGGAAATACAGCTTCAAAAATATATATAGCAGGCATGTGTTTACAAAAAGTACTGTTCTTAAAAATAGTGTCTCACATTTCCTGCATATTTGTCAACAACAAAGGGAATCAGAACCCCAACATCTCTGATCTTCTGAGATGTCGCACAGCTATACCACAATGCAAGCCTAAAATTTCACACATTAAAACCCTACTCTGAACCTCAGAAGCCCAATCCTAAATTAAAAGAAGGAAGAGTCATCTCAATGACTTCCATATTCACTTATAACCTAACTTACAAATTTCTTGTTAAATGATACAATTATGAAGCCTCTTTTCATTAGGACAACATTTCTGCTACTTAAATGAGCCACATGATGATGAAATGGCAGTATATATGCAAATATATTCCCAAAAATCCCCCGTAATATCTTGAAAGTCCTCATGCTGCTAGTGATGCATGAAAATCATTGTACAACACAATGCATTCAACAAGTCCACTATTCATGCAGTGGTCAGACATCCTGAGTGATCTTCAACAAAACATGTTTTGCCATCACAGAACTCTTCCACCTAATGATACACCTTCCTTTGCATAATGTGGCTGTACTATGCTAAAAATGCTCTAAAAATCTTCCAGGAATTTACCCCCTCTGATCATTCATACCACTAGCAGCATATTGCACAACAATGGTGCAATCCAAAAGCAGAACAAATATGTTTACAAGTGCAAGAGCATCACTGAATCTAATGGCTACCCAGTGACGTGCCTGGACTTGGCTCAGAAACTGTACTGTCTCATGAATTACCAGGACTTTACACGAAATATGCCCTTACTTTTTAATTTCCCTCTGAATCCCCATTTACACTACATGCCATACATCTCCAAATCTGAGTAATTGCTTGGAAAGTTCACACATTCAAAACTTTAACTGTTCACTCAATAGCCCAAGTAATTATTCGGGCTACACATAATACATTTGATCACTGGTCACTCAACCACAATGTTACAGTTCACTTCAAGTTTTATTACAATGTATAATTACATAACTGCTAAGAAACACAACATATACAAACAAGCAATATGTACATGCCTCCCACCTAGATTAAATGATACCATAAAACTGGCATTAGGAAATAAATGTTCCACATGCCAGCACAGCAGCACATGTTCCATCTCTAACCATCTACCAGGCTTGCAGATATTTTTCACACACTGTACTGTTTAAATTGCACCTAATACACAGCCTGTTTGGAAAGCATACACCAGGAAGCCTGCATCAGGTAGAGGAAAAGAAGGCAATACAAGATCCCATGGAATGTTAAACAGGTAAGAATCTGCTACATCTGCATACTCCCACACCAATAAAACAAATGTACCTACCAGGCAGTGCATTCTCTTCAGTCTGTATGAGCACAGGGACACAATCCACACATTCAATAAATGCAGTGCTTCTCTACATGTAGCTCCATGTTTCCAAATATAGCACAGTTTTGCAAGAAACTGTCAATAATGCAGTTTTTAGGTGTGTGTAAAAATATTCACCACTTTCAACAGTGCCACTTCCACATGAAACCTTATTTATAACTTGAATTAAATTTTGCAGTTTCTCATACTGAATTATGCAATTATAATTGTATGTGGAAACAATTTTTCAATCACATGATTTAGTGTTATATTTTGGACATCCTTTACTTTCAATAACTGCATTTCTTAAAATGGTGAAATGGCAAAGAAAATCACTGGACAGCAGGAGTACCGTTCCTGACTTTACATAAGCCAAGTTGTCTGATTTTGATTTGAACTCGTATATGTTCTACAGAGCCTTCCCAGCTTGAAAGAAATGCAGTAGAAACTTCTGCCCACTTGGAGGATTAAATGCCTAAATTTGTACCAAAAGCTTTATTGAATTTGCTTCTGAAGTTATATTCCACAATTGTGAATGTTTGTAGTACTGCATCTTTTCCATTAATTGGCTGAAGTTCTAATAATGAAGTCTTTATAGCCTTCAACATCAATAAGAAATCTTGCAGTAGGCGAAAATCATCACCTGCCTTCAACCTATTGTCTCTCTGAATTGCAGCAGACACACCATGATTGTAAAAGTCCCAAGCATATCCATTGTATGTTTCATCCAGGTTAACAACAGGTATGACCTTAACATCTGTGAAAACCTGTAACAATCAAAATTAACTGTCAAAAGCTACCAGTTATGGCAAAACCCAACTGTTCAAGTGAATGTTAACAGAAAACAAAATCATAAACTTAATATATTGAGTACTAGTGTTATTGTAGTAGTTGTTGTTGTCGTCGTCGTCGTCGTCGTCGTCGTCGTCGTCGTCGTCGTCGTCGTCGTCGTCGTCGTCGTCGTCGTCGTCGTCGTCGTCGTCGTCG
>Ga0209755_10007769_pt1 | contig 11578 bp, 14 predicted proteins | sample TergutCo191P1_FD_187301 | JGI IMG/M metagenome (GOLD analysis project Ga0209755, IMG submission 187301) | Cornitermes sp. P1 segment gut microbial communities from Petit-Saut dam, French Guiana - Co191P1 (SPAdes) (version 2) | ecosystem: Host-associated > Arthropoda: Insects > Digestive system...
TTTATATTCCGGCTCTCTTGATCAGATAAACATAACGCTCTGGGGCGTTAAATGGAAATGGCACGTCATGGAAAATTGCCTGTCCGAAGGCGAAGGCGGTATTTTGCTGCCCGACCTTGATTATTTTGAAGGCTATGACGCAACACATCAGATTGGAGATGATGTTGTAAAAGATAAAATTAATTTGGAGGTTAAAAATGCCAGTACCGCTTAGGCACATTCCCGATAATCTGTTGGTTCCGGGACAGTATAATGAAATTGACAATTCCCTTGCCGGAGCGCAAGGCGATATTAAAAAGGCTCTGATAATAGGTTATAAACTATCTACATCAGAAATGGAAAACGGAAAGCCTGTAAATGTTTTATCAGGTTTGAAAGCGCACCAACTTTTCGGGCATGGCAGCCCAGCCGCAATTATGGCTGAAACATTTCTTGCGCTTAATAAAATTGAAGAACTTTATGTACTTCCCATTCCTGAACCTGAAGCGGGAACAGCATGGAAAAAGGAATTTTCCATCAGCGGAAATGCAGTAAATGCAGGCGCAGTTAATATTGTAATAAACGGCAGAGGCTTTGAAGCTGCTGTTACAGCAGAATCAAGCGCACAGGCTATTGCAGCCGCCATTACCGCAAAGATAAATGCGGAGCTGACTCTTCCGGTATTTGCGGAAACCGAAGCAGAAAATGTTTTTGTTTTCTCAAACGTAAAAGGAATTGTAGGAAATCAAAATAATGTAATTATTAATTCTTCTGTAATCGGCATAACCATTTCAGAAATTGAAATAACTGCTGGAACCGGAGCTACAAAAATAAAGCCGTTCCTTGAAGGGTTAGGCGAAACGCGATATAACTTTTTTGCATGTGATTTTGATGATAAAGAAAACATCAGGGTATGTTCAAATGAACTTGAATCGAGATTCGGCCCGATGCGGCAAATCGGCGGCAGAATGTTTATTGCATTATCAGGTGAACTTGGAAGTAAATCTGATGAAGGCACAATGCTTGCAAAAAGCGGAGAAATTAATTCTCCTCATATAGTCATAATTCCACGCGGAAAGAATCCTGAATTGCCATGTGTCTGGGTTGCCGCATGGTGCGCTGTCACCTGCCGGATACTTGCTGATGACCCGGCGGCAAATACCTATGACACAAAAGTAACGGAATTAATTGGAGGTATGTCATTTAACTTTAATGAAAGGCAGAAGCTTCTTGAAAACGGCATTGCGACATACCGCCTTGATACAACCGGAAATGTGTTAATTGAACGGCTTGTTACAAGTTACACTGAAAACACTGATGGCGGCAGAGATACAAGCTATCTTGACGTGCAGGTAACAGAAACAGTAGATGCTGTACGCACATACATAAATGCCGAAGCCAAAAAACGGTTTAAAACATGGAAACTTGCAAGCACTGAAGAAAATTTCGGAGGCGGAGCGCGTGTAATGACAACAGGAGTATTCCGTTCATTTCTCGCAGAATTATATCAGGAAATTTTTATTAAAACAAAACAATGGTGCCAGGATTTTGAAGCATATAAAAAATCAATCATTGTTGAAATCAAGTCCGGCAGTAAAACCAGACTTGAATATTCTCACCAGCCAAATCTGATAGGTCAGTTCTATATTGCAGCCGGACTGACGCAGTTTAAATAGGAGTAATTATATGAAACTAGAAAGGGTTAAACGTGTTATTTCACAGGCGTTAGGTGAACTTCCTGTTCAGGAAAAAGGTGCGACTTTTAAACCTGCAGGTATAAAACGTGAAACAAAAACCGGAGAGGTGCCGGAAAACACAGGCTATACTGAAAGCCAGACATTTGCAGAACTGAAGTTAAAACTCAATGCAACTGGCTCGCTTGGTATTGAAGAACTTTCCAATGTTGGAGAGGATACCTTAACAATTTTTACTACCGGAGGCAAGCAGTACATGATGCCGAAAGCATGGGTAACAGAACCCGGCGAACTCGGTGATGCAGAAATGGACATAGTCTATAATTCGGGAACAAGCCCAAGGCTTGCTTAGGGGTTTGAATGGCAAAAAATTATAAACTGAAATACCCGTTTAAAGTTGGGGAACTGGAAGTTACTGAAATAACAATTCAACGCCCTAAAACAAAAGATTTTATCGCGGTAGGTTCAAACCCTGTTGACAGCGCCGCTGCAGACGCGGCGCTTCTTGCATCGCTTTCAGGATTACCGGAAAGCGTTATTACCCAGATCGATATAGACGATTTTTCTGTGCTTAGGTATGACATTGCACGCGTATGGGAATCATATTTTACAACAAAGGCGTATGTTGAAAACCCTACCATTGCGGAGAAAACAGATACTCCGCAAAACGGGATGACAGAGACAGCTTAAATCTGGATGATATTTGCAATCGTGTTGCGGAAATGGTAGCTGAAATATTAATGTTGCTTCCGGGTATGGATTTTAATACGTTAATGGAAATGTACTGGGAACAATTATCATTTTGGCATGAGAAAGCTGTTATTGTAACAAGAGCGGTGCGGGGAATATAATGGCGGAAATAAAAACCGGTGTAACACTATCACTAAAAGATATATTTTCACAAGCAATGAATAAAGCCGCAGGCGCTGCCGGCGGCTTTGCAAATAAAACACTAGGTGCGATTGATAAAGTTGATAAAGCTGTTTCCGGGACAAATGCAAAATTAGCTGCATTAGGTGTAACGCTTTCTGTCGGAGTCGCGGCAAAAGGTATTATAGAAATGGATCATAAAATGACGCGGCTTGGCATTTCCGCAGGCGCCTCTTCAGAAGAAATATCAAAATTAAAACAGGCAATATTTGAAACTGCCCAAACACCGGATATTAAAGTGGATTCTTCAAGTATATTAAACGGATTGGATGTTATAATTAATAAAACTAACGATCTAAAATATGCCGAAGACAATATCCGAAATATCGGACTTGCTATTCAGGCAACAGGCGAATCAGGTGAATCTATAGGTAATGTTTTTTCAGAATTTCAAAGGTTTAAATATACATCAGAACAAATAACCTCGCTTATGGATGATTTGATTGCACAATCAAATGAAGGTTCTTTTTCATTGGCAGAATTTGCGAAAGTCGCGCCTCAAATATTTTCATCTTACAGCGCGATTGGAACTGCTCCTGAGAATATTAAAAAAGCAAATGCCGCGCTTCAAATTATTAATGCTGGAACTAAAAGCCCGACAAAAGCAGTAGCTTCATTTAATGCTGCAATGGAAGAAATAGCTGATCCTGAAAAACAAAAAAATCTAAGACGGCTTGGCATTCGTGTTCGGGATTCTGCAGGAAATTTCAGGGATTTTAACGATATCATGTTTGATATTGCCGAAAAATCTGAAAATGCCCGTTACGCGGATTACATTAATAAAACATTCAGCGCTTCTTCCATGCAGGCTATTCGTTCATACATTTCTCACGGTGAACGGATGTATGAAAACCTGTTTAATCTTGGAAATACAACAGGATTATTACAGAAACAATCCGCCGCGATGGCTGGTACTCTTCAATCGAATATTCAAAATTTACAGACCGCTTTCAATAAATTTGCAAACAGTAATTTAACAAAGCCTTTATCAAATTTAACTGAACTTTTAAATAAATTATCTGAAGACCCGGAACGTTTGAAGAAAGTTTTTACAGGAATCGCTGTCGGGATTGGAGCAATAACAGCAGTCAAAGGAATAGCAGGGATATCACGGCTTGTCGGCAGTTTATTGCAATTGAAAGGCGGAAATATTAATCTAGGCTCTTTGAGTATGGCGACAGCCATGCCGGTGTATGTTACTAACTGGGGCGGAGGTCAAGGGATTCCAGGAATGGGTCAATCTGTTCCTGCTTTAGGAAATCCTGCTCCAAAAGCGAGTAGTCCAAAAATTAAAGCTTCTACCGCGATAAAAGCGGGGCTTGCAGTTTCAGCAATAGCTGGTACTGCTAAATTTTTCCATGATAGAGCAAAAGAAGTTCATTCACAGGCTTTAACGAAAGTTGATCCGGCTATTCCTGGTGTTTCAAATTATTATAACTTAAACCCGAAAGCACGAAAAAAATTATGGGAAGAATATACTGCCAAGACCGGAAAAACCCAAAATGATTTTCTTCCGGAAACTCCTCTCGATCAAGCATCTCTTCCAAGATGGATGCAAACACCAGTATTTCTTTCCAACTTGGAAAAAAAAGTATCAACCGCAAGAGGCGAAGGAATTGGCAGCGCAATATCTGATGATAATAAAAAGCAAAGCTCTGTAAATCATGGAAACAGGATGCTGTCAGCTGATTTACCGTCTTATATCACTCAGTCAAAAGCAAATATTACTCCGCAAAGAGTGGAGCTTGGTCATGCGGATATAAATTTAAATATTGATTTATCAGGCGATCGTCCAGCAGTTACCGCCGTTATGCAAAACAACACTATGCCTGCATTATTCAATACCGGATCGAGAGTTATGCAAAGAAGGGGCGGGTTATGAGCGAACCTCGTTTTAATATATCGCTTCCCGGGCTTTATGATGAAAATTGGCGTAAAGCATACCGTTCTGAAAAAGAAGACAGTCCTCGTTTGTCAAGTTATCAAGCGCCTGACGGGCTGCCATTACCGTTTATTTATAAAAGTCTTGAGTTTTCCGGCGGGCAATCTATTGACACTGCTGAATATCCTTTTTTTGGATTATGGTCAAATGAAACATTAAATCAGAAAACACAATCAATTATTGTACGCGGTTATTTACGCGGAGAATCTTATTTAAAACAACGCGCGGCGTTTCTTGATGCGTTAGCAGTTCCGACTTCAGATGAATTACCAGGTTTTTTTGATCACCCTTTATGGGGAAGATTCAAGGTCGTTTTAGAAAACTATAATATTCAGGAAATAGCAAACGAAAACGGGCAATGTGATATTTCACTTACATTAAAACGCGCCGGTGTTTCACTGGAAAAAAGAGCCTCTGTTTTGTCACCTGTGGATTTTATTAAACCTGAAGAAGTTGCCTTTATTGCCGCAGAAGAATTTTCAAAAATAAAAAAAGATTCTTCTTCGCTTTTGCAGGCATTCGGACAAATAAAAAGTATTTTATTAAGCGGCGCAGGAAAAATACATGCCGCTCAAACAACATTAAACGCTGTAACAAATGAGATAACCGGAATATCTAATTTAATATCACAAGGCATACAATCGCCTTTGCTTTTGGCAAAATCTTTGGTAAATGCTTCTTTTTCAATGATAAAAGCAGTAACATCAATAGACGATTCAATTGAATCAGTTAAGAAATATTTTGCTCGTGATAATAAAAAAATATCAGTATTAAATTTTTTGTCAGCTTCCAGCCTAACGCTTCCTGTCGATACAATTACCGTAATACAATCAGAAACAAAAAAAGAAACAGAAAATCTTTACAGGACTGTAAGCCTCTGCGCTGCTGCTGATTTATTAATGAATATGGGAAATATAACATTAAATGAATTGAACGGGTATTGGGTTTTATATTCCAGGCTCGAAAACAGTATAAACCTTGAAAATCCGGACATTTATTCAGCAGTAATTGAATTGCGATCCGCATTATCTATTAAACTAAAACAAACAGTATTTAACAACGAACTAAGTAAAAACATTAATAAACCTGTTCCGCTTTTATATTTATCACATTATTTGGGATGTGATGATTATAAACTTCGCGCGATGAATTATATTAATGATTCATTTCTTGTTTCCGGCAGGATATCCTATGTTTAAACCATTTGTTAAAAACGTTACTACCGGACAGGAATTATTATGGCGAACTATAAAAATAAAAAAATCACTGGATGAAATATGCCACATTCTTGAACTGGAAATACCTTCTTCTGAACGTTTAAAAGTCAAAAAACATCACCGGCTGGAAGTTCGATGTAAAAATAATCTTGTAAATGATTCAAATGGAGAAAGGCGTGTTACCACTGTACTGGTGGATGAAATCACTGCAAGTGCGGATGCGGATAAACACAGTATATTGGTAATTGGACGTTCTCCTGCACGGGATATTATTGATTCAACATGGTCTGATTTAGATGATAATTTTGATTATAATGACAGAACATTAAGAGAAATAATAAAAAATATTGGTAAAAAATTTAATATAGTTTGTGATTCATTTCCGACAAATCAATCTGATCCAACAGAGCCTGTCGCATATTTTTCTTTTGAAAACGAAAGCCCTTGGGCAAAACTTATTGATGAAGCGGATCAGCAAGGATTTATTTTTACAAGCAATGAAGCCGGAAATTTGTATTTATGGAAAGTGCATAGCGCTATAACAAAGCCTTTTCATATTACTGAAGGCGTAAATATAAAAAATATTAAATGGACGGAAAACGGCTCAGAACAATTCAGTGAATATATTGTTAAAGGCGGCTGGTATGATCCAGTTCATGTTATTGATAATTCTTGTTTAGGCAAAAGAATCCTCACTATTGATATAGACGATCCTTTTATAACAGAAAAAGAATTAAAGCGCCGCGCAGAAACTGAAATGCGCCGACGGCGAGAAATTAAAACAACTGTTTCTGTTTCAGGCTGGGGTTTAACAGACGAGCAAATTAAAAGTCTGGGAGAAACTATAAGAAAAGAAATATATTGGGTGCCAAATGTACTAATCCCGGTTAAAGTACCTACATTTGGACTTAATGCTAATCTTTTAATATCTGAAGTCGAATACACAGCAAACAATGAAACAATGAGCTGTGATTTAACGCTTGTAAACAGGGAGATGTATTTGTGAGCAATGCAATGCTGAGACAATTAAACGCTAAAATACATAATCTGTTTTCTCTTGGTGTTTTTAAAAAACGTAACGATGATGGAAAGCTGCAGGTTAAAACAGTATCCGGCAGAACATTAGAAAAAAAAGAAGCTTTTCCATACGGATTTACATCTAAAGCTAAAACCGGAAAAGTGTTTATTTTTTGTCCAGGTGGAAATTATGACGGTTTTGAATTTTTACCGCTTATAACCCCCGATGATGCCAAATTTCCTGAATTAAATGAAGGAGATGCCGCATTATATGCCGATAAAGGCGGCTGGATAATTACAAGAGAGAATGGAACTGTAGAACTGTTTGGAAAAGATTCCGGCGGTATTGTTAAAGCTGAAGAATTAAAAACACAACTTGATAAATTATCTGCGCGTGTTGACGGGATTATAAATGCACTTAACTCATCACCGATTATTCCTTTAGACGGGGGAGCTTCATTCAAATCAGGAATTTGTACTGCTTTAGCAACACTGGTTAATAAAGAGAATTTTTCCAATTTGAAAAGTGAAAAGGTATTTCATGGAACAGGTAAATAAGACAGTTCAAATCGAGGACTGGAATAAAATTAAAGAACTTGTTTCGATGAGTATCGGTACTGATAAAGGATCATGGTGGGCTGATCCTGATTTTGGAAGCGAGCTTTTTATCTTGAGAGCAATAGGAAAAATTGATGGAAATACAGCAGGGACATTTAAAAGAATGCTTCAGGAATGCCTTGCATGGATAATTACAGACGGTCTTGTAAAGCGTATTAATTGTTCTGTTGAAAGAACAGGTAAGAATGAATTATCGTATGTTATCGAAATTATACAGCCAAACAATAATAATGTTTTTATTAAGGATGTGTGGAATGTCATTTAATAGAGATAGTTTACATGTTCTAAAAGAACGAACTTTGGCAAATTATATGAGTTTGTTTAAGCCGCTTGAAAAAACACCTCGTTATAATCTTGTTTCAATTATGGCAAATATTGATGCAGGACTTTCACATATGTTACAAGGCGACTTGGTTTTTCTTTCCAGACAATTATTTCCTGATACGGCAGAAAGGGAATATTTGCGTGCGCACTGGTCTAATATTGTCCCGCCGCTATATGCAATAGCGGCTATTGGAAAAGTAGAAGTAAGCGGTATTAACGGAATTTCAATACCGGCTGGAATTGTTTTTAAAAGCGGTTCCGGTAAAAGGTATTTTACAGAAAAGGCATACAGGATTTTTAGTGATGGAAAAGCATTTGTTGACGTAAAAGCGGAAAATGCCGGTTCTGATTCAAATCTCACAGCAGGTAGTTCGCTTGCTGTTGTCTCTGCGATACCTTCAGGAATAGATTCAAATGCAATTACAGCGACAGATGGTATTACAGGAGGCGTTGATGCAGAAAGTGATGAAGAATATTTAACCAGAGTTCTGGCTGCTTTACGCAATCCATCACGTTGCGGTCAACTCGGTGATTATGCCGCATGGGCTATTGATTCATCACCTGAAGTATCAAACGCATGGGAATATAAAAATTTCGGAATCTTTGGCGCGTTGCTTATCCAGGTTATAAATGGAAATCAACAGAATGGCATTCATCAGGTTAATAATCTTGCTGTAGTAAGAGATTATATTAGTACTGTTTCACCTCCAATTATTTTTACTGTTCAAACACCGTCAATTATTTCAATTAACCCTGAAATAAAATTACTTGGTTCAGAAGACACACAGGAAAACAGGGAATTAACAGAAACGCGCTTAAAGGCTTATCTTCAATTTATATCTAAGCCTGGTATACAAATAACATCAGGAGCATTACGCGAGGCAATTATCGATGGCATTAAAATAACTGATGCTGCAATTAAATTAGAAGGTGACATTACAGGCAGATTTATAACAACAATATTGGAGTATCCGGTACTGGGAGATGTTATATGGGTATAACCGTAGCGACAGAAAATGAATACAGCGCTTCTATACATGATCTGTTTCCAAAAGGGGAATACTGGGAAAAACAATTTTCAAATCCTGAAAGTGATGTAAATTTATTTTGTAAAGCCAAAACACAGGAAATAATCCGTATAAGAGAACGGATGCGCGATTTATTTTCTGAAAGTTATTTTGAAACAGCGAATGAAACAATAGATGATTGGGAACGTATTCTATTAAATAATATAAATGCTAAATTACCGCTTAATGAACGTATAAAAATCCTAAGCACAAAAAAAGTTTCTGTTATAAATAAAACGGTTATTGCAGACATTGCAAAAAAATATGGATTAATTCTTGTTGATATAGTTTTTCCTTTTAAACCTTCTTTCTTTGGTTTTTCAGGATTTGGGAATTCAATATTTTCACGTCCTGCTTTTTTTTCTGTTTTTTATATTATTACTATTTTTCAAAGCGAAGAAGTAATAAATGAAGCAAGAGAATGTATAAACAAATTATTTCATAAATCTTCATTTGGAAAGGCTTTCTTTGGAACGGGACAATTCCTGGGACAGTCGTATTTTGATCAACATTACGAAAATTTAATTTTTTCAGGAATAAATGAACTTAATAAGTTTGAAGATGAAGTTATCAATAAATTACTTTCCGGTAATATTGCATATTTTCAATATAGATTTTAGGAGGCGTTTAATGGAAAAATATTCAACATGGGTTACTGAAAAAGACAGTCGGATAAACCGTGTAATTCAAATATCTGGAGACAAGTCACCGGGTGCTAATTGGAGGCAGGTTCCCAATGATTGGGGCGGATGCAGTGGAGAAAATATTTCATGGTTTGATAATAACAGTCGCCGTATTCCAAATTTTGAGTTAATTAAAAAAGGCTTACTCAAAGATAATACCCAAAAGAAATATTATCACAAAAAAGATAAAAGGGAAGGCAGGGTTTACAATCTCGGTGATGAAATTGGCGATGAGTATACAGATCAACCGCCATTGGAAAATGAACCTTATCAAGAATGGAACGAAAATAAAAAGACATGGATTGTTAATAATGTAAAAAAGGAAAAAGCGGAGAATGAAGCGTTAATATCAAAAAAGAAATATGATATTAATTCAGCTGAACAAAAAATTCAAAGATCGCTTATAGCAAAAATGAGCGGCAAAGCTACTAAAGAAGATGAAAAATATTTTGAAATGTATTCTGCGGAGATAAATACACTCCGTAATGAACTTAAAGAAATGGAGGAATAAAAATGGCTGGATTATATCCCGATGATAAAATAATTAATATGTTTGGGACTGATGTAAAATATCCCGGACTTGATCCTGTAACACAAAAATTTTCAGATGGAGATTTTTCAAACCCTCTCATAAAACCATCATATATTCCAGCAGAGACGTTTAACCTTATTTTAGATAATATTGAAGGTTTAATAAGAGGACTTGGTTTTTCTCCAAATAATAAAGATAAAGATCAGCTTTTTAGAGCGATTGCAGATTCTCGTTTTCCCATTGGAACTTTTTATAGACAAGGCCCAGATGAAGATGAACCCAAAGAGAGAGGACTGCCTGGCAATTGGGAACAGTGGAGCTACAGAGCAATTCAATATGAAATAATTCCAGCTGCTTCTTATCCAACAGGAACAATATCAAAATATGTGCAAGGATCAAACATTTCGGCTAACACATATTGTATTTATGATCCGGTAGATTCTGACAGGCAAATATTAAAATCAAAAAATGCGATTACATCTACTGGCTCACAGCCAAATCCAATAGAATGGGATGTTCTTTCTGATATAGCATCAGGTGTTATACGAGTGGGAAGAAAAAAAACACATGCGCTCACTGAAGATGATTATATAGTTGGCGATACAATACAGTACAATGGGCAGGATTACCGTGTTATAGGCGTTTTAAATTGGGCTGGAAAATTCTCTGCGATTGAAGGCTTAAATAGACGAACCTTTAATGGCGGCATACAGAAAGACGCAGTAAGAGAGATTTGGGGGAAGACGTATGCTGTTGATAGCGAACTTGGCAGACCTATGACTGCTAGTGAATTTGGCGTTTTTGATATTTCTACAACAGAATTAAACTCTATATTTACAATAGGAAATAACATAAAAGCCGCTTGGTGGTTTTTTTACAACAATCGTTTATTGTTAACTGCTAGTGAACATATCGTCAGAAATTTGCCAATCCGTATTTGGCGGCGTTACATATAGAACTTTCGGAAGTGGCGTGCAAAGAGATTACATGCGCCGTATATATGGAAAATTGTTTGGTTTTTATACTCCCGTTGATATGGACTTTGGCGCGTTTTGGCAAAATGGTAATCGTCCATTCATTCATGGAAACAACAATGGCATACAAGACGTTTGGTGGAACTTTGATTCATCTTTAGTAGTTCCGGCTGCCAACGAGAATATTGTCCGTAATTATCCAGTCAGATTATGGCGCAGATGGTTATAGCCAGCGTCTCCAAACACGGATAGGGTGATTTCTTGATGCTGCTTCTTCTGCGACAATATGTACTAAGGCATTATCAAAAACAACGCCTTGCCTTGCAGTATATGGCGGGTACGCCGTCCCCCTATATAAAACATTATTATCACCATCACCAGTAAAAGCCTGCCAATAAGTTTGTACCATGTGATCTGTAATATGAAAGCCGCCATATAGTCTGCGTGATGTATCTCTCTGTACGCCAGCATTAAAGGTTCGTTTATATATACCCGCTATAGCATAACTAACTGATGATGTATTTTGTACTATGTCAAGTATGGCAAAATATTTCTGTGAAAGATATTTTCAATAATTAGGGTTAATGTAATTCTTAAAATA
>Ga0209755_10007770_pt1 | contig 11577 bp, 10 predicted proteins | sample TergutCo191P1_FD_187301 | JGI IMG/M metagenome (GOLD analysis project Ga0209755, IMG submission 187301) | Cornitermes sp. P1 segment gut microbial communities from Petit-Saut dam, French Guiana - Co191P1 (SPAdes) (version 2) | ecosystem: Host-associated > Arthropoda: Insects > Digestive system...
TTCAAGTCCGCTCGGAAGCTCCATAAAAAGTTCGTAACTGCAATGGTTGACGGGCTTTTTTTGATGCAGGAAAACGCCGGAAAGCTGAAAGGCAAGGGAGCGAGGTAGTCAGCTTGCTAATCGTCACTTGTCAAGTGGCGGTTTGCATTGTATAATGAGACTTGAGCTTTTTGTAAGAAAATAGACTGTTTGTGGATGGAGGGCTTATAATGCAACAGGCAATTCAGTTTAACAGCACCGTTGAGAGTGGAATTATACGCATCCCTGAGCAATATATTAAAGAGATGCCGTCGAACGTTAAGGTCACGGTAACTCCAATCGTTCCGCTGAACATCAAGATAGGCGCAAATGCCAAAGCAGGTATGCTTACAGGCGCAAATTTCTCTGCACTTAAAATTGATACAAGCAATTGGACGTTTGACAGGGAGGAAGCAAATGAGCGCAGCTAAGGCTTTTGTAGATACGAATTATATTGTATACCTCTATTCAGACACAGATGTTTCTAAGAAGTCAGACATCTTGCTTGAACTGGACAAATATGAGCGTTATATAAGCGCCCAAGTTATGAATGAGTTTTGCAGTGTCTGCATACGAAAACTAAAATGCTCACTTCCGGATGTCCGTAATGCAGTATCTGAAATACGCAACTCATTCAATCTAGTAATGATTGATGACCAGACTGTAATGGAAGCTTTACGAGTTCACGAAAAGTATGGTTATTCTTACTATGACAGTTTGATTATTGCAACAGCTTTGGAAAGCGATTGCCAATATCTGTTGTCGGAGGATATGTCTGATGGGCAGGTTATAGAGAATAGGCTGACAATCAGAAACATTTTAGTTAATTGACATCCAATGCCATCCTGTTTCATCTAAGTTCATCCTCGTGGGGGTCAAATGGCAAAAAATGGTAGAAGCGAAAAACAGAAAGGTAGTGTTTGCAAGGGTTTCAAGGTCTGATATGCTTGGTAGGGATTATCCTTGGTAAGGGGGAGATCGGCGGTTCAAGTCCGCTCGGAAGCTCCACAAAAAGTTCGCAACTGCAATGGTTGGCGGGCTTTTTAATGCAGGAAAACGCCGGAAAGCCGATAGGCAAGGGAGCGAGGTAGTCAGCTTGCATTGTATAATAATGAGAACTTTATAAGCGAATAACAATTCATTTTCGCTTCAATGTTGGACTTGAAATGCCACTTTGGCATATCAAGAATGGGAATAAGTGGGTTAAAAATTAGTGCGAGAAATCGGAGTCCTAGCAGGGAGAAATAGAATGGGCGAACTACAAAAGTATACCAAAGATGTCAAAATAATAAAAAATGCAATATTGCAGAGTCGCTACCGTGCAGCACAGGAAGAATGCATCGGAGTTTTGGGAAATCAACGCATATGGTGCGATTTTGCACCATTACTACAAGATGTGAATGAAAATCTTGACGCACAAAGTTATATACTGTAAAATGATAAAAATCATGCATATAAACAATAAAATTCATTAGTCGAAGTAGGCGGTATGAGCCGGTCGGGGTAAATAATCAAAAATTTGCAGGAGTGAGGTGAGAGTAGGTGAATCCTTTGGAGCATATTACCACGAAGATGGGAGAGGGTTTAAGAATACGATGTTGAACAAAACATAATGAGGGATATAGCGGAGGAAAATAACAATGCTTGGAGCAATAATTGGTGACATTGTAGGCTCGGTCTACGAATGGAACAACATTAAAGTAAAAGACTTCCCCTTTCTTAATGATAAGGGGTTTTTCACGGACGATTCTGTTATGACTATTGCGGTTGCAGATGCCCTACTCAAAGGAGGCTCACCGGACGACTTTATTGATTCGATGAAAGTTATTGGCAGACAATATCCCGATTCCGGCTATGGCGGCAGTTTTCATGGATGGATTTTTTCTGATGACCGAAACCCCTACAATAGCTACGGCAACGGTTCGGCTATGCGGGTAGCAGCTTGTGCTTGGTACGCAAATTCGCTTGAAGAAGCTGAGATACTGGCAAAAAAATCTGCGGAGGTCACACACAACCATAAAGAAGGGATTAAAGGCGCACAGGCAACAGCCGCCGCAATTTTCCTTTCTCGCACCGGCGAAGCAAAAGAAGAAATTAAAACATATCTTGAAAATAAATATGGCTATGATTTGGGCCGAACACTTGACGAGATTCGTCCGGTTTACAAGTTTAATGAAACATGCCAAGAAACTGTACCGGAGGCAATAATTGCATTTCTTGAAAGCAAGGGTTTTGAAGATGCAATTCGCAATGCAATATCAATCGGAGGCGATAGCGATACAATAGCCGCAATAACCGGAAGCATTGCTGAAGCCGTTTATGGCATTCCAAGCAACATTACAACAATGGCATTTCACTACATGGACGATTCCCTGTCAGCAGTTATAAATTCATGGCTTGATGCAAACAAACCCATCGGTGCGGTCATTAAAAAGTCAAGCTGGAAAACCGAGGAGTTTTCAAAGCCCCATAGCGTTAACATGACACTGCAATTTAGCGAAACTCAGTTGGCGCGAATCCGTCACGGCCTTTTGCCTGTAGAGATGGAAGATAAGTGGTTTGCATATTACGAAAACGAGAAAATTATGTTTCACCGTTCTTGGACAGGTACAAAAATCTACGAGGCTGAAATATGCAGAGATAATAAGCAGAATATTATTACAGAACTCGTTGTAGAGCGAGATGCCGAAATTTACAAAAATTTAGATGACGAGCAGGATATAAAGTCGTTTCTATATCTTCTTGGAAAAGGGATTTTAGGGCTTGATGTTGACGTTCCATCAGAATCAACTGATGGAATAAACGAATCGCATAACTGGAGCTATTTTGGCAGGATGATATTGTGAGTTTCTTTTTGATGTCGTATCAGAGTTAAAAGCGATTTACTTGTCAAAATGGTTTAGTGAAGCTCACTTAGCTTTCCAATACCCGCAGGGCTTCAGAGTATTTCTTTTTCAGCCGCTCGGCTGTATCGGGGGGTAATGATGCCAGCCGTCCCGGGTTGCTATTATGCAGTAAGTCGGCACGTTTTACCTTAACAGCTATCGGGTCGGATTTTATGCTGCGAACATATTCAAAATAATCGCCACCGTTTTCGTGCGTCAGTAATTTAAGTGCTGAAATGACCTGCTGCGGAAATCTTTCGCTCTCCAATTCGCTAAAAGTCAAAGCGGTATCTTCTACGACATCATGCAACAAAGCTACAACAATTTCATTTTCCGTGTCCATCTGCGCCGCTAAATGAAGCGGATGGTGGATATACGGAAGCCCGTCTTTATCAGTTTGTCCATTGTGTGCATCAAATGCGACGCACAGCGCTTTTTTTGTTAGTGGGGTGTAAAGCATATAGTCCTCTCTTTCACCAGTTGGCAAAAACACAACTAAGTTTTTCTGACAGTCGACAATACTGAATTATACATCAAGAACCTAGAGATTGCAATGATTTTTTCAAAACTAAAATATACATTGACACACTAGGTTGTGTGCTGCAAAATACATAGTTGCGAGCATAATAATAGCAATAAGTGGCAAGCTCGATAATGGTGTATTTCTGCACCACGCCATATGTTATATTAATAATAATACACGACTTGAAGCGACAATTGATGTCTCAACAGGCGTGATGTTAATAAGCAAAAGTGGAGGTAAACACTATGGCGACAGCAGCAAAGATTTACAAATGGCTTAAGGACAATTTTGACGAAAAGGGGATGGGCTACAATACGGATAAGGCTAAGAAGGAGTTCAATATATATATTCCAATCGACGGAAAAGCTGGAACGGCTCACATGAATATTAAATGCAGCGATTTTTTCATTAATGTTCACACTGTCATCCCACAAAGGATTGACAGTGACTGTGATTATGATGATCGCACCAATGTCTTGGAATACTTAGCAAGAGTCAATATGATGTTATCAAACGGGTATTTTAATCTGGATATGGATAACGGACAAATCTCCTTTAACTTAAGTGTCAACTGTATGGACAGAACATCACTTTCTGACGATTTGATTGGTATAACCCTTGCCGTTCCGCGCATTATGTTCAATTATTATGGTGATGGGGTGCTAGACGCAATGTCCGGAAAGAAGTCCCCGAAAGAAGCGTTTGATGATGCATACTTCAGAGGAACAGACCACGACCATGACGACTGCTGTGACCACTACCATGACGACGATTGCGACCACACAAATGACGCCGCACAGCAGAAAAAGCTTAAAACATTGGACCTTAGCGGAAAAGCACCTGAAAAACTTAAAATTCTCAAAGATATGCCTAATTTGCGCAAGCTCTATATGCGCAATTGCGAAATCGACGACCTATCGATTGTCGCACATCTGACCAAGCTTGAAGTACTGGTAGTGAGTGGCAACAATATCACCGACCTGTCGCCTTTAGGAGAGCTCAAAAACTTAAAAGAGTTCTGCATCTGCGATAATCAGGTTAAGGACATCTCGCCGCTTGCGGGGCTTAATAAAATTGAGCTTATCTGCATCCAAGGCAATCAAATAACCGACATCTCGCCACTTGCAGACCTAAAGGGCCTGCGGGAAATATACCTCGGAAGTAACAGTGTGAGCGATTTGTCTCCGCTGGAAGACCTTGTGAACCTGCGGAAGTTAGAACTTCCAAACAACATAGTATCTGATTTATACCCTCTTGCAAATCTACCAAACTTGCACAGTCTAACACTCAGTCACAATCGCGTTGAAGACATATCGCCGCTAGCGGAGCTAACAAACTTAGACTTCCTCTGCATCTGTGGCGCTTGCAGCAAGTATGAAGAAAATATTTTTGACATTTCCGCGCTTTCAGGGCTTATAAACTTGGAACATCTCTGCTGCATTGGTCAGCACGTCGACGACATCACGCCGCTTACAGAGCTTGAAAATTTGAAAACATTGCATCTTTCCGGCAATAGGATAAACGATGTGCTACCTGTTTCGCAACTCCCAAACTTAGAAGAACTATGTCTGAGCTGCAATCAAATTGACGACATCACGCCGCTCGAAGAGCTGGTAGATTTGCGTGATTTAGATATAAACGGAAACGCAATAATCGATGTGTCGCCACTTGAACGATTGGAGAGTCTTGAGAAACTCAATATTGCATTTAATAAAGTGAGTGATATCATGTCACTGTACGGTCTTGCAGGTCTAAAGGAACTCGACATCAGCAAAAATGAAATACCGGCAGACGAGGTTGATGAATTTAGTGAACACAATCCCGATTGCAAGGTAATCAAAGATAGCGAGTCCGGTGGGGGAGATTGCAGTTGGTGCGAAGATTAGACGTGCGAGCCGCTCGCAACCAGCGAGCGGCATAATACCGGGGGAAATCCCATTTTACAGGAGGTTTTAGCAAATGGCTAATGACACAGATAAAAAAACAGCGATAACAAGGGAAAGGCCAAAAAAATTCATACACCTTGAAAAATATGGCATCTCACTCACGAAAAAGGCGGAGGAAGGAAAAATCCTCAAGGTAATCGGCAGGGAGAAAGAACTCGACCAAGTCATACAAGTGCTCTGCCGTATGCACAAATGCAACCCCTGCCTCATCGGAGAACCCGGTGTGGGCAAGACTGTAATAGCCGAGTGGTTGGCGCAGAGGATTCTTGATAAAAGCGTACCCAAAAAGTTGCAGGACAAAGAAGTTTACATGCTTGAAACAACCACAATCGTGGGAGGAACCGGCATTGTCGGAACGATGGAAGATCGCTTCAACAAGATTATGAAAGATGTGGAAAACCATGGCAACGTAATACTTTTTATCGACGAAGTACACAGGCTTGTCGGGGCAGGCAGCTCCTACACAAACGAAACCGGTGATGTAGCAAACATGCTCAAGCCCGCGTTGGCAAGGGGTGATTTTCATTTAATCAGCGCGACGACACTTAGTGAGTATGGGCGCATAGAACAAGACCCCGCTTTTGAACGCAGATTTCAGCCGGTTATCATTGATGAGCCATCAGTTGAAGAGACAGTGGAGATTCTGCTCGGCATCAAAGATGTTTACGAAAAAAACAATGGCATAAAAATCTCCGAAGACGTGGTTAGAAAGGCCGTAAAGCTTGCCGACAGATATATTATAGGCAGGTTTTTCCCGGACAAAGCGATAACCCTCATGGATCAGGCTGCCGCCGGACTGTATATTTCAAATGAAAAATTACGCGCAGCTAAAAAATCAACTACAAACGAGCTTACAACAAAAGACATAGTGCGCGTCGTTGAGGACCTTACAAAAATCCCCGTAACCGATGTGAGCGAAGACGATTCGGATCATCTGATGAAACTTGAAACGAAGATGAAGGAGAGCATAATAGGTCAGGACGACGCCATCGAAACCGTGTGCGCAGCTATAAAACGCAAGCGGGTTGGCGCATCAAGTAAGCTCAAACCTGTATCTTTTATCTTCATCGGCTCCACAGGCATAGGGAAGACCGAGCTTGCAAAAAGGCTAAACGAAAAACTGTTTGGGTCCGGCGGTGCTCTTGTCAGGCTCGACATGTCAGAATATGGTGAGGCATACAAGGTAGCAAGAATCATAGGTACGGCACCCGGGTACGTAGGTAATAGCGAAAGAGGCCAGCTCGGCACCGTCAGCAAAAACCCTTTTTGCGTCGTATTACTCGACGAAATTGAAAAAGCTCACCCCGATGTGATAAATATTTTCCTGCAAGTCCTAGACGAAGGGCATTTGACGACAGGAAACGGCAAAAAGTTGGACTTCAGGCATGCTATAATAATCATGACCACAAACGCAGGCAGCACTATAAAGGATAAAGTAGTCGGTTTCAACCGTAATGCGGATGCGGAAAGCAAAGAGCAGGCCACAGATGCGCTCAAAAAATTCCTGCGCCCGGAGCTTATCAACCGCGTGGACGAAATTGTGTACTTCAACCTTCTCACAAAGGACAATATTCGAGACATTGCGCGTATTGTGCTTGACGACATGTGCAAATCAATGGCGGAGAGGGAGGAACCAATTTCGCTCACTTACAGCGAAGAACTGCTCGACTACCTTGCTGAGAACGCATACAGCTCCGAATACGGCGCAAGGAGCCTTCGCCGCCTTGTCCAAAAAGACATAGAGGATCAAATCGCAAACAAGATACTGGAAAACCAAAAAAATCCGATATCAGTAATGGAGTTGTCCGTAAAAGATAATGTGGTTGAGGTACTTGCAGGAGGAAAAGCGAAATGAGCCGAAAAAAGGGAAGAAAAGGCAAATATGTCTACAACCGCTAAAATGGTGTAGCCGAAGGCGAAAAATCATGCTCAAGTGCAGTCAGAAATGGAGATGTTATTTTGAACGATATTACTGGTTTAATCGCTATAGTTTTAGGTATTGCAGCAGGTGTAGGCATATTTTTATTTATTATTATCAAATGGGATATTATGAAACTTGCACTGCCTAGGTTACGCAGGGACGGACAAGTGGATAGGCGTTATAGAAGATTCTTTTCAGCTTCGTCACTTGCTAAGGCTACGGTCATATTGGTTGTTTGCTTGATTGTTATTCTTCCCGCCTCAGTATTAATTGCTTCTGAGTTGTCAAATTTCGGAATAATCAATCGCGCAGCTTCTCATACGGTTACAGAAAGGACTATCATAAATGATTTGGTCACACGTTATGGATTTTCACACTTAGTGTTTGAAAGCATTGCAGTCCACGACGCACATGGCGATATTGATAGTAATGCCGATTTAGGATCCGAAGAGCGCTTACCTCCAATTACCCCTGACAGACTTATAGATTTTACCATAGATGGATATGAAAACCGAAACGACGGTATGGCCATTCGGAGAGATGCAGATATAAGGGAATATTTTTTCTCATTTTACTTTGAGCATTTTACTGATGATTTTAACATAGAGCACCATAAAGTTTATGGGAGTATTTTCTACAGGTTTGCCAGAGAGCTCTTTTTGCCCGGCGGAGTCAGAAGAGGATGGCGACCCATGCAAATGACAATATATGACCACGGGAACGTCCGTGAGGTGTTTTCTGCTGTTGAAGCAATCTCACCGAGAAATGACTCCACAATTTATCTTAGCAAATCAGCTTTTGAACCGGGTGAACGGCTTTCGTTTCGCATGACAGGCGTACCTCAAGAGATGTTCGATGCCAATGCTTGGGTGGCGATTTATGAAATGGGGGCTCCTCATGACGAGTGGCTTGACATTGACTTGAGAGGAACTGCTTCAGGTGCATTTGTAGATGGCAACTTTGAACTACCGGAAACTCCCGGTTTGTATGAGGTTCGCGTTTTTGAGGTGGAAGAAGCGACTGAAGCGACATTCCTGATGAGTGTCCCGTTTGTAATACTGGAGCCGGAAGTATTGGCGGAGCTTCGCTCACTTCATAGACCGCGTGTTATTTCTTGCGACGATTTTGGGGTAGTTGAGATTCATCCCGATGCGATTGTTGAAATAAGGCATTTTTTCAGCAATAATATTCTCAGCGGAAGTATTTTTGAACCGCCGCTCATCGTCGAAAATAGATGCAGAAGATGCGGGGAACTCTACGGTGAGGTCGAGACAATTTGGACATTAGCCGTGTTAATGCTTGCTACGCTCGGGGTTTTGCTTTTGGCGATGCTTGTGATGTTCCTGCACCGTAGAAGAAAGTTGAAGGCGCAAGGTGCGCATGTGAGTGGTATAGTTAACTTGTTGGCAGTTTTGTCGTTGGTTTCGCTTCCGGTCACAGTATTTTTGTATTTCGGAGGTGCGTTATCAAATACTTTCATACTGCAGGACGATTACATTACGGTTATTATCGGTGCATTGCCAATAGTTTCATTTGCTCTTGTGTATTTGCCACTCAAAGGCAAAGTGCGGTTGACTATCGGAGTGCTGTTGTCGGCAGGTATCATTATCGGTCTGCTGGCCCTTGGAGCATTTTGGCAAGATAGCGGTATCGAGGCATATAACTATATGTTTATTGCCGGCACAGTATTCGGAGTAGGCAGCCTTATGTCGCTTCTTACAAATTCTGCATCGCGGAGTGCTTTGACAGCAGGTAGGGTGCGGGTGCATACAAGCTATGAGTCGAACCAATCGGGGCAGGAGGTGAATAGAAGCGAGGTACGAAAGGACACGCGATATGGAATAACAGAAATAGTGAACATTATTATGGCGAGGTTAACATTACTCGGTTTACCTGATATACGTTTTAATAGAAATCAGGCGAAAGCTCTTTGGGTTGCTATAGGTGTGGGCGTTCCCATACTTGGGCTCGTTTGGTACCTACCGATTCTGGGGATTGCATTTTTAAATTTTTTAATCGCTCTCCCGCTTACAGCCATTATAATAATCTGCTTGGTCTTTATATTTGCCGGCATAAAGGAGCGCGGGTTTGGCAGGTTTGACCGTTTTCAGATACTCGCCGCTGTGGTTTTAGTAGTATATACAATACCAGTATACAACATAATAGTGACACCGGGCCGGATTGTTCACAATAACAGCCTAACACCTCATGTAAGTATCGAGCAGCAACTCCCCGATGATGATGTCACTCAAGCGTTCGCCGAAACTTACCTGGATTTGTCAGACTCAGGCATAACAGATGAAATTTTGACTGAGATGTTTCGCGATGGAAGAATAGACTATAGGATAACCAGGTTGTCGCTGAGTGGCAACGAACTGACAAGGTTTTCTATCCCCGGTAGTTTTGAGAACCTTATACATCTCGATTTGAGCAACAACCAAATTTCCGATATAACATTTCTAAGCGAATCACCTGCGACCTTGCAGGACCTGTATTTGAGTAATAACCAAATCAGCGACATAACACCGCTTGAATCACTCAGACAACCTCGGATTCTGATGCTAAATGGAAATCAAATTGCTGACATCACACCACTTGGAAGGGGAAGGCTGCGACAACTTAATGTTTTGAATTTAAGCGATAACAGAATAGACGACATAGAGCCTTTGAGAAGTCTTTCGGAGCTTGAACTTCTGGCTTTGCACGACAACCAAATCAGCGATGTGTCCCCATTGCAGTCCCTAAGCGAGCTCAGGCTTCTGCTTTTGAGTAATAATCCCATTAGCGACGTTACGCCGTTGATGGCACTGAGCAATCTAACCGGACTATCCATACAGGGAAGCCCTGCCGCACAGGACGAAGCACAAATGCAAGCGTTGAGCGAGGCTCTGCCAAACTGCGACATAACATCATAGGTATTAATTAGGAGAAGAAGGATGAAAACAATGAATTTATGGCACAACGTAGAAAACGTTTTTCAAAAAGGAGAGGATTTGAAATATAACGGGGATACTTACTGCGAATGGGACTTAATCAGAAAATTAATGGAGCACGAGATACCGGATGTTGAAATGTACGATTTGTATGCGAACAAAGACGGCGTTTTAAGTGACTGGCTTGCAAACGGTGAGAATATGAACAAAGTCTATGGTTTGCTCGAAGATGAAATTTTATCCTATGAAGATGAAAGCGAAGAATGTAAAGACTACAGTTGTTACTATGAAATTGAAGGCGTATATGTATGGGACAGGCAAAACTTAAGATATAAAAACAAGCTATGGCTTACTGAAGACCTTGAAAATTATATTGCCAGATGGCTTGAGGAAAAACTTGAAATAGAATTAGAAGTTATAGAAAATGATTTAGACGAGTATATCTCAGAAAATGTAGATTTTGTAAAAAGAGAACTGATAGAATTGCTCGAAGAGCTAATTGCTACATACGGAGGATTTATGCAACTATAAAAGTGGGGCATTGGTGAAAAAGAAGCTTTCAAAAACCGAGGAACCCTGCTGAGTGTGACCATTCCCGAAACAGTCGCGGGTACGATGAAACCAAAGAATGTAAGCACCGCTGTTTTTACTTTGAAGTTGAAGGCATATATGGTTGGGAAAGGAAAAATAAAAATGACAATAGATAGACCAAAAGTTTTTGATAGTGAGTATGTCTATCGTGATCCAATAAAAGGATGGATGATAAAAGAAGAAGCACCACAAAAAGAAAAAGATGAATTTAATAATTTTTTTACTAGAATTGAAAAATATCGAGAAAAGAATAAAAAGATTTTAGGAGAAATGAAATCTAAAAAACATGAAAAACTTCCAATAATTCCCTAGAGCTGTGGCGAACACTATATTGTGGCTGGGCATTTATATTTCAAGCCTGCATTTTGAAAGAAAAGGTGGAACTAAAAATGGCAAATCAATCAACAGCAATGAGAACGCAAAGGAGTGGCTTATCGAAGCTGCCGAAAGAGGATTTGATACGTGGATGTTGACTACTTACCTAAGTCCTCAAATTATAACTGTTCTAAGAACCGCAAACAACTTTCTTCGAGTTGTAAAAGTCCTTGCTCTTCAATCGGGAAATGTCCTGCACCTTTTAGCATGACTATCTCTTTATCACACGCTAATCTGTCACAAAATAAGCGGCTTAAGGATACATCTGTCCATGTATCTTTTTCGGGGTGAACCAACAGAAACGGACACTTCTTAAACTGCTCTGGCTCGATTTTGATTTTGGGGTTTAGCATGGTATGGAGAAACGAAATAGGAACGGAAATAC
>Ga0209755_10007771_pt1 | contig 11577 bp, 2 predicted proteins | sample TergutCo191P1_FD_187301 | JGI IMG/M metagenome (GOLD analysis project Ga0209755, IMG submission 187301) | Cornitermes sp. P1 segment gut microbial communities from Petit-Saut dam, French Guiana - Co191P1 (SPAdes) (version 2) | ecosystem: Host-associated > Arthropoda: Insects > Digestive system >...
CCTCACATCCTTCAAGAACTGGACGCCGACTTCGGGGTCGCTGAACAGGAATGCGATAAATAACTTATTGGTAACACCTCAATCTGAAGATGGTCAATGTAAATTGCCAAAACCCGTAGTTGTTCTTTATGTAATAAATTCTATACATATATCTACCATCACATAGTTGTGTTAGACAAGTACATACACTCATCTCCAGTTTATTGGCAACACCATTGGCGTCCAGCTTCGCGCGCCCAAATTCCGGGGACGGAACTTATAACTTTCATGAAGGCGTCGTTGGTATGTTTCGATATCTGAGGTCACATGTGTATCCGCCATTGTTGTAATAATTTACCATGTCTTGTTAGAACGACAGAATTATATGGAATCAGATCAAACACAGCACTCAGAGCAAGAAGGTAAGGGATACTTTCGTCAGGCACGAAGATGAAATGTGCGTGAAGCCCGTGGGGAAGTAGAAGAGGCTATGAATATTTCGAAAGTATTACCTTTATTACTGGATTATCAGTGAATGAAGGGTGGGTGAAAGAAGAAGGAAATAAAGCGCGAAATGTTGGTAGTGATGAGGGAATTATTGTGTCTGGATGTGTTGGAGGAGGAACTGGAGGAACAGTAGCGCTATATGCGGCAGACCTGAGTCAATACCGTGTAGAGGTAGAAGCGCCATTAATGGCAGACGCGAAGAACTAGTATACAAAAACCGAAATGAGAGCAATGGCACGTATTCACTGCATTTCAAATTTCCACGTACTGTAGGATCAACTATATAATGTAATGGATGTGTTGTTTTTATGCTGTACACTGCGAGTAATCGTAAATGGTATAAGTCGTCTTTGAATACAACCTAGCTTGTAGTGTAGTGGTTAGTATTGTTGTTGCACTGTGCAGAATAAATGCGTTGTTTTACTCGTGCTAATTTAGACAACATTGACGTTTTTTTTATTTCTGTTTTAATGTGACATTTGTGTCTCGTAAGCCACATTAAACTCGGTCATGGATGTGACCAAGGCCGACGTTAGGATTTTAAGTAACGAGAAGGAAGGTGAAGTGTCATCAACATGCAGTGATAGTCTTCCAGCCAGGTCACTTTCAAATAACGATATAGAAACCGGAGCTGGTGGTGGTATTGCCCCCACTTCTGTAATACATGAAGAAATTAGTCATCCGGATTCACCTGATACATCCGGTGCTTCTTCAGGGCACGATGGTGGAGAAATACATGTTATAGCAGAAGCAGAGAGTGAATTGAGTCATGGTACTGAGCATATTGCCATGGTACAAAGTCAAGATACTGCTGTAGAACAAGAAAACCTTTGTGCTGAAAGTGCGGAAATGTTTCAGCACTTACCAGGTGAAAGTATAGAGTTGCTTAATATCAGCGAAGACAGTAAAATTGTTTTGCTAGATGAAAATGTTTTAATATCAACAACGTCAGAACCTACAGCATTTATAGTGTCTTACGAAAAACAAGAAGAAATGAAAGGTGAAGAGATGACTCCAGTTGACAAAACAGGGCTCCAGCTGGAGATTCCACAACAAGTAAATATTTCATCTGTAGGAGCCTCGGAAAATGTTGAACCAATGGATGTGTCCAGCAATGAAACAAAGATATGCATGTGGAAGAACCCTGACAGTACAACAGTTGAGACCACAGAAGGAAGTAGTAATGGAAATGAAAACATTTCATTTACTGAAGAAGAAGTTTCAACAACAGAAGAGGATGTAGGAAACTTGGTTTCGACAAGCAGTGCTATGACATCCATGATAGAAAATGTGTTGGATACATCAGGAGACAGTACATCAATTCCAAGTACTACAAAGACAGTATATGTTTGTGGAATGTCTGTTCAAGAGGATGTGCAAGACATGCAGACATCTCAGAGTCTTGCAGTAAGCTGTGTAATTATTGAAACTGCACCACAGAATGCGGGTGTTTCTACTACAAGTATGAAGGATAGTTCTCAGCAAAGTAGGCGATGGGATCAGGTTAACCCTGTTGCTGAAATTAGCCCTGTTAGACAAGCAAGTTTGCAGGCTTCAGATCCTGTCAGACAGGTGTTGGACCCTTTACCTCAAGCCTCCACCTGCAGACAAAAATCTCATGTTACTGTTCCTGAACAGTCTTTGTGTACGTCCAAAAAGCTAACAGAAGTTAGTAATATGTCAAACCCTATAGAAGACTATGTGTCATCCAGCAAAGATATAGAAATTATGAACAAAGTATCAGCCTCTACACATGTTTTTCCAAGACATGAAGAGAGTAATATTGACACTACTACAACAGTCAAAACAGTCCCACTGTTGTCTTCTGCTCTTGATTTAATTAAGTCAAATTATTGCTCCCATTTTGATGATGACATTCCATCTCCAGGGTCTTCCACTTATGAAGAACAGAAATGTACTCATGATTGGACACATCAAATTGGTGAATGTAGTACTAGTAATAGTTCTTCAAATGAGCAGTTACATACATTTATAAAGGATGAAACCAGCAGCTCAGGATCATTAAATCACCAGGAGAAAATAATTTCAGAAACCAATACATCAAGTGAAAATGTGGAAGGAAGAACTTCTGAAAATGCAGTAAAAGAAAGCATTAAAAGCAGTTTAACTTTGCCTGGTCCATCTAAAAAAAGCAAAGAAAATAAAGAGACATTATTATTGGAAAATGCTTCAGCATCATCAGTTGTAGAACATAAACTTCAGCTGCCTATGGTGCCTGTGAAACAATCGGATTTTTTGTTAAGTACATCTAGCATGGACACAGTGTTGAAGGATCATGCTGTCCAGTATAGCTCACCAGCTGAACAGACAGTTCCAAGTTTTGGCAGGCCATCTGTAAGTTTGAGAACAAATTTACTGGGGTGCTTAAAGACAATGGTCGCATTGAATAATGGAACTTCTGTCACTGACTCAAGAGCATTGGTGACAGCAGAGAAAAATTCAGGTGGTGCCTCTGCCACAGTTCTGGAAGAAACAAAAAGGCAAAGTGAATCATCTCTGATCACAGATATATTAGCCATAAAGAGTGAATCTAAACGTGTCATACAAGCCCCTACATGTAAAGAACCTTCATGTGTCACAGAACTTCAGACAGCAGGTAAACAGCCTTTCAGTGGTATTACAGAGACGGTACAAGCCACACAAAAATCATCACTTGTCACAAATCCGGTGGCATCAAAAAATGAATCTTCGATTCTTGTTGAAGCATCATCAAGAACAACAGAAACACCAGCAACAAGGAAGGAATGTTCATATCTTACAGAAGTACCACTAGGAAAAGAGAATAACGTACCAGCAGAGAAGAAAAATATAGAAACATCACTAAAAATAGTGGAAACTTTACATCCTGTTTCAGAGGTGCAAAGAGAAGAAGTGCTGCATGAGAGTTTGAAAGTATCAACAGTTGAAGAGGAAACTTCAGTTCTTGGTATGAAATCATATGTACAGAGCAAAGAAACTTCAGGCACTGTAAAACTGCCAGTAAAAGAAAAGGATAGCCTGTATTCTGGCTCAGTAACACCAGTGGAAGGAATGGATACCTTCTCTCTTCCTGAAAAAATGGCAGCTGTAGGGGTAGAAGAAGTTGCTGATAATAAACAAGCTTCTGTGAAGGGGTCTTTATTTGATGGTATAAAAAACCCACTTAATTTTAGAGAAGCTTCAGACCCTAGCATTCATATACCAGGAAAAGAAAGTAAAATGTCTGTCAAACAAACACAATTGAAAGAAAAGGAAACCTCTGATATTAATAAAAAGTTACCAGAAGATATATTAGTTATTGACATTCTGGCACCAGACCTCAAAAAAGAAATTAAAATTTCATCAGGATCAGAGAATGTGTCTGTAAAGACTAATATTCAAGGACCTTTGAGAGTACTGGATACAGAAGAGTGCTCTGAAGTTGTTCATGTACCTCCAGAAGAAAGGGAAATTATTCTTTCTAACACACAGATTTCACATAAGGACGTTACTTCAATTATTCATCCACAAGGTCTAGAAAGAGATACAGATATTTCAGGCTTACAAGAAAAAGTAAAAGAGAAGGAGCATTCAGCTACACCAGGAAAACATGATTCAATTTCTGCTGTGCAGCCACCAGTATTAAGAAAAGATGCCTGTATTGCTGGCATACATACACACATAAAGGATGAGCTTTTGACTAGCACACCAAAAGTGCTAGAGGGAGACCCTGGAAATGTAATGGAGGCTCTGGAGATAAGTAATGCTGTGGCTGATGTATTATCACCAAGAAATAAGGACAAAGAAATAATTAGGAAAAGATTAGCAGAAGTAATAGCTAAGCAAAAAATAACAACAGATTCTCACAGTTCTGTTGCAGGAACACCATCTACGAAGATACACACTATTGTGAATAAAGAATTTCCAGTTCTGGCTGAAAATTTAGCAGCTACAATGAAAGAGACAATCAAAAAGGCAATTTCAAAGATACCCGACCCATCGGACTTGGAAACAGTAGCCCCAAAACAGCCGTTCGAATTCGGCACTTTAGCATCGGAAGGAAAAGTGGTGTTAACACAGCCAAGTGATCCTTCAACATCACTGTCAACAGCATTAGGCAGTGAATCAAACAAACAACAAGCAGATGTAACTGTTGTTGAAGGATTACCAGAAGGAACAAAGGACTGTACTGGTGAAGGGAACGTAACTTCACATACCAAAAATCCTTCAGTTTCAGTGGAGTTTCCAGTACAGACTGAGGATCCATTGCATAGACTAGGTACATTATCTACAAAAGAGGCAACTCCACAAACAGCTACTGCAGTTAGGCTAGGAATTAAAGAAACATTGCCAATTAATCAGATAGATTTTAAAGAGGATAGTATCATTGCTGAACAGTTGGTTTTTTCTAAGGATACGGACAAGAAGGAAGAAAAACTGATGAGAGAAAATATCACAGTGAAAGTTAATAGAGAGTCATCAAGGAAAGAAAAACGGAAGTTGACAGAAAGTTTAGGTGAAGTTCATAATAAACAACTGACTGAAAGTTCAGGTGCAGTTGCTAGTGAACAACTGAAGTCATCTATGTCTTTTCCCAAAAAACAGCGGATTAAACTGGTCCGCCCAGTCTTGTCCAAGTCGAGGGAAACTGATAAGCCTGAATATTCATTGTCAGTGACACCCATAGAAATAACCAAATCAGAATGTTTAAACTCTCCAACATTTAAAGACTCTGCTGTGGAGATGGCTGTCAGTTTATCTCAGATGGAAGGTACTGAAATCAAAATGTCGGTTTCCATGACATGTGAGAAATATGATGAAATTTCGCACAATGTATCACCAACAAGAAAAGCAGACCTGCCATGTAAAGGATTTGATACCTCTAAATCCCCAATAGCTACTGAACCAAGAGAGTTAGAAGCTCTGAGTAAAACTGTAGTAAAGAAAGTGGAAAAACCAAGACTTCCAAGTGCATTAGAAAAGAATGAACTTCCGAAGTCTACAGGGTTTGTAAAAGTCAAACAATCAAAATTCTCAACCTCAACTTCTCCAGGAGAAATTAAAAAACAGGAACTTCCAAGTAAAGGAGGAGAAAAGACAAAGAATTTTAGTGCAGAAGTGAAACAGTCTGATGCTCCCATCTCATTCCCAACTCAGGATGTTACAGGACCAGAATTTTTAGAGACATTACTGTCAGAAAGTACTGAAATGCCTGAACTTTCAAGTAAAGCAGCATCTATGGAACTTCCAAGGTTAGTAGCCCATGGAGAGGAGATGAATTCCTTGTCTTTAAAAGAAAAGATTCCAACTGCAGTGAAAGACATTGTAAGGTCACAAGGTCCACAACACACATCAGAAGAAATTCAAGAAATACATGTTTCAAGGTCATTGGCACATTCAGAAATAATGCAGTCATCAGTTTCAGTTTTTGCAGCATCAAATGAATGTAAATATTCAATGGTGGCAACAGTGGCTGAGCTTGACACGTGTAAGAATCGTGAGCAACCTGAATTGTTACCTCAGAAAGACAGTGACATGGTGGAGAATAAACCATCCCCTACATTTAAATTACAGGAAATTCTTGAGAAGAAACATGCAGTTAGTGAGATTCTTAAGAAACCAAAACTGATACGACCCTTGAAAATTCTGAGCAAAGATGTGGCAGAGGTTGAAACAGTCTCTGGATCTGACATAAAGGAAACAAAATTAAGAACAAAAGAAGCCATTCAAATAGAAGGTATACAAGAAGTTGCAGTTAAACAACATAAAGAAGAAGATTTGTTGTGTATGAGTGAGTGTACACAATTATGCACTGAGCAAATAGGATACGAGAATATGCTTTCCAGTTTCTCTACTAAAACAGTAGCAAAGTCAAGTGACCAGAATACACGTACCAGTAAAATGTTAGATCATGAAACCAATATTCAAAAGTTGGATAAATCAGACAGACACAGAAAGACTGCAAGTTCAGAAATAATCAATCCAGCAAGTGAAAGTGGTAAGGAAAAATGCCAGTTACATCTCTACCAAAGGGAGACAAACAGGGAAGTTGTACATAAAATTGATGCAACATGTAGGACAGAAACATCTGAAATAGCTGTTCCACATTCACCAAGTATAGATATTCCCAAGGGAGAAGGATTCATTTTTGCAGCACAAAGAGAGTCCAATGAAGATATATTTCACAGTGATATAATTGAAGTACCAGTTCCAAACCCTTCAGATAATAAATCAGAACACAAAGAAGTAGTTACTAATGATAGAAATGTTGAAAGTGTTTCTGAGGAATTGGTATCTGAAAAAACATCTTTAATATATAAACAGTCACAGCACTTGATGCAGGCACACCCTACATTATCTGGTACTGATGGTTTAAAATCTAACTTGCTTGACTCTAAATCAGCTGGTGGTAAAAATTTTTCATTACAACTTCAATTGCAAAATGAAGTTCAGCAGTTAAATCCAGGGAATGTTTCATGTTCTGCTGTTAAAGAAGAAGCAAGTGCACAAGTCTATTCATTCAAAGATACAGAGAGTATTAATGAAAGCCTGTTACCTTGTCAGTCAAAAATATCATCAGTAAAGAAAACAGCAGGTGATGGGAGAAGTGGTTGGAAACCTGAATGTTCAACAAATACAGCTAAGGTAACTCAGGCTTCAAAACAGCATGATAGAGCAACAAAGTTGGAGTTAGTTGACGTGATATCTGTCCAGAACATTGCTTCAGAAGGGAAAACAGATAAAATACTGGTTCAGGATAAGGTCATTTTGGAAGATGCAAAGAAAGAGGACAAAGTTGATAATGAAGTGAAGTTACAAGAACTTTCAACTGAAAAGAAATCTGCACTATCCACTACTACATCCTCAAAAGATAGTACCCTGATATCAATGGAAGTAAAAGAATTAATATATACCGATGAACAAAAATCAGAACAAGTTATGAAACAAGACAGAATTATTCTAAAGCTTGCTAAGGATATGACAGCATTCAAAGAATCTTCAAGTTCCACTGCGAAAGAAGCTGAACTAGGATTAAATTTGCAGAATTCTGAAGACATTTTAGAGCAGACTATGGCAAATACAGAAGTAACTGGTAATAATGAAACTTCTGTAGAACCCAGTTTGGTGTTACCAGACTCATTATTAGTGTCCAAAACACATGCAGAGTTGGAGCAGTTAACACTGAAACCTAACAATGATGGAACAAATTTAAAATCATCTTTGACTTCAGCAGTTTCATCTAATGTAGAACATTCTGAAGTGGACATCTCTCTAAAACATGAAAATGTAAACATTAAATTAAAAAAAGATTTTTCTTCTTCTTTGTCACTTACAGGTACCTCTACTGCAAACAATACTGAAATATCACAAAGAACAGAAAATGCAGGTTCAATAGCTAAAGTTGAAAAACTGACACTGAAATTGAAGAAAGATATTTCCAAGCCAGAAGATTTACAAACAGAATATGAAGAAGAACCAAAGTTAGAGAAAATAACTTTAAAGTTTAAGCTAGACCCAGCTCACCATGATATTAGAGTTGAATCGACTTCCACAGTGATGTCAAATCCTGGAGAAATAATAACAAAATCACCTGGAGTGGAGCAGGTAGAAACTGTAGCTTCACCTACATCACAAGATGAAAGCAAGCCACAGAAGATTACCTTGAAGTTAAAGAAAGATGGCACAAAGCAAGAAACAGTTGCTGTAACATCCACATGCGATGCGCGTCTGGAAACTTCTGTTATTCCAGTTCAGCCAGCAGAAATTAAATTACCAGAAACTCGGCTTTCTATACTTAAGGAAGAAGTACCTGGTGATAAGACAACTCAGAAATTAAAGAAACTCTTATCCAAATCAGAAACATTTGTTGCACCATCAAAAGATAACATCATCCAAGAAATAACTGTTATTCCTGTCAAATTAAAAGATGGAAAAATCCAAGAGAAAACTATCTCACCTGGTTCAAAGGATAAGCCTGCAGTAGAAAAATTTACTGTAAAGCTAAAGAAAGATAGCACTTCAGCTACAACATCAAAGGAAGATATTCATCCTGAAACTACAGTAACTAGAGTCAAGGCACCAGAAGCTAAGCGGTCCAATGAAAATGTTACAGTAGGGTCCAGAACTGAGCCATTGATTGAGAAAATAACCTTAAAGTTAAAAAAGGATACTACAAAGCCAGAAACAGTTCATCCAGAAACAACTGTCACACAAGTTAAGTCAACAGAGCAACCAAAACCAGAAGCACATGTTTCATTGTCATCTAAGGAAGATCCTTTGGTGGAAAAAATAACTTTGAAATTAAAGAAAGAAGGGACTAAACCTGAGACAATTATTACATCATTGAAAATGTTAACTACCCAGGAAACTACTGTTGTACCAACTAATATCACTGACATTAGACAGAAGCATTTGGATGAAAATGTATCATCATTAACAAAAGAAAGCACTTTAGTAGAAAAAATAACACTGAAGATAAAAAAGGATCCTACTAAACAAGAAGTAACTCCAGCATCTGCAAAACAGGGACATGCCAAGTTAACAAAAAGAAGTACACCAGTTAATCAAGAGGAACCCAGACTTGAAAAATTAACATTAAAATTAAAAAAGGATATCATTAAGTCTGCTATTGTATCTGGAAAAGAAGTAGAATCACCCAAACAACCTGACTTAGTATCTAAACTGGACTTTGTCCCAAAAGAAGAAAACAAAGTTGAAAAGCTCACTTTAAAGCTGAAAAAAGATTTAGCAACTTCAGAAGTAAGCACTGGGAAGAAAGTGATAGAGCAAGAATGTGGTTCATTAAATATCCAGAAAACAGAAGAATCAGTTGTAGCATCATCAAGGGAAGAAGGAAAAGTGGAGAAACTAACTCTGAAATTTAAAAAAGCCGAACTTCCCGAAGGAGATTTAGAAATAACTAGTACACAAGCAGAGGATGTGAAGTGTGTAGATTCTGCAGCTGCTTCAGTTACAAAAGATGGAAAAGTGGAAAAAATTATGTTAAAGCTTAGGAAGGATTTAACAAAATCAGAAGATGCAAGTTTTTCGTCTCCCAAAGAAGTTATTGATACAGATGGTGCATTAGGTCATCAGATTTCAGGAGATCAAGAAAAAAAGCTCTCTGAGGAAACATCTGCAGAAGCAGGAAAACAAAAGAAAATAACACTGACTCTTAAGAAAGATGCTGCCTGGTCTGTGAAGAGGAAGAAAATTAAACCAGAAGACACTGGTGACAGTTTTAAGCAAACAGGTGACACTGAAATGGACAAACTTAGCATTCAAGTAGAGCACCATACTGAACCTCCTCTTAAACGTACCAAGATGGAAGAAGAAATGGCTGTTTCTGAACAATCAGACAGTCGTGTAACCTCATCTGCAGAAACTGATCTCATAATATCAAAAGTTGCTGAAGATCTTCATTCTGAACAAGGAAAACCTGGAAACAGTATGGAGATGATAGATAATTTTGAAACTGAAGAGACAGTTGCACAGAGACCTCAGGATTTTAATATACAAGAGACATTAGGGAGTAGAAGGCCAGAAGATGAGTGTCCTCCTAAAAAAATGAAACTTGGTGAAATGAAAAGCTGCTATGAATCAGGACATAAAATGTCCAACGAACAACATCAAGATCTTATTTTGCAGAACAGCCAAGAAGTCATTTCCTCCCAAATTTTGCATTCAGATTCTGAAGATAAGGCAGTGAGTGAAGGAGAAACATTTGTACAAACAACTGTAGAGGGAAAGCTCAGAGAAGTGTTATCGAAGATGGATCCAGGAACGAATACTATTCTGAGTGGTGATTTGTCAGTAAGCCTCGCCACTATTACAACAGTATCAAGTGCTAAGTCACCTGAAATGTTTGATACTTCTGTAATGAGTTGTCAAAATGAAATAATGGAAATAAATGTATCCAGCGCAGCTGGGTCTGAGGATATGCACATTTCTGTCACAAATACCATGCAGCAGTCAGAAAATGCCGATCAACTTTTCAGTGAAGTATTAGTCCGTGAAGAGTCAAGTTCCCTCAATACGATGATAATTGAGGAAGAAAACCAGCCCAGTAGTTCAGGTCATTTGAATAATGAAAAAATTGTAGACAGTGGAATGGCTGTGCCTGACTGCTGTATGGAGAGAGCTGGTGCGGTACAATCACCAGAACTGCAATCTGTTAAAACTGAAGTCATGAAGATGGAACCGAAGAAGGGACGTGGGCGACCTAGGAAAACAGCTTTGGTTCCTAGTGCTATTCCTGTTGTTGAGCCCCCAGAGGAAATAGTAAGACCCAAACGAATGTGTAGAGGAAGAGAAAGGCCACCAGTGATAGTCAAAGTGAGGAAACCAAGAGTAGGAAAGGGTAAGTAGATTAAATACTGGCACCTGAATTCAGTGATTAAGCTGCATATCACAGTATATTGCCCATTCAGGATAGTCCTATGTCTGGTAGGGACTTACTTGTCAGTTTTTTGATACAGCCCAAATATTATACTCCTAATTAAATGACCTACTGGAGAATCATATACCTGAAAGAAAGTAGTGGGCTCTCAGAGCACTTTATAGGAAACTGAGTAATTGCTTCTGATGAAAAGGTACGGGAGAGATATTTTAACTGCTGTGAAATAAATGTATTCATTGAATGTTTATAGGAAACTGAGTAATTGCTTCTGATGAAAAGGTACGGGAGAGATATTTTGACTGCTGTGAAATAAATGTATTCATTGAATGTGTATAATAGTTTCCTTAAATATGTGAAGGCTCTGATGAGGGCCATGCTTGGTCAAATCATCTGGGATAGAGATAACATATGGTTGTTGATGAATGTGTACTTGGATGGTTTAATACTGATTTATTAGGCATGTGTGTACACACACAGGTACATAAATCCCAGGTGCATGATTTTCTGGGTGACTAAGTTTTGTAGGGTGACACCTAATATTTTTGGTATAATTACTGCACTTTTTTTTATTGCAGGCAGTAAATGTATATCAGTTCATATATACAGGGTGTTTCACGACTTGTGGACATAACTGCAGGAGGTGATTTCCTAGGTCTTTGTGATCAAAAAGTTCATATAAACATGTGTCCGATTTTGGAGGGTTACGGAGTTAT
>Ga0209755_10007772_pt1 | contig 11575 bp, 7 predicted proteins | sample TergutCo191P1_FD_187301 | JGI IMG/M metagenome (GOLD analysis project Ga0209755, IMG submission 187301) | Cornitermes sp. P1 segment gut microbial communities from Petit-Saut dam, French Guiana - Co191P1 (SPAdes) (version 2) | ecosystem: Host-associated > Arthropoda: Insects > Digestive system >...
CTGGTCAAAGAAAACCTTATCACGTAAAAGCGCAAGGGCAAGGTCAGCATCGGAAATAGGCTCGCCAACCATTTCATACGCATCATAGAAGCAGATAACCGAACTCTCCTCAAGGTCGGCCTTATCCTTATCAATCTCCGCGCCGTCCTCGGAAAGCGTAATAGCCCCGCCCGATTGAGCAACGCAAGCACCGCAAGCGACACATCGGCGAGGATGATAAAGGAATTTGGCAGCGTCTCCGATTAACTCGGGGTTAGCGCACCACAAGCAATTAAGCGGACAACCTACGGCATAAACAGTGCTGCGCAGCCCCGGTCCGTCCTTAGTAGAGTATCGTTGAATTTGAGATATAAAACCGTCCATAAAAACAGTATACCATATTTTTTTGATTTATGATAGAATAATCAAAAGTATGTTTCCGTAGAGGAGGAAGAATATGAAATATTATGTAGGTATCGACCTTGGCGGCACAAATATTGTTGCCGGCGTAGTAGATGAGAACTACAATATAAAGGCAAAGTACAGTGAGCCTACAAACGCAAGCCGGGGATTTAAAGAAGTTTGTGCGTCAATAGCAAATGCAGCATATGAAGCGGCGAAAAAAGCAAATATTGACATGAAAGATGTAGAATCTGTGGGAGTCGGCTCACCGGGCTGTGTAAACCGCAACACAAATCTGCTTGTCTTTTCAAACAATCTGGGTTGGGAAAATGTGCCGTTTCAAGACGAACTTGAAAAGCACTTTGACGTGCCTGTATTTATTGATAACGACGCAAACTGCGCAGCTCTGGGGGAAGTGCTTGCAGGAGCGGCACGAAACTATGAAAATGCGTGTATGGTAACACTGGGTACCGGCGTCGGCGGCGGTATAATTATTGATAAAAAAATATTCAGCGGCAGTGACAGGCTTGGTGCCGAGATAGGGCATACAATTTTATTATATGGCGGAGAGGTTTGCTCATGCGGGCTTGAGGGCTGCTTTGAGGCATATGCGTCCGCCACCGCACTAATCAGGCAGATTAAACAGGCGATAAAGCAGCATCCGGAAAGCCTGCTAAACACTCTGTGCGATGGGAATCCGGACAAGGTGGAGGCAAAAACCGCGTTTGATGCAATGGACAAGGGCGATGAAACTGCTGCAAAAGTAGTAGACCAATACATTTCTTATGTAGCGGCAGGAGTCGGGTCAATGATGACGTTATTCCGCCCAGAGGTAGTCATAGTCGGCGGAGGTGTAAGCAATGCGGGCGAGAAGCTACTAAAGCCGCTGTCTCAAAAGACCGATGGCATGACTTTCACAAGAAACCAAGCAGAAAATCCACCAATCGTCCTAGCAGAGCTGGGAAATGATGCAGGGATTATAGGCGCAGCCATGCTCGGCCGAGAAGTTTAAAAAGAGCACGCACTCTTTTCAAACTTCTACGTGCAAACAGCACATCATCTGCGAAACAAGAAAGGGTTCACCAATCATGCAAATACCTGTAAAGCTGACACCGTTTTATGCAAACTACATATGGGGAGGTAGTTTTCTTGAAACGCACTACGGCAAAAACGGCTCAGGCGATATAATTGCCGAAAGCTGGGAGCTTTCCACCCACAAAGACGGTGGATCCGGTTTAGCGGAAGGCAAATATGCGGGAGAGTTACTTGAAAACTACCTAATAAAGCTTGAAAAGGAAACAGGAGTAAACCCTCTCGGAAAAAAAGCGAAGGCAAAAAGTGGTCAGCTCCCGATACTTATTAAGTTCATAGACGCACGAGACGATCTTTCAATACAGGTACACCCGGGCGATGAATATGCAAGAATAAATGAGGGTGACAACGGCAAAACAGAAATGTGGTTAATACTCGAAAGCGAGCCGGAGTCATGCCTGTATTTCGGTGTAAACAAAAAAACCACCCGCGCAGAGATGGAAGAAAAAATTGAGACAGACAGTTTGGAATCCGTCTTAAATAAAGTGCCCGTAAAAAAAGGGGAGATTTACTTCATTCCCGCAGGAACAATCCATGCAATAGGCAAAGGCATAGTAATCTGCGAAATCCAGCAGAGCTCAAACGTGACCTACAGACTCTACGACTATGGCAGAACCGATAAAAAGGGGAGTAAACGCCCCCTGCACATAAAAAAAGGGCTTGATGTAGCAACATTAGAGCCTCAAACCCTAACCACCGCACCACAAGAAGTAATGGAAAACGACCAAAACAAGCAGATAGCATTGCTTCGCTCCTGCCCGTATTTTACCACACTCAGCTACAAGCTATTTGACTCTGCGGTAAACATAAATAGCACAGAGGAAAGTTTTATAGCTCTGGTATGCCTGGACGGCGAGGGAACAATAACTACAGGAAGCGAACAAAATCATTTAATAAAAGGCGAAACCCTGTTTATTCCCGCAGGTAAACAGGATTATAAGGTAAGCGGAACTTGCGAATTTCTGGCAGTTACGCTCTAAAAAGCAGCATCATATCAGACTTCACGAAAGCACGTCATTCTATTGGCTCGTCACTTTCTATATCTCCGAGTATCAGCTCTGAGGAATCAACAAACTCAACAATAAGCTGCTTTATAACAACTACAATCGGCACACCCAAAAACATACCGACTATACCAAAGTACGCTCCTCCTGCCACAACAGCAAGAATAACAAGGATAGGACTTATCTTGAGTGATGACTTCATGATACGCGGCTCAATGTAGTTGGCATCAATCTGATTGAAGATGATTAGAGAGATTGCAACCGGCACCGCAACACCAATGTCGCGGGTTACAAGCGCAATCAAGCTGATAACCACCGCAGAAATCAAAGACCCGAGAAACGGAATAAAATTAAACGCTCCCGCTACAAGTCCGAGCAGTAATGCATAGGGGACATTGAGAATAAGCAAAACAGTTGTAGCAACTACAAAGTTAATCAAACTGTCAAGCCCCTTGCTGGCAATAAAAGTGAAAAGCACCTTGTTTATTTGACCAAAATACCTTGCAGACCTGAGCCGTCTGTTCTCATTTTTGAAGATAGCCTTGTTGAGCCTAAGGAAAAATTCAGAAATTCTATCCCGGTCATGCAATATGTAAAGAGAAATGATAAGCCCCAAGATGATACTGAAAATACCGCTAAAGACCCCGATAACAGCTCCGGCAGCCTGTCCCAACCACTCAGAGTCCAAAATGGCATTCATCAGCTCAGAAGCAAATCCACTGACTGTTCCGGCAATATCAAGGTCAGCCCAGAAAGAATCTTCGGGAATATTATCGAGAAGATGGAGAAGCTGATTGACATATGCCGGAATACTGTTTGCAAGGTCAATAACGCTCGTAACCAAGATAGGTATTACAAAGCTTACTATGACAACGATGAGTGCGAACACTAAAATAAAAACTATAATAGTGCTTAAACCGCGAGCGCGCTTGGAGATAAAGCGGGCTTTACCTTTCTTAAGCAAGCCCTCAATAACTCGATGCGGGGTATATATAAAATAAGCAAATAAGGCACCGTATAAAAGAGGGGATATAACAGACAGAAACTGCCTGATTGAAGTAGTAATAAGCCCAATATTATCTATGGCATTCCATATAAGCATGAGTATTACGACCGTTATTATTATCGGAACCCACTTGGCTCTCTCAAAATTGTCTTTATTCATAGAATGTACTCCATCTTAATTATGGCAAAAAAGCGGAACTTTTCGGATATAGTCAGAACATAAATTCATTGTACCATGTGAGATGAAAATCTAATAGTTACAAAAAGTTTCAATTTAATGACAAAAGTGGTTGACATAATAAATAAAGTGTGATAAACTGTCCAAACTTACGCATCAGCAATTGTAACTATTTTCGTAAACAGGAACAATAAGGGAGAACACAATGAAACGCACTTTATCCAAAATTACGTATATGGTAATCATACTGAGTTTGCTCTTGAGCATGCCGTTTACAATGGGTGCCGAAGCCTCGGGCGGTACCTTCCGCACAACGGGCGGAGTAAACATGAGAGAAGAAGCAAACGCTAATGCAGGAGTCGTAAGGACTGTTAACGTAGATACTGAGGTAACAATGCTCAGTCATAACCCCTCAGGTTGGTCAAGAGTACAAATCGGCGGCGATATAGGGTTCATCAGATCGGACTTCCTGAGATTCACACAAAGCGGTATGTTTCAAACAACAGCAGGAGTTAATGTAAGAGAAAGTGCCTCAACTGATTCAGGCGTAGTCGGAACAGTTAATGTAGGCACTGAAATAGAAGTAGTAGAACACAACCCGGCAGGTTGGTCACGAGTGAGGCTGGGCGAAGCTACAGGCTTTATAAGATCAGATTTTCTTGCATTTCGCGCAGTCGCAAATTCACCGGCACCCGGAGCTGATTCGGAAACACCGGCATCACCGGACGCACCTGCCACATCAGGCGATACGGTAATAGCAACACTCAGGACAACGGGTAACGTTAATTTCAGGAGAGAAGCAGTTACCGGAGGGATTATCAGAACTTTGCCGAGAGGCACAAGCGTAGAGGTTCTCGAAAATCTGTCAAACGGCTGGTCAAGAGTAAGACATGACGGGACGGTTGGTTTCGTCAGCAGCAATTTGATTTCAGACTCCGTACCGACCTCAGGCAGCGGGGGAACACTAAGAACTACAGGCCCGGTAAACTTTAGGTCAGGGCCGTCACAAAATACAAGTGTACTCAGAACTCTGCCGAGAGGCACAAGTGTAGAGGTTTTGGATAACCGTTCAGATGGTTGGTCAAGAGTAAGACATGACGGAACAGACGGCTACGTCAGCTCAGAATTTTTGACAGACGGAGAAGTTTCAGGCACAATCACACTGAGAACAAACGGTGATGTCAATTTTAGAGCAGAGCCAAATACAAGCTCAACCAGAATAGCCCTGCTTGCGCCGCGTACCCAAGTTGAAGTCATAGCGCAAAATGCAAACGGTTGGTCACGAGTAAGGCACAATGGCAGAGAAGGTTTTATCCGCAGTGACCTGCTCAGCGAACAAGGCGGCGGCGGAGTCGGCAGCGTTGAACTCCTTACATGGCAACAAGCGCGCCCGCATATCCCGCTCAGAACAAATATGCGAGTGGTTGATGTACGTACAGGCATATCATTCAATCTCAGAGCGTTCTCACTGGGCGGACATGCAGACGTTGAACCGCCGACAAGAGCAGACACAGACGCAATCTTCAGAAGCCGAGGCGGCGTATGGGCTTGGTCACCTCGCCCTGTATGGGTAACAATAGGCAATCGCACGTTTGCCGCAGCCCTCAACGGAATGCCGCACGCAGGAAGCACAATCAGCGGAAACGGCATGAACGGACACCTGTGCTTACACTTTGCAGGTACTGTTACAAGAAGCCAGTCATACCAGCGAGCATTACGTGCAGCAGTTCAAGAGGCGTTCGACGCCAGACCACGATAAGAATAGTTTTTTCACATAGATAGAGCGGGAGTTGCAGAAATGCAACTTCTTCTCTTTTTGCCTTGCGAAAATGGCGTTAAGATGATACTATAAGTGGCAGGGAAATTATTTATTGTGGAGGGCAGCCTATGAAAGTATATCTCGGGATAGAACTTGGTTCGACGCGCATTAAAGCCGTAGCAATTGATTCAAAAGGAGTTCCGTTAGCGTCAGGCGGATTTGACTGGGAAAACCGTTTCGAAAACGGCATATGGACATATAGTATGGACGACGTATGGGCAGGTCTTAAGGAGAGCTATAGGGAACTGGCGGACGACTTTAACAAAAAACACGGGTCAGCACCCGAAATCGCTGCAATAGGTATATCCGCAATGATGCACGGATATTTGCCGCTTGACAAAAATGACAAGCAACTTGCAGAGTTTCGCACATGGCGCAACACCATAACAGAAGAATCATCAAAACTGCTGACAGAAACATTCGGATTCAATATCCCTCTGCGCTGGTCAATCGCACATCTTCACCACGCGGTGAAGAGCGGAGAGGCTCACGTGGGAGAAATCAGCTATCTTGCGACTCTTGCAGCATACGTTCACTACAAGCTTACGGGCAAAAAAGTAGTCGGTGTCGGTGAAGCGTCGGGAATATTCCCGATAGACAGCACTACTAATGAATATGATGAAAACATGGTTAAAAAGTTTGATGCGTTGATGAGTGAGCATAAACTGCCTTGGAAATTAAAAGACGTACTCCCCGAAGTATTAGCTGCGGGAGAAAATGCAGGGTATCTGACAGAATCAGGCGCGAAACTGCTCGACCCGACAGGCTCACTTAAAGCGGGAATACCGCTATGCCCGCCGGAAGGTGATGTCGGCACAGGAATGATAGCTACAAATGCGGTAACACCGGGAACAGGAAACATATCGGCAGGAACTTCAATATTTGCAATGCTGGTACTGGAAAAGGCACTCTCAAAACTTTATCCGGAGCTTGAAATGGTAACAACACCGTCAGGTAAGCCTGCGGCTATGGTTCACTGTAACAACTGCACATCAGATTTAGACGCATGGGTCGGCATGTTCTCTGATGTAATGACAAAAATGGGAAAATCGCCGGACAAAACAGAACTCTACCGCACCTTATATAATGCTGCGCTCAGCGGCGACCCCGATTGCGGAGGGCTTGTATCCGTAAACTATCTGTCGGGTGAGCATAACACAGGCTTCCACGAAGGGCGACCACTGTTTGTAAGAATGACGGACAGTAAATTTTCTGTAGAAAACTTTATGCGCTCACTCCTCCTCTCAGCAATGGCTACACTCAGAATAGGAATGGATATTCTCACGCAGCAAGAGGGAGTTCGGGCAAACAAATGGCTCGGGCATGGAGGTTTGTTTAAAACCCCTGTAGTCGGTCAAAGGCTGATGGCAGCAGTTTTGGAAACCCCTGTAGCCGTTATGGAATCAGCGGGAGAAGGCGGCGCATGGGGTATCGCCCTGCTCGCAGCTTTTACGGGACAAAAAGAAAATGGTGAAACAATGGAAGCGTTTCTCGAAAACAAAATTTTTGCAAACGCCGAAGTAACCACCATAACCCCCGACACTGCAGATGTAAGCGGCTTTAACAAATATCTCGACACCTACAAAAAAGCCCTAAAGGTAGAAAAAGCCGCAGTAGAATATCTGTAGGGGACGATGGCAATCGTCCCGCCGGACCCGGCTCGCACAAATTACAATAGGAGAAAACATATGCCGCAAAACTTAAAAGAACAAGTTCTCAAGGCAAACCTGCTACTTCCCAAGTATGGACTCGTTACATTCACGTGGGGTAATGTCTCGGGGATAGATCGGGAAAAAAACCTTGTCGTGATAAAACCGTCAGGTGTAGAATACGACGATATGACGGCTGATGATATGGTGGTTTTAGAGTTAAGTACAGGAAAAACAGTGGAAGGGAAACTATCGCCGTCCTCCGACACGGCGACACATCTCGCTCTCTATCAGGAATTTCCGAACATAGGCGGCATTGTCCACACACACAGCCGCTGGGCAACACTGTTTGCTCAGGCGGGCAAAGGTATCCCCGCACTCGGAACAACACACGCAGACTATTTCCACGGTGAAATCCCATGCACACGTCAAATGACTCCGTTTGAAATCGCAGGGCAATACGAAGCCGAGACGGGCAAAGTCATAATAGAACAATTCCTCGGGCTGGACGCAAACGCCATTCCTGCGGCTCTGGTCTACAGCCACGGCCCGTTCACATGGGGCAAAGACGCTTTTGACGCGGTACATAATGCCGTTGTGCTTGAGGAAGTCGCTTTTATGGCATGGCACGATTTTCTGCTAAACCCGGAGATAAAACCCATGCAGCAAGAATTGCTGGATAAACACTATCTGCGCAAACACGGCAAAAACGCATACTACGGACAAAAGTAAAAATATTTTTAGGAGGAACTTCAATATGACAAACATCCCAAACGTAAAACTCGGTATCATTTCCGTATCACGAGACTGCTTTCCGATTGAGCTGTCAAGTGAAAGACGCGCAGCAGTCGTAAAAGCCTACGGAGACATCTACGAGTGTAAAACAACGGTAGAAAATGAACTCGACATGAAAAAAGCAGCCGAGGACGTTTATAATGCCGGAGTCAACGCTCTTGTGGTCTTTTTAGGAAACTTCGGCCCGGAAACTTCAGAAACTCTGCTGGCAAAATACTTCGATGGACCTGTGATGTATGTAGCAGCGGCGGAAGATGCAGCAGACAAACTCATAAACGGCCGCGGCGATGCGTATTGCGGTATGCTCAACTGTTCTTACAACCTCGGACTTCGTAACCTCAAAGCTTTTATACCCGAATATCCGGTCGGCACACCCGATGAAATCGCAGAAATGATAAAAGAGTTCGTTCCGGTCGCACGAGCACTAATCGGCGTAAGAAGTCTTAAAATCCTCTCATACGGTCCTCGTCCGCAAGATTTTATGGCTTGTAACGCCCCGATAAAGCAACTGTTTAACCTCGGTGTTGAGATACAGGAAAACTCAGAGCTTGACCTGCTCGTTGCCTTTAATAAGCATAAAGATGACCCGCGAATCCCCGACGTAGTAGCCGATATGGAAAAAGAACTCGGCGAAGGCAACAAAATGGCGGGAATCCTGCCTAAGCTGGCTCAATTTGAACTAACACTGCTTGACCTTGCAGAGCAAAACAAAGGCAGCCGTGAGTATGTGGCTTTTGCAAACAAATGCTGGCCTGCATTTCAAACCGAGTTTGGTTTTGTGCCGTGTTATGTAAATAGCCGTATGGCTGCAAAAGGTATACCTGTTTCATGCGAAGTTGACATCTACGGAGTGTTGTCTGAATACATCGGTACATGCGTCAGCGGTGTGCCTGTAACATTACTCGACATCAACAACTCAGTGCCTGCCGATATGTATAAAGATGATATTAAGGGCAAGTTTGATTATTCTCACAGTGACACATTCATGGGCTTCCACTGCGGAAACACCCCCATGTGCCATCTTAACAAAGGAACACTCAAACATCAGCTCATAATGCACAGACTTCTTGAGAAAGACAAAGAGCCGGACATCACCAGAGGTACGCTGGAAGGTGACATAAAGCCCGGGAAAATTACATTTTATCGCGTTCAAGGCACGGCTGAAGGCGGTCTCACCTCTTATATAGCGCACGGTGAAGTTTTGCCTGTGGCAACAAAGTCATTTGGCGGCATCGGCGTGTTTGCCATAAAGGAAATGGGTCGTTTCTACCGTCATGTTCTCATCGCCGACCGTTACCCCCACCACGGTGCTGTGGCATTCGGTCATGTAGGCAAGGCAATCTTCGATGTTTTCACATACCTGGGAGTACCAAAGATTTCCTACAATCAACCAAGCTGTCTCCCGTATCCCACCGAAAACCCGTTCTAATATAGATAAACAAAAAAGAAACCTGCCAATCGACAGGTTTCTTTTTTGTTTTAATTAACGCTTACAGTCCGAGTAATGTTGCAAGTGAGAACTCAGTAGCAACGTAGACAAATACCAGAGAAACAGCAGATGAAAGAGTGATAAGAATGTTAAATGAAGGGCCTGCTGTATCTTTGAAAGGATCGCCTACTGTGTCGCCGATAACAGCAGCCTTATGTTGTTCACTGCCTTTACCGCTGTGATTTCCTGCTTCAATGTATTTTTTAGCGTTATCCCAAGCGCCGCCACTGCACATCATAAAGACAGCAAGAGCGAAACCTGCTGTGACGATACCGGCAAGCATACCGACAACGCCCTCGGCACCGAGAAGCAATCCTGTGCCGATTGGAACTACGAATGCGAGAAGTGACGGAGCAACCATACGCTTGAGTGCGCCTTGTGTGCAGATGTCAACGCATGTTGCGTAGTCGGGATCCGCTGTGCCTTCCATAAGTCCCGTTATCTCCTTAAACTGCCTACGCACTTCAACGACGATGCCTTGTGCGGCTTTGTGAACAGCTGAGATTGTGAGTGACGCAAAGAAGAAAGCAGTTACAACGCCGATGAAAATTCCGACAAGGACTGTTGGCGTGGTAATATGTAATGCAAGTGCTCTGCCACCGATTTCTTCGGCAAGTTCTACGTAAGAAACAAGCAGTGCGAGAGCAGAGAAACCTGTTGCGCCGATAGAGAAACCTTTACCTGTGGCAGCAGTTGTGTTACCCAGTGAATCCAGAGCATCTGTACGCTTGCGGACTTCCGGGGGAAGATGCGCCATTTCAGCAATACCACCTGCGTTATCAGCAACAGGGCCGAAAGCGTCACAGGCAAGGTTGATGCCCAGTGTTGCTACAAGACCGACAGAAGCAATGCCGATGCCGTAAAGACCTTGCTGGAAAGCTTCCTCATAGCCTGAAAGACCACCGGAAACCAGATAACTGAGAAAAGCTGCGCCTGCGACTGTGAGAACAGGGCCGACAGTAGATTTCATGCCGAGTGCCGTACCACCGATTATGACGGTTGCAGCACCGGTTTCACTGGATGCGGCAAGCTCTCTCGTAGGTTTGGCCGTGTCGGATGTGTAATGCTCTGTGAAGTATGCAATGAGGAAGCCTGAAAGAACACCGATAACGATAGCGGCAAAGATTCCCCATTGATTATCACGGATGTAGCCGTAACCTTCATCTGCTGCAAGCTGAGCAACCCAGAGGGTCAAAGGCAGAGCAGTGACAATCGAGATGGCACCTGCAAGATAAACACCCTTATGAAGTGAGCCGAGAAGACTTTTTTGGTCTGCATTTTCTTTAGTGCGGACGACCAAAGTGCCGATAATTGATGCTATAACGCCGATTACGCACATAAGAATCGGCAGAAGCATTCCCGCAAGGCCGTAACCTGCAAAGAAGCTGAGTGCAAACGTGCCGATGATGGCATGTGCATAAGCTTCGTAAAGGTCTGCGCCCATACCTGCAACGTCACCGACATTATCACCGACATTATCAGCGATAACAGCAGGATTTCTCGGGTCGTCTTCCGGAATACCTGCTTCGACTTTACCTACAAGGTCAGCACCTACGTCAGCGGCTTTTGTGAAGATACCTCCACCAACACGGGCAAACATAGCCATAGAAGCAAGCCCCATACCAAACTTAACCATGGTAGGTCCGATGACATTAGCTTCTTCGTTGAAAACAAAGCGCAAAATCAAAAACCAAGCAGTGGTGTCAAGCAGGGTAAAGCCAACAACGATGAAGCCCATGACCGAACCTGCGGCAAAGGATACCTTGAGACCCTTGTTGAGGCTTTCGCTGGTTGCTTGCGCTGTTCTGGCGTTTGCCCTTGTGGCAATCTTCATGCCGATATAGCCTGAAAGACCGGCAAAGAAACCGCCCGAAAGGAAAGCAAACGGAACATATGCGTCCACGAGTTTTACGTCTGAGCCGAGGAGCATTGGGATAAATGCGAGACCACAGAGAACTACGAAAGCGATAATAAAGAACCTGAAGACAGAGCGGTACTGACGCTTCATATAAGCGTCTGCCCCGGTTCTTATCGCTCCTGCGATTTTTACCATTTTCTCATTGCCTTCTGAGTATTTCAGAACCTTACGGGCCTGGAAGAAAGCAAAGCCAATGGCAATTACGGCACCTACAATACCAAGCCAAAATAGTTGTGCAATCAAAT
>Ga0209755_10007773_pt1 | contig 11575 bp, 10 predicted proteins | sample TergutCo191P1_FD_187301 | JGI IMG/M metagenome (GOLD analysis project Ga0209755, IMG submission 187301) | Cornitermes sp. P1 segment gut microbial communities from Petit-Saut dam, French Guiana - Co191P1 (SPAdes) (version 2) | ecosystem: Host-associated > Arthropoda: Insects > Digestive system...
CGCTCTTGGAAAACTTTATGAATTTGCGGATCAATACAAATCTTTGCCGTGCCTTGCGTTCACTCATTTTCAGGCGGCGCAGCCGACAACCATAGGGAAACGCGCTTCATTATGGATGCAGGATCTGCTTTTTGATCTTGAGCAGCTTGAATTTACGCTTAACAATCTGAAACTTCTCGGCTGCAAAGGCACGACAGGCACTTGCGCGAGCTTTCTCGCGCTGTTTGACGGCGGCCATGAAAAAGTATTAATGCTGGAAAAAAAAATTGCCCAAAAAATGGGTTTTGAAAAAATATATGCCGTAAGCGGTCAAACTTACTCCCGTAAGATCGATTATTATACGCTTTCTGTTTTGTCAGGTATAGCGCAGAGCGCTTATAAATTTTCAAACGATATCCGCCTCATGTCGCACATGAAGGAGATTGAAGAGCCTTTTGAATCGGGACAGGTCGGCTCAAGCGCTATGGCGTATAAACGAAACCCGATGAGAAGCGAGCGCATCGCCTCTCTGGCGCGTTATGTGACAGTCGGTGCTCTCAATCCTGCGCTTACGGCAAGCGCTCAATGGCTTGAAAGAACGCTCGATGATTCAGCGAATAAGCGCATCGCAATCCCCGAGGCTTTCCTTGCAGTCGACGCGATTCTTCAGCTTGTAATCAATATAGCGGGCGGTTTTACCGTATATCCCAAAATAATAGAAAAACATTTAATCGAAGAGCTGCCGTTTATGGCAACTGAAAATATTCTGATGTACTGTGTGAAAAAAGGCGGAGACAGACAGGCGCTTCACGAAAGAATTCGTTTACATTCACTTGAAGCGGCAAAAAAAATCAAGCTGGAAGGCGAAGAAAACGATTTGATTAATCGCATTGCAAATGATGCGTCGTTTGATATAACACGCGAAGAATTAGAAAGCCTGCTGCGCGCCGAGCAGTTTACAGGCAGGGCAAAAGAGCAGACCGAAGAGTTTTTAACTGAAGCGCGGAAAATTCTTGACGCTAATAAAGATTTTTCAGGCGCTGACGCGAAAATTTCGGTGTAGGAGGTTTTATGTTAACCGCGATTGTTGGAATAAACTGGGGCGATGAAGGCAAAGGACGCATGGTGGATTTACTGTCGGAAGACTATGATATTATTTGCCGTTATCAGGGAGGCAACAATGCGGGGCATACGGTGGTAAATGAAAAAGGAAAATTTATCCTCAACCTTCTTCCGTCCGGTATTTTGCGCGACGGCGTTACCAATGTTATGGGAAGCGGAATGGTGATCGACATTGAGCATCTTTGCGGCGAGATTCAGAAATTAAAAGAAAAAGGAATAATTGTTACGCCTGACACTTTAAAAATCAGCGATAAGGCGTTTATTTGTATGCCGTATCATAAACAGCAGGACATACTTGAAGAGGAGCGGCTTGCCGATAAAAAGTACGGCTCGACAAAAAGAGGCATCGCTCCAGTTTACGGCGATAAGTATATGAAGAAGGGGCTGCGTATGCTCGATCTTTTTTCGCTTAACACTATTGAACAAAAACTCGCTGATATTCTTGCATGGAAAAATATGACATTGAAAAGTTACGGGGGATATGAAGCGGACAGTAAGAGTATTATGTCTTATCTCAATGAATACGGCAGTCAGCTTTTGTCCTTTATAACAGATACGACTGACTTTTTGAATAAAGCGGTGAAAGAGGATAAAAAAGTTCTTTTTGAAGCGCAGCTTGGAGCGTTACGCGACATTGATTACGGGATTTATCCCTACACGACATCTTCGCAGACTCTTGCCGCTTACGCTCCGATAGGGGCGGGAATCCCCGGTAAAAAACTTGATCACGTGATCGGTGTTATGAAGGCGTATTCAAGCTGCGTCGGCGAAGGTCCGTTTGCTGTTGAAATGACAGGAGAGCAGGCGCAGGCGTTGCGCGAAGCCGGCGATGAGTACGGAGCCGCGACAGGCAGACCGCGCAGAGTCGGCGCGTTTGACATTCCTGCGAGCAGATACGGCGTGATAACTCAGGGCGCGGATGAGGTTGCCCTGACAAAACTCGATGTGCTTTCGTATTTTGACAAAATCCCGGTCTGTACAGCTTATGAAATTGACGGTAAAAAAACCGAAGATTTCCCATCCGGCGATAAACTAAACAGGGCAAAACCGGTGATTGAATATCTTGACGGCTTTAAAACCGACATTTCAAAATGCCGTAAAGAAGAACATTTGCCCGTTACCGCGGTTAAATACATCCGATATTTGGAAAAAGCTGTCGGCTGTCCAATACGTTATGTGTCAGTCGGCGCGGGACGGGATGAATATTTAACAATGAACAAAGAATAAAGAAAATATGTGTTAGGTGAATATATGAAAAGAGTTTATGTTAACGAAAAGTGGTGTCTTGGGTGCCATCTGTGCGAGTATTACTGCGCGTTTGCCAATACTAATGAAAAGGATATGGCGCGCGCGTTAAAAGACATTAAGATACGGCCGAAGATAAAAATTGAAGAAAAGGACGGGATAAGTTTTGCCGTTTCGTGCCGTCATTGCAGCGAACCGTTATGTGTAAAAGGCTGTATTACAGGCGCTCTTACGATTGATGATGGTGTTATTACCATTAACCGTGACAGATGCGTAAGCTGCTACACATGTATCCTTAGCTGTCCATTCGGTGCGGTTTCTCCTTCCGAAGACGGCGCTGTTGAAAAGTGCGAGCTGTGCGTAAAGAATCACCTTGCTTCTGCCGATAGCCGCGGTCAGGTTCCCGCCTGTGTTAAAGGCTGCCCCAACGGTGCGATTGTTTTTCAGGAGAGGGATTAGTATGAAATATGTTATAATCGGCAATTCAGCGGCAGGTATCGGCGCAGTGGAAGGCATTAGGCAGAAAGACAAGCACGGAGAAATTACCATTGTTACTAATGAAGTATACCATACATATTCACGCCCGCTTATTTCGTACTTCCTGCTTGGCAAAGTAACCGAAGAAAAAATAAAATACCGCGGCGATAAATTTTACATTGATAACGAAGTAACTCTTATTTCAGGCGTTACGGTGACAAAAATTGACGCTGAAAAAAAATTGGCGGCTCTTTCAAACGGAAATAATATACCTTACGATAAACTGCTGATCGCGGCGGGTTCTTCTCCGTTTGTGCCTCCCTTTGAAGGACTTGAATCTGTAAAAGATAAATTTACTTTTATGAGCCTTGATGATGCCCATCAGCTTGATAAAGCCCTTGACATGAAAAAAGATGCAAATGTTTTAATTATCGGCGCGGGTTTAATCGGTCTTAAATGCGCTGAGGGAATCGCAAAGAGAGTTTCTAAAATTACCGTTGCGGATCTTGCGCCGAGGATTCTTTCGAGCATACTTGATGAAGATGGGGCGGCGCTTGTACAGGCTCATATTGAGAAAGAAGGCATTGAATTTAAGCTTAAAAGCAGTGTGAAAAAGTTTAACGGTAATACCGCAATTTTTGAAAATGGGGATGCTGTTAGTTTTGATGCGCTTGTTCTTGCTGTCGGCGTGCGTCCGAATACTTCTCTGTTAAAAGGTATTGCTGACATTGACCGCGGCATCATCGTAAATGAAAAATCCGAAACTTCCGCGAAGGATATTTACGCCGCGGGCGACTGCACTCAAACGCTTGATATTTCAAGCGGACAGAGTAAAGTCATGGCGCTGCTTCCCAATGCTTACATGCAGGGAGAATGCGCCGGTGTCAATATGGCTGCAGGCGGTGAATCAGATATGTCGTTTAACAAAGCTATTCCCATGAACGCGATTGGTTTCTTCGGTCTTCACATGATAACAGCAGGAAATTATACAGGAGAAGTATATTCGAAGAATAGCGGGAAAATTATTAGTTATAAGAAGTTGTTTTATAGTGATAATAAATTAAATGGATATATTTTAATAGGCAATGTTGAAAAAGCCGGGATTTACACAAGTTTGATTCGAGAGCGGACAGGGCTTGACTCAATTGATTTTAATCTGATTTGTGAAAAACCGGGACTGATGGCTTTTTCAAAAGAAGATAGAATGGTAAAACTCAGCGGAAAAAAAAAGTAAGAATCATGGCTGCAGTAATAATCAAGACTGCTTGACCAAATTGGAGGAAATGTGAGTATCATTGCTAAAAATGTAGGCTTTAGACAACTAAATGAGCAGATAAAAAACGCCGGATCATTTGTTCATATCGAAGATTGTTACGGACAGCGTTTTATCGGCAGCGCTCTGAAAGGAAAGACGCTTACGATTAACGGAACTCCGGGCAATGCCCTTGGCTGTTATCTTGACGGCGCTGTGATAGAGGTTCACGGAAATGCCCAGGACGCGGCAGGCGATACAATGAATGACGGGAAAATTGTCATCTACGGAAACGCCGGAGACGCTCTTGGTTACGCGATGCGCGGCGGAAATATTTTTGTTAAAGGTAACGCCGGATACAGAACAGGTATTCATATGAAAGAATATAAAGAGAAGAAACCTGTGATTGTAATCGGCGGCAAGGCAGGGAGCTTTCTCGGTGAGTACCTTGCCGGAGGTCTTATCGTTGTGCTTGGTATCGGCGCTGAAGAAGAGCAGCCTGTCGGAAATTTTACCGGAACAGGAATGCACGGCGGAAAAATTTTCATTAGGACAAAAAAAAATTTAGCCGCTCTTCCCGCGCAGGTTGCGGTTGATATTGCAGACAAAGACGATTTAAGTGAAATTGAGCCTTTTGTAAAAGAGTTTGCGTGTTTATTCGGTTTTGACGCCGAATCATTTTTTAAAGATCAATTTTTTGTATTGAAACCTAATGCGAAAAATCCGTATAAGCAATTGTATACCACGAATTGATATTTTATGAAAAAGATTTTATTCGGATATTTGAAATAGGGGTTAAAATGTGCGGAATTATCGGTTATATAGGAAGAGAAGAAGCGGTTCCCATCATTGTTGACGGTTTAAAAAAACTTGAATACCGCGGCTATGATTCCGCCGGTATCGCAATTTATTCAAAAGGCGGCTTTGATGTTGTTAAACAAAAGGGACGTCTCGCGATTCTGGAAGAGCGATTATCAGCCCGCTTAATAGAAAAAAAACCGCTTACAGGGCGGATGGGTATAGGACACACGCGCTGGGCTACTCACGGGGAACCGTCCGATGTTAATTCTCATCCTCATGTCGGAAGTAAAAATAAAATAGCTGTTGTGCATAACGGTATAATAGAAAATTATAAACAGTTAAAAGAGCGTCTTGAGAATTGGGGCGTGTCTTTCGCATCACAAACTGACAGCGAGGTAATTGCTCAGCTTGCCGAGCATTACTATTCGGGTAATTTGCTCGATACTGTAATCAAAGTATCAAATGCGGTGGAAGGATCCTACGCGCTTGGGATTATGTGTGTTGACGAGCCTGATACGCTTATCGCGGTAAAAAAAGATAACCCTTTGATTATCGGCATCAGTGAACACGGAAATTTTATCGCGTCCGATGTGCCTGCCGTTTTGAAATATACCAATAAAGTTTTCTATTTGAATGACAAAGAGATCGCTGTTTTGCGCGAAAGAAGCGTTCAATTTTTTAACATAGATAAGGAAATAATTCAAAAAGAGCCGGAAACGATTACATGGAGCATTGACAGCGCGGAAAAGAGCGGTTTTCAGCATTTTATGCTGAAGGAAATAATGGAGCAGCCTAAAGTGTTACGCGACACAATTCAATCTGTTGTTATTGAAGGAAATAATCAAAGCGTTCTGAATAATATTGATATAACGCAATTTAATAAAATAATAATTACCGCCTGCGGCTCGGCGTATAATGCCGGTGTTACCGCGAAATATGTATTTGAAAAGTTATGCAGAATGCCTGTTGAGGTTGAGCTTGCCAGTGAATTCCGCTATAAAGACGCAATTATTGATGATAAGACCTTTGTAATTTTGGTAAGCCAGTCAGGCGAAACCGCCGACACAATCGCGGCGATGAGGGAAGCAAAATCAAAAGGAGCCGCTGCGATGTCAATTGTCAATGTGGTGGGAAGTACGATTGCGAAAGAAGCTTCATCTTGTCTGTTCACAGCGGCAGGACCTGAGATTGCTGTTGCGACAACAAAAGCGTTCTCGGCTCAGCTTGTGCTTTTATATATTCTGGCTATCCGTTTTGCTGTTAAACTAAATAAAATTTCCAATGATAAAGAACAAAAGCTGTTCGCGGAAATAGCTTCTCTGCCTGATAAAGTTTCTGTTATTCTGGAACAAATTGATTCAATTCAAAAATACGCTTCAACATGTGTCGGTTATAAAAGTATTTTTTTCATCGGAAGGAACATTGATTACGCGATAGCTCTCGAAGGCTCTCTAAAATTAAAAGAAATTTCTTATATCCATTCGGAAGCTTATGCCGGCGGAGAATTGAAGCACGGAACAATTTCCCTTGTGGAAGAAAATACGCTGGTTGTCGCTCTTTCAAATTGCGCGTACCTGCACGGAAAAATAATGAGTAACGCGGAGCAGGTGATAAGCCGCGGAGCGAAAGTGCTGCTTATCGGAAATTGCTCGGATGCGGCATCGCAATTTGATTCTTCAGCGGCTGATCCGGAAACAGAAAAAATATATCACATTTTAATACCTGATGCTGAGGAGTTGTTTTCGCCGTCTTTATCTGTTATTGTATTGCAGCTTTTCAGTTATTATGTAGCCGCTAATAAAGGTTTGGATATTGATAAGCCGCGTAACCTGGCAAAAAGTGTTACAGTAGAATAGGAGGATTTATGAATGAATTAACGCCGTCAATGGCGCTGAATTTTGTAAAAGAAAACAATGTAAAATTTATACGTTTAAATTTTTGCGACATATTCGGTTTTCAAAAAAACATTTCAATTATGGCGGATGAATTGGAATCTGCGTTTGAAAACGGAATCTCTTTCGATGCGCATGTAATAAGAGGATTTAGGGATGTTACGCAGTCTGATTTATTTTTATTTCCCGAGCCGTCTACGCTTGCTGTTCTTCCCTGGCGGCCTGGTCCCGGAAGTGTAATACGTTTTTTTTGTGATATAAAAAAGCCGGACGGAGCCGCGTTTGAACATGATACAAGAATGATTTTAAAAAAGGTAATTGAGAGCGCGGAGCGGAAGAGGGGCTTGTATTGCAAAATCGGAGTTGAATGTGAATTTTATCTTTTTAAAACTAATGAGAACGGCGAGCCGTCAGACATCACTCTTGATAAAGGCACGTATATGGATATTTCGCCGCTTGATAAAGGCGAAGATATTCGCCGTGAAATATGCCTGACGCTTGAAGAGATGGGAATTAAACCTGTAAGTTCCCACCATGTGCAAGGTCCCGGGCAGAATGAAATTAATTTTAAATTTAATAATGCAGTCGCAAGCGCTGATGATCTGCAGTCATTTAAAACAGTTGTTAAGGCAATCGCTTCACGTAACGGTTTGTTTGCTTCATTTATGCCTAAACCTATGCCGGATGCGCCTGGCAGCGGAATGCATGTAAATATTTCTCTTTACCAAAACGGAAAAAATATTTTTAATAATGAAAATGAAAGTTATTCAAAAATCAAAGAAAGTTTTATCGCAGGTATTCTTGACAAAACGCCCGAAATAACTTTATTTTTAAATCCGCTGGCTAATTCGTATGAACGTCTTGGCAAGTTTGAAGCTCCGAAGTTTGTGTCATGGTCGTATCAAAATATGGCTCAGCTTTTAAGAATTCCAGCGGCAACAAGTGAAAATGTAAGGATTGAGATACGTTCTCCTGATCCATCGCTTAACCCGTATCTTGCCTTTGCTTTGTTGATTTCCGCAGGGCTTGATGGTATAGAAAAAAATATGATTCTGCCGAAAGCAATTGATGAAAATCTTTTTACGGCGGATAAAAACCTAACAAAGAATCTTGCGCAGCTTCCTGATACGCTTGAAAAAGCAATAGAACTTGCGGAAAAAAGCGCGTTTATTAAAGATGTGATCGGAAGCCGGCTTTTATCAAAGTATATAGAATTAAAAAATGCGGAAGCAAAGCTTTTTGCGGACGCAAAAGATAAAGTACAATTTTATAAAGAAAATAATTTTTACGTAATTTAGTTATATTCGCTGTTAAAAAATAACGGATATTATTGCGGCAGACGGTGCTAAAATGCTCTCTGTTCCGGGGAAGGCGGTTGATGATGAAAAGCTCGCAAATGAGCAATACACAGAATAGCGTAACTGTATTGATAGTGTCGTGTAACGATAAAAATATAGCGCTTTTTTCTGAGACTTTGAATGCGGCATCAAGTAATCAAATTACAATTATTCACTCTGCCGGAGAAGCGCGAAGACTGCTTCATGAAAAAGATTTTGATATTATAATCATTGACGCTCCTCTTTCTGACGAGTCAGGAGAAAATTTTGCGCGATATGCCGCTGTCAAAGGACAGTCGCAGGTTATCCTTGCGGTAAACAGCGAACACTTTAACGCGGTTTGCGCTGTTTGTCAGGAAGACGGAATCCTTACAATTTCAAAACCTGTTGATAAAAATATTTTTTGGTTTGTCCTCTCTCTTGCAAAATCTGTTAGCTGCAAAATAAAACGCATGAGGGATGAAAATATAAAATTAAAACAAAAGATCGAAGATATACGGATAATCGACAGAGCGAAGTGCCTTTTGATTTCTTATTTAAACCTGACAGAGCAGGAATCGCACCGCTTTATAGAAAAACAAGCGATGGATTTGCGCTCGACAAAAAGAGCAATCGCAGAGGAGATACTAAAAACTTATGCAAACTGACAAATTGAACGAAGAATGTGCTGTATTCGGCGTCAGCCTTTACGCGGAAGAGGCTGTCGGCATTACATACAACGGTCTTCTTGCTCTCCAGCATCGCGGGCAGGAAGGAGCCGGTATCGCTGTTTCGAATAACCGAAGTATTGTGTGCCATAAAGACGAAGGTCTTGTCAGTGAGGTATTTACAGGCGAAGTGCTTGCGCGTCTTCCTAAAGGGAAGGTAGCTGTCGGGCATACGCGCTATTCGACAACAGGACAGTGTTCCAAAGAAAACGCGGGTCCGTTTGTCACAGAATATCTGACAGGTAGGATTGCGACAGCGCATAACGGTAATATTACAAACGCGAAAGAACTCAGGCTTGAGCTTGCTAATCTCGGCATAAATTTTAACGCGACAAGCGACAGCGAAGTAGTCTCTTCATTAATAGCGTACAGTATCACAAAAGAAAATAGTTCTTTACAGGGAGTCGCGCGCGCAGCCGCTATGCTTCGCGGAGCGTTTTCTCTGGTAATTGTTACAAGCAAAAACAAATTAATAGCGGTGCGTGATACGAACGGTTTTCGCCCTCTTTGCATCGGGAAAAACGACATTGGCTGCGCTGTCGCCTCTGAAAGCTGCGCGCTTGAAACCTGCGGCTTCGAATTTGTGCGCGATGTGCTTCCCGGTGAAGTTGTTATGATCGAAAACGGGGAAATAACTCAGCAAATAACAATTAACAATGAACAAAGAACGGATAACAATGAACAGAGAGCATTTGGGCTTTGCATTTTTGAATATGTTTATTTTGCGCGGCCGGACTCTGTAATTGACGGATTGAGTGTTTACGAAGCGCGGTACAATATGGGAGTCGCTCTTGCGCGGGAATATCCTGTGGATGCCGACGCTGTCTGCGGCGTTCCCGATTCGGGTCTTGACGCGGCGTTCGGATACAGCGCGGCAAGCGGGCTTCCGCTTGTCTCAGGATTTGTTAAAAACAGGTATATCGGCCGCAGTTTCATTTATCCTACGCAGAGCAAACGTGACAGCGCTGTCAGATTAAAATTAAATCCGTTATCTGCAAATATCCGCGGAAAGCGTATTGTTCTTGTCGATGATTCGATTGTCCGCGGCACAACCAGCGAGAAAATTGTAAAGAGCCTGAAAAACGCCGGCGCGAAAGAAGTTCATATGCGGATTTCTTCGCCGCCGTTCCGCCATACCTGCCATTACGGTACCGATATTGACAGCGAAGAAAACCTCATTGCAAATAAAATGAGTCTTGATGAAATATGCGGAAAAATCGGCGCTGACAGTTTAGGGTATATCAGCATAGACGGATTAAAAAATGCCTGTAAAAAATGCGCGTTATCGTTTTGTACGGCGTGTTTTACCGGAAACGCGGACGCGCGATATGAGAAGAAAAATGTTTTTGAGAGATAGTAAAAGGTTTGTGGTTTTTCTATTGCTTTTCATGGAATAACTTCACCGGGACAGAAAATTAAAATAACAGGAAAAAAAATAAAAATCGAGGAAATTGAAGCTGTAAAAAAGTAAAATCATTCAATCTTCATTTTATAATAAATTTTATCTTTCAACTGCACTCCATTCTCAATAATCGCGTGATCGTAATTTTTAATAAAGAAATCCTCAATTGTATGCGAGTAGGTAAACCCAAGATTTTCATAAAAAAGCATTATTTTCTCACATTCACCGGTGCCGAGAATTAAGTTTTTGCATTTGTTTTTTAGGTATCCGATTATATGCTTAATCATGCCGGTTCCGTATCCTTTACCCTGATAAATTTTGAGTGTAGCGATGTTTTGAAGTTCAAATGTATCTGCACCTTCTTTAGTTATAACCGCAACAGTCTTTAAATCAAAATCTTCATATAACGCGAATAAAATTCCCTTATGAAGATATTTCATTATCATATTTTCCTGTTCATCGCCGAGAAGAAGTAAATCAATATATTGTTCTTTGTTTTCAGTAACTTCCAATATTTCCATATGTAAATACATTGTAATATTAAAATAAAAATAAATAAACCCATGGAAAATGAAAACACGCCGCTATACCTCTGTTACCCCCTCTGTTTTAGCTAAATATAATTAAAAATAAGTGAAAATACGCTGTTTTTTAGATATATATGTGTTGCAAAAAAAATAAAAAAAATATATAAGAAAATATGTTAATAAATTCATCAGGAAGATTTTTATTTGTACGAATCCCGGAGTTGCTTGTTGCGCTGTGTTTGTACGCCGCTGCGATTTTGCCCCTTGCGGCACAGTCAATGGAATCTGAACACGAGGCAGTTGAGTCAGAGTGGATTGCTGATAAAACAAAAACGTCTGCGATGACGGCAGCGCTGGAACTGGAAGCAGTCATTAATGCCAAAGTGATAAATTACGCTCAGGCCGCTTATTTTGTTCTGAGCAGCGCTAATGGTAATTCCGACTTTACGCCGGATAACGCTTTTCGCTTTGCTCTTGATAGGGGTTGGCTGCCAAAAAAAGCAGCTACTGATGCTTCCATAAAATTAGGAGATCTTTCCTTTTTGATAATGAAAAGCTTCAATCTAAAAAGCGGTTTTTTGTATGCTATTTTTCCCGGTTCGCGTTACGCGTTTAGGGAAATGGTCAGTCTGAAAATAATTCAGGGCACCGCCGATCCGTCTATGACAATTTCAGGAGAACGCTTTCTTCTCATACTGGGAAATGTACTTAAAAATACGGGTGATGAATTATGAAAAAAATACTTTTATCACTCGTACTGTTCTGTGCGGCAGTTTTTGCCTTTTCAGCTGATGCCGGATTGTTGGCAGACCAGCAAATAGAAGCTGACAATAC
>Ga0209755_10007774_pt1 | contig 11573 bp, 12 predicted proteins | sample TergutCo191P1_FD_187301 | JGI IMG/M metagenome (GOLD analysis project Ga0209755, IMG submission 187301) | Cornitermes sp. P1 segment gut microbial communities from Petit-Saut dam, French Guiana - Co191P1 (SPAdes) (version 2) | ecosystem: Host-associated > Arthropoda: Insects > Digestive system...
GATGCTATGTAGCAGACAGAACACGCGATGCTATGTAGCAGACAGAACACGCGATGCTATGTAGCAGACAGAACACGCGATGCTATGTAGCAGACAGAACACGCGATGCTCAGCGCTGGGCTTGATGTATTAATTGCTGATTTTTCAATATTTTTTTAAAAATTGTAAATATACTGAAAGTTGAAACATTTCAGTACTAGTATTTTCCGGCCAAAGTAACTTTGAATGTTACGCGAATTATAGATATACCAAACGACCTTTTCTCACACATCTATCTCCAATGACCTTATAATTTTTATTTATATTTATATCAACAAAAATAATTCAAGTAACCCCCAAAAATCTGTATTGAGCCGGCCATGGATGTTTGTTTTCGTGACGTTCTAGCCGGAACACTGGCTATTCTGAGAGTCTTTTCCGTTCTTATAAAAGTCCTATAGAACCCAATTCAGGCCTCAAAGGTGTCAATCCAAATTCAATATATCTCTTTATTGTCAGCCATCCTACAAATCAACAACAATGTAGTTCCATTAATTGAGAGGATCTTTGTAAAACAAGAAAGAAAAATGAAAGAAAAGAAATTATTAAAAATATTGAATAAAAAATGTTATAAGGAACAGCATAACGTGAAAATGTAAAAATATAAGACAAAATGTAACAAGGAAAAGGTGAAATTTGTATAATTGTTAATCGATGTTTTGTACCTGTGAGATGTTAACCAGTTCATAGAACGGTGAAACAGTCCAGTCGAAAGGATACCACGCAATTACTATCGTTTCGTGATTTTTCACGATACGTGTTGTTGTTTGTATGGAATGAAACGTTAAAATCAGGACAGCTGCACGTGTGGTGTACGTCTTAATGAGTGGAATCCATCCTGCCGCTGTCAAGTGTCCGGTGTGAGCGTCTCTGGTCGGCAGATCTTCCCACGTGAAGCTGTCTGTTAGGTCCATCGCACGTTCAATACTGCGTTGTTGAAGCCTCAGACAAAGAAAACAATCTACGATATATAGTCCAGAAAAAGTCAAAAACAGCCTAAGAAGAGGACAAAGCATTCATATTTTAAAGTTATGTACAATAAGATTCTCATTAAAAAGTTTTTAAAGCAGTGTTAAAACTTTTCTCTCCAACATGTATAACAATTTCTCAATATTAAAATTTCCGCAGTTCCGTCCGTCTGGACATTTGGTCAGTGTTACTGAAATGCCCTTCACATGATCTAATTCTAAGCACCCTTATCCCAATACGTAAAGTAATAACCTGCGATCAATTTAGGTTAAATTTCCAGTCACGTGTCCGATCTATTTTCGTACTGTGACGTTTTTCTCACTAGTACCCGGTAAACAACATGAAGGTCCAGCATTCTTTAATTTTTTAATAAAATCCTTCACCGCTCTAACACTGAGTGCACTAACCTTAGTACAAGCAGTGGATGCCTGGAATAAACAGCGTTCTGTGCAGGTAAGGTCTTCTTTAATATACGGTATGTGTACTGATAGTTTATTAATTGTTTAAAATTTTATTTGTTTCTAAAAAATACCTGTAGTATTACAAATATCATGGCTAGTGTTCTTACGTACCTGCAGTAGAAGTAAATGCAAATAATATTCGTGACAAGCATCAACACACGAATATTCGTCATGGCTTGTCCAAAATCATCCCAACGAATGAACACATCAAAGAAAATCCCTATTAAAATAGTCATAATACAGAAAATCACTGTTCTCGTGTAGGTAGCGTAAATAGTAGATATTTTCTTCATGTTAAATGGAATTCCCGCTAATCTGAAAAAGAAAATAATCCACCCGAAACGACTGTCTAAACGTCCCCTTATTTTCGCTTCTCTGCACTCCATGAAGAAATGTGCCTCACACAAAAATATCTTGAAGATAAAATATTATTTACAGTTGAGGCCAGTCCAAGTCGGATAAGATTCGTTAAGCTTCCAGTGCTGCGGTACGTCTGTCATTCGAAAAGCTACGCATCGCACTGAGCACTTCGGGGGATGGTAACTGTTTCCTGACCAAAAAGATCAATACTTTGTTAACTTGCATTATTAATGGGGGATGGAAGTTTGTATTTCCGGATTCTTGATTCGTTAATTTCTTGATAAGTGGAGTTAACCGAAGGTACATTATATTTTTAAGGCATCATATTCTGAATAACTTGGTAGAAAGTACAACACTAGTTCTCTAATGTCACTAACTAACTCAGAGAGTGTGAACATTTGTAAGAGTAAGGAGTAGATTTTATTCTTAAGACTACTGTTTCCTTACATTTAAGTATATCATGTATGCAATGTCCAATTTCATCGAGTTCAGCCCAAACAAATCTATGGAATATTACATTGAAGTTATTCATCTGCAGACCGTAAAATCATTTATAATAATAATAATAATAATAATAATAATAACAATATTTTTAACTGCAATTGGGTTGTAACGCGGTGGCAGTGGTTATTTTACATGTATGCAAAATATGAGCTTGGTTACCAATAAATTTAAGTCAGGAGGGCTACCTGAGTAGCATGTAGTGGCAAACTGGAATCTTTGGAAACATCTCAGTATTTGCTTATAGAAACAAGGAAACCAAGAAAAACTTGTGTCAAGGTGACCGGTCGCAAGACCTTCCGAATACTGACTTTAAGCCAGCAGTCCGGCATCTAAATTAAAAACAGCAATACACACATAGTACAACAAATACACTTAAGATGACAATACAAACAAGACAGCCACAACAATACACACAAGAGAGCTACAACAATACACACAAGACAACTAAGAACAATACACATAATACATTTTAAAATACAACATGTTGAAAAGGTAAACAACACCAATGTAAGAGAGTACTGTATATAGTTTCTAGTATTTTTTCCCACACATATTTTACTCGCGCTTTCACCCCAGACCTTCACTTCTCACCACTTTACTACTCATATAAACTTTTGTCATAAAGTCTCGTTTTTCCCTATATTGCAATTCACTTCACTTCACTTTATTTCACTTCATTTCATTTCACTACACTTTTAGATGATTTTCACTTCATTTTACTTCGCCTCTGTACACTTTTAGTTGTATTCCAACACACTTTATCTTCCATTAACTCACCTCGATTATCACTTTCATTACCCTCTTTTTAAAAATAATTGGTTTGCAGGGGAGATTGCCTAACATTTCTGCAGGTAACTGGTTTCAGTGTTGGATGTTCCTATTCACAAAGGAACATTCCCCTATATCCGTCCTTTGCCTCCTACTCCTAATTTTCCTTTCATACTCTACCCTTTTCTAATAGTGTGGCCGTTGTAGTCTGTCACCTATAGCCTTCCACGCCAGTTTTCCAGGGTACACTCTGAAAAGGGCACATATGAGCGATAACTTTGTACGTGACGCCACGTATGATGTGCAAATTTGCCCGCTTTCTTTTGTAACCTGTCTAACGCACTTATTTATCCCTCCCTGTACGGATCCCAGAACGCGGCCCCGTATTCAAGAATCGGACATACAAGTGACATGTAGGCTAAAATTTGGTATTACTATTTCCCTTTTGAGTATTCAAATTGTGAAATGTAGTGCTTTCCAAGCATTTTTCACCGTGTAGTTGACTTGATCCGCCCAACTTAAGTCGCTGCGTAAGATTGGTCTTAAGTATTTACAAATGCTCCCCTCCGGTATTAATGCGTCCATTAACGAATAATTTAGTGAATCCTTTACCCTGGCTCTCGAGAAGCGAACTGCCTTACTTTTACTTGGATTTATTTTCATCGCATTTTCAATCGCCCACTCCCCTAGTCTGTCCAGATCTTTCTGCAATAATTTCATGTCTTCCTTGTCTATAATTTTTCTGTAAATTACGCAGTCATCAGGAAAATATCTAATAGTTTATTCAATATTCCTCCAAATATAATTTACGTAGGTTAGGATCAGAAGAGGACTTAATACGCTTCCTTGCGGTACGCCTGACGTTACTATAACTTCTTTTGATAATTGCCCTCCTACCCTGACTCTCTGCGTGCGATCATACAGAAATTCCTTTACGCATACCACTACCCTAGAATCCACTCCTGAGTTTGTAATTTTCATAAGCAGACGACCATGAGGAACTAAATCAAAAGCTTTAGAAAAGTCAACTATAATGGCGTCAATCCCTTCTCCGTTGTCCAGAGAGTCCGCAATGTCCTGGCATACCGTGATTACCTGACTTTCGCACGAATATTCCGGTCTGAATCCATGTTGACCCTCGTACAACCAATCATTCTTATCCCGCACTTGCCTTAGATATGAAGTGATAAAGTGTTCCATTTGCTTGCAAACTACTGAGGTTAAGCTAACCTGTCTATTATTCGTAACTAATGATCGATCAGGCCCCCTTGGGAATAGGAATCACTGTGGCTGTCTTCCAGTTACCTGGCAGAGTACCATTATTCGTTGCTATGTCTAGTAGTCGCGCAAGATATGGAGTCATGGCTTCCCCACCCAGTTTTATAATTTCTCCAGAGACACGGTCTGACCTTACTGATTTGTTTTCCCGATCGCTCCAATCCTTCTCTTAATGATTTTAATATCACTAGTGAATGGTTCGCCTGTATTTTCTCCCTGTATATGCGGAATATTGCCTTCGCTGCTGAATACTATCGAATAATAATAATTAAACGAATTGGTCTTTTCTATCGAATCTGTGATAATCCGGCCATTATAGTCTTTGATGACAGGAATATTTTCCCTCTTTCCCTTACGCCTTTTTAACGTATCTGTAGAAATCAGCCCAGCATTTTTCCTTTTAGCTTAATATTGATTTTAAGAACACATCTTGTGCAGATTTCTCGGCTGCAAGTAGCTGCTTGGATACTTGTTTCATTTCCTCTATATAACGTATTCCTAATGTACTTCTATTATAAGCTTTTCTGAACTTTGATTTTGATAGATTAATTTCCTTGTTGTAATATTCAGACTTCGAAATTTTTCAAGCGATTATGTGATAGAAAACTTTCTAAACTCTCGTATACTATATTCCTGAGATTGTTTCGTATCTCATCCACGCTGCTGCCGTTACTTGCCCAACCTGCGAATTTGTTGCGGACGAAGGTTTGTAAATCTAAGACATCTGTTTTGTTGAACTGTAACAAAACATTACATTCATACGACAACGAATTATGGATTTTCACCTACATGTTTGGATCTCAAATATCCACGCTGTTATAAAGGAGCTTATTCAATGAAATTAGCTTTTGACAACGGCGGTTGTTACTATATATGTATCAGCTACTGATGTTTGTTCTGTGACAGGGAACGTGTGATGTATCAGCTAATGATATTTGTTCTGTGACAGGGTGCGTGTGATGTATCAGTTAATTATGTTTGTTCTGTGACAGGGTATGTGTGATGTATCAGCTAATGATGTTTGTTCTGTGATAGGGTAGGTGTGTCGTGACTTTGAAACTATAAGAAAATCCTTTAAATTAGAATATTTGAAAGATACTTAATTCTAAGCATATTTTTATTCTGTAATTGAGGTAAATTTCATTAGGCAGTTTGATAGATTATATTATTTGGTGGAATGTTACTCAGTGGAACTTAACAGCTTCCTTTCCTATATTTGTTTTGAATTCACAACGAATATATTTTATATCACCTCCTTCAATTGCACTTTTTTATTACATCTTCTGGTATTGTTTTGGTTTTATGTTTTACGAGTTTTGGCTGTATTTGTATTTGATGTTTTTTAATTGTTTGCATTTTATGTGTGTAGAGTGTTGGGACTCAAACACAGAAAAACTATACAAACAACAGTATCTCAATAAAGCAATAAGCAGTACCGGCAAACGAACATTAGTTACACAGAAATATTAGGAGAGTTGTGCGCAGCATATCGCATTAGAATGAGGGCAACATTTTTTGCCTTAAATAGGAGGGACAATCTCTTCTTTTTTATGGTGATAATATTGGCATTGCCTCACACTGACATGTCAGCAGTCTCTCGAAATTCTGAAACGTCATCTTAGTAGGAACATAATTTTTATCTTCATAACTGTCAGAATTTGTGCCTAATCTGAGTCGAGTGACGAAATGTTTGCGACATAGGTGAGTGTGATAGAAAATCCACTCATCTATCGAGTAGTTATCTTACTCTTTTTAATACTTATATATTACAATAAATATTACCTAAAAGGTGTTCTACATACTTCTTAATTGGCTCATCTTCCTCTACCACACATTTTCAAGATGACCTTTCAGTGTATGATCCTTTTTTTTTCGTAATTTATGATATATTGTTAATTTTATTGTTGTCGCTTTCTTTAAAACTTTCTCATGTCTGCAGCATATTCGTTCAGTATTCTATAATTCCTCCTAAAAACACAAGTTGCGGCCTATGAATTTATTTGTTTCGAACATTCGCTTTCTATAACACATTCTTTTGCTCAAAGTCTGCAGTTTCTTTACAGTTGTTCAATTTTGGATATAATCCAAAGATAACTTTCATTGTAGTCTATTTGTGAAACGTGTAAACTAAAGTGCGCTTTGTTTCCTAATTGCACTACGATAGTATCACATGATAACTGTAACCCCTTTCTGTGACTTACTGAAAGGAAAACTACACAAAAGTGTACCCTTGTGCTTGAGACATTTGCTGAATGAGGTGTTAGGTTCTCGCTGGGGAAGAATTGCCTACTTTGGTTGTTGGAAGGAGGGAAGTGATGTTCGTGTGAGAATTCAGTAATCTTCGATCAGCTCACACGGAATCTTTCCGAGATATTTTGAGTGCAATATTGCTTTGTAAACGCCGGATGTTCTTGATATCACATACGTTGTCACTGTGTAATATCAATTTTACGACATTAATGTAGATCTTTCCTGTACTCCGAACGAGAAAAGCACAAATGTAGGAGTGGACGAACCTGATTATGAAGCCTGAAATTTCTAAGTTTCCTAAGTTGTAGTATTTCAACCTCCAAATTATTTGCTTTTAAATATTTTACACTTTCTTGCACTTAGAATTAAAGTTGGTGACAATAGGATTTCGTGTCAGTAAACGTCCATTGGTGTTAGCAAGAATAAACTCGCTTTAAGTGTTTTCAAACTGTACTTGAACTGAGGTCAGAAAAAAATTTTAATGTAGGATAAAAATTTCGAGACTGAAAAGAGCCTTCATATTAAAGAATCGAATAAAACAAAAAATTGTGTCATTATGTAAAGAAAGAACCGTAATTTGTTTAGAAATAAATATTTTCCTTATGGAAAGGTGAACATACACATAGCGAAATTTTAATAAGCTGCTTCTTTAGGAGGGGTGTTACACAGAAGATGTGGTCACCACTGCAGAACAGAGACAGTCAATATTTGCTTCTCCAGAAAAACAGGCTCTTGAGTATGAAAGCTACTGTTTTGCCCAGCACCGCACTGCAGTTTAACCATAACTTGCTCATCCAGGATTCTCACATCTGCCGATCTACTTCTGAGCCTCAGCGTCCGTTAGGTTATGCAATCCATTGAAATCAATAATATGTGAACTTTTCATATTTGATGGTAACAAACAAACAGGGGGTCATTGTCACACTAAACTGGAACACAGAAGCTGATATAACAAGCCAAACTTTCTGTAACCTAGGAGTGAACAAAATTTTGGACGCAAACCCTTTTTAGTGTAGAATTGACGTTCAATTTGAATTGCAAAATTTTTGACTCCTCGGCATCAAATGACACAATGGGGTTCGTACTGAACGCAGAACCTAGTGTGGTATCCTTATGCAGGCTGAAGCCTGAGTAAGAATACCACACCACCCCAGCCGAACCACACCGTAACACCAACATACATCGAACCAGAACAATACAACCTATGAAATAACTCAACAAATAAGTCGCAAGCTCCTGAAGATGGATGTACTAACATTCGAAACATGCTGAGCACTAAATAATGAAATAATAAAACAAGTGACATCAAGTTGGTCTATCTTTATTCAACTATCAAGATGATGCACGGTCCAATAAACATAAGACACTACATAATGTAATAACATAGAACTACACAGAATAAATACTCCATATACAGCCACGGGAAAAGAACACGACAAAAGATTTCACAAGAATTATATTATCTATTAAAGAAGAATCGATTTTGTACAAAGTATTTTATCGTATTACCTTATGTAATTTTGCAAGTAATTTCATATTCTATTTTTTATTTTTTATGTTATATCCTAGCATTCTAGAATTTAAGTAAACGAGATCCCTTTCTTAAAAGCATTGTCAACTGTATATTGAAATATCCGAAAGTTACAAAGTAAAGATGGCTTAAAAAGGAAAGACGAAACATGTAGTTGTAATTACCTTTAATTTATCATTGTGTCACACTTTCAAATTACATATAATTTAAATATTGAAAAACATAACGGGGATGCTTCACTTGAAAATTACAGATTTGTATAATACATACGATGCTATAGTAGAGATATTTGGAATTGAACAGAATCCTCGTGACATGGTTATTTCTGCAGTGTGGAAGCTAATCAGCGAAATTTTAATTATTAATTATAATTTGGGAAGAAATTATTCAAAGAGAAATTCGAGGTTTCTGTCTCAAATTTTCCCGCTTGTTTCATGCAAAAGTTCCACAAAAAATTTGTTTCATAAAAAGGTTTTTTTTTGATACAAATATATGTAACTAATAATCTACATATAGAAATGTTTTACCTCACTATGTGATATCATACACAAGATTGACATATGTTCCATTCCTTCTCCTAAGTATGCAGAATGTGTCTTTTGATCTCTATTTAAAAATACATTTTATTAAATAACTTTTTTTAAATATAATCCACGACGCTGGTTTATAAATAATGAAAGGTTATCAGTTGTAGCCTATATCCTAATCCATTAAAATCCAGTGACTTTGGGAGTCAGGCACAGATTCATTGTAGAATTAAATTTGTAACTAAACGCCACACAGTTAACACGTCAAGGGATTTCAGGATTAGAAAAGCGATTGTGAATTTATGCATTACGTGTGTGTTCATCTTCGTACAAAAAAAAGATAAAATCAGCGTTTATCGATTCTGAACCTGATCTGAAATAGCTGTCTTTAATAGAGATGAGATTTACATAATCTTAATTTTGGCCAGAAAACATTAATGGTTGCTTGATAAAGATTATGAAATGGCACGCCAAATTGGATAATTTGCAGGTTGGTTTATAAGAGACATTTTAAAGACCATAAAATATTCTTACGTTTTATTCACAAACAATTACGCCTGCCTTGGCAGGAATCCACTTACATTGAAGTATTTTTGCGCACTCTTTATTTTGCAACAAAAAAATTTTGAACGCACGAGAAATATTTCTCTTCTTTTCAAGCTCCTGCTAATAGCGCTGCTAAAAGTCATGTTTACTGTAGCTCCTTGCCTGATAAAATTTAGAAATAATGTCCAAGTAACTGTGATCCGACTTTTGTATTCAGAAGTTACAAAATTATTGAAGTTTACAGGCAAACGATATTTGAGTATAACTGCAATAGGGAGCTTCAGAATGCAGTTTATGATTGTGTGTATGCTGCAAAATAAAGCAGAGGATTACTGTACAGAGCGACCAAAATGACTTGTTACACGCAGATATGAGAGCAACATCTAACTTGTTTCCCTTACGCAGCCAATATGAACGAAATCACGAGAGATATGAGCAATCACGCAGTTGCACAACGGATTTTTGTCAGTGTCTGGACACCCAAACCGGAAAGAAAATTGACGAAGTGCGTGAAATTTTCCAGCAAAAATTCTGTAAAAAACCTTTCCAAATAAGACAATTCTGCAATTCAAACATAAATACTTAGCAACAGGCAACATAAAATATGATTCAAGGAGTAGAAGGCCATCAGAGTGCCGGTAGAATTCCGAATTGATCTAGGAATCTCTTGCGAATTCACCTCTCAACAACACGTGGAACTTGACATTACGCGTTCTACAATGCAGAAGGACGTGGAGGTTGACTTACAAATTTAGACTCATATCGGCGAATATTCTTTCAGGAGATAAATGCCATGAATTACAATCGCAAACGATATGCATGTGCAAGGAAGATTCAGACAATTAACACGATTCCAAAACGCCGAAATGTCATCTTTACTCATGTATGTACCATATACCAAGCCGTCGATTACGGAACGCTGTGTTCTGGCCAGAGGAGAAACTGCTTTATTTTAGGAAACAGAACACAATCCCCCACAAACAATAATTTGGACTGTTCGGTCCGTACTACTATGATGGTCCTGTTAATCAGCGCGTGTACGTGGACATACCGCAAAACTGGTTCATGCCGCAACTGGGAAAACCTAGTATTAAGAACGATGTGTGATTCCAACAGGATGTGACAATGGAACATTACAAACTCGCTGTTAGGGAATATCTTGGTGAGGTTTTCAGTGATTGTGAATTCGCCGGTGGTCACCTGTGTTGCACGGTCCGCTTGAATGATCACCTCAATGTCCAGATCCGTCACCATGTCATAATTCAATGTTGGGGTGAGGGGTTGGAGGCTTTCATGAAAGTTAATGTTGCACAACAGCGCTATCAAACACTTGCAGGCTTTCAACAAGAGCGAGTCATGTTTTCAAAAGTGTCACTGCAAAAGTACTCCGAAAAATGTCCACAAGAATATGTATCAGACCTATAATCTGTCATGTTAGTGATGGACCACAAACGAATCCCCTGGAACCTAGAATTTTTAACATTGTGTGACAGTATTGGTGGAACAGGAAGTGTAGTCGACGGATTAAAGAAACTCGGACAAGCACGCTGAAATTGAAATCAAGAGCAGTGAAACAAGGGTCAGCGGGTTTCAGATTCTACAGATTAAGTACTCGTACTTTTAGGAAAAGATAACTAGTATTTTTTCTTTCTTAACTGGCCAGTACGCACAAAACGTCGAAAATTTTAGGTCATGTCGCTTATAAAAATATGACGCTTATGTCGATTTTCCGAGCGGGCAATACTAATTAATGAAATAAATAGCACAACTTTGTTCCTTTGTTCTTGTGATCAATTAATGCAGTAGAAAATTATTTCTCACAAAAATCATACTAGCGAAAACTGCAAAATATATTTTTCTCAGCTCAAATCTAATCACGGCTTAGAAAACATTCAACGCATATATCTGAGTAAAACGCAGAGCAATATATAAAAAGACGACAGCTTTATATCTTAGAAAGTTAAAAAAGGCCGGAAAAGTTTAAAGAACATGGATTTTAAGAGGAACAAAATCATTACTCTGCACGAGCGTCCACATATCTGAAGCCTTTGCTGGTTACTTCACTCATTGAATTTAACTGAGCCGTTGGCCCATGACCGCGGCCGTGACCTTACGGTAGACCTGGCGTGGCCAGACCGGTTTCCCCCCTATCCCTTCCCCTCCCTCTCAGGTTACGCAGTTGGACTACTTGCTTTCGCGGAGAGGGGAATGTTGGGGTGAAGTTTGGGTGTAGGTTTACGATACGCAGGTGAAATGAGTAGTCGACCGGCTGGAGAAGAAGCGACAGGGCCGTTTTTTATATCCGATCACCCGGGGCGGCTGGGCCTCTGACGAAGCCGT
>Ga0209755_10007775_pt1 | contig 11573 bp, 10 predicted proteins | sample TergutCo191P1_FD_187301 | JGI IMG/M metagenome (GOLD analysis project Ga0209755, IMG submission 187301) | Cornitermes sp. P1 segment gut microbial communities from Petit-Saut dam, French Guiana - Co191P1 (SPAdes) (version 2) | ecosystem: Host-associated > Arthropoda: Insects > Digestive system...
CTTTATGTCCATGTCTGTACCGGCTTCTATACTTTATTTAAATGCTAATTACGTTGGTAGCACTGCAGATATTGACGCTGCGTTGAATAGAACAGATCCGATTGCTTAACAATGGAGTGACAGAGAACGAGTGATTTGACGGCGCTATTCATTTGAATAGGTTACGTCGTGCTCAGTGTAATGATAAAACGTATGTGTGTACAAGGAAGCGACTGTTGCATGTCAGTCGGGAAGTCCGGCAGCTGCCTCCCCACCTGGATTTTTGGAGTCGAAATTGAAAAGTTAAAAAAAGGAAGTATAATAAATATTAATACCATTTAATGTCATAGAATTTATCTTACAGCATAAACACACAACTCTAGGGCGATCCGTACCAATTTTCTTACACGGCTAAGTTTGTTGTAAACAACTTTTCTGTTTGGCACTCCCCCCATCCCCCTTAGAAGAAATTCTGGCGACGACCACGAACATTTTTTTAATAGGTGTATTACTCTAGCTTGCCAGGACTTGATAAAGCCGTAGCAATCCTTAGTCAAAATACTCGTCCAGAGAATCCAGGCCAGAATAACCCACCGAGGAGAGAACGAAGCCGGCGTTCTAAAGTTAACCACGATGCTAGCTGGAACGTTGCAGAACGCGGTTCTGTGAATAATGCAGAGCTCAAGATGATATGTGCGGTCCCCGGGGACAACATTTCATTACTCGAGTACGCCTGCTTCTCGCCTCCCATCTAATGGACAGACTGGAAGTTAACTTCCCCATAACCCATAATAATTCGTGATTACGGGTAGGAGTAGCTGATGTTCACTTTTTAACCCTTTGCCGTCCCTAACGTTCCGAAGCGCTCGGGATTTAAATGTCCCGTGCCGGCCTAAACGTTCTAATGCGCTCTTGTCCTCGTAAATCTATTGCGTTGTGTGAACGAAACAGAAGCTCACTGTTGCCTGACAAGATTAAATCACGTAGTAAGCATGTCTGCATGTGTATAAACATGATCCAAGCATAAACATCGAAATATGTCATGGAGATAAAAGTTGCAATGCTAGTGTCTTCCCGAGGGTTCAGTCGAGGTTGAAATAATGGCATCTACATCTCGTGCCTCGCGTAACAGTGTAGAAGACGCGGAAATTTTCCAAGTGTTAGAAGAAAGTACAGATAGTGATGTCACAATATTTTCATCTGAGTAAGATGAAGATGGTATTAAACCCGACAGTGACGAAGATGGACAGCTGGATGACAATTCTGAAACAAATGAAGATAGAGGCACTCGTACTAGCGGCCCAAAAACTCTTCATCTGGAATGGACTAATACCCTAAATTTCAAGGAATTAGAAAAATTCGAAAATTTATCAGGTCCTAAACATTCTTTACCAGTTGGCAGCAGCGAGAAAGATTTTTTGAGTTATTTGTGAACAATGATTTTTACAACAAAGTTGCGGAAGAAAACAAATAAATATGCAGCTTTATCGCAAAAAAAAAAAAAGCGAGGACAGTGGATAACAACTGGGAAGACACAAATGCGGAAGAAATCCAAGCCTATATTGGAATTCTGATTTATATGGGCCTTGTTGACCTACCCGAGACTGAGGATTATTTTCAAGGCGATTTCTACGTCTGTCCTATAGTGAGACAAGCCATGACACTAAAACGATTAAAAAAAAACTGGGGCAATATTTACATCTGAATGATGAAGAAGAAAGACCTGACCAGCAAAGTGCAGATTTTGACACCCTGTATGAAGCAAGACCAGCTCTAGATCTGATGGATAAATTCACACAAGCATACATGCCAGGTTGCGAACTTGCTGTGGACGAGGTGATGATTGGTTTCAAGGGGAGATTTTTTTTGAAACGGTATCTACCTGGAAAACCAACTAAATGGAGGATCAAGGCTTGGGGTCTAGCCGACAGTGCCAATGGTAATCTTCTAAAAGGTGACATTTATAAAGGAATAAAAGAAATTCTACACCAAGACCTTCTATTAGGGGAACATGTTGTACAACTTACAGAAAATTTCTGGGGCAAATGGCATCATATTTATTTCGACAATTTTTTCCGCTCCACAAATCTTACGAAAATGCTCCTGGAACAAGAAACGTACAGCTGTGGCACTACGAGGGCAAATAGAAAAAACTGGCCAACAGAATTTAGGAAACCAACTGTCTTGAAATTGAAAAGGGCGGAGTCCAGGAAAATGCAGCATGAAGATGTGATGGCGGTAGTGTGGCAAGACAAACGTGTTGTTATCCTCCTTTCTACAAATTCCGATCCCCGGACTGATGGTTCGGTCACAAGAAAAATAGGAAAAGGAAGTGAAGAAACTGAAATTGCATGTCCTCAAGCCGTCATAAATTACACGAAACACATGGGAGGTGTGGGTGTAAGTGACCAGAAACGCGAGTACTATGGTGTCGGCCGATCTTAAAAAAAAATGTTGGAAATTTATATTAAATTTTGTCCTAAATGTGTGTTGTGAACTGTTTTATCTTGTATGACCTGACAAATCATCCCCCCATTACAGTACACGGAAACAGGCAACTGACCTACAGACGAAACTTGGTGCGTCAGCTGATTGGTACATTCTCGTCTCGCAAGCGTACAGGCAGGAAGTGAAGTTTGCCCATCGGAACTGCATTCCCTAACCTTTCCTTACTCTTCAAAACGTATCAGGCCGTGCAAAAGTGTGTGCTTTGTGTATAGAGAGAAAGAAAAAAATTCCATCTGTAAGGGGTAAACAGACAACATATAAATGTAAGCAGTGTGGCATTCCTTTGTGCCGTGTGAGGTGTTTTTTGGAATTCCACGAGCAGCGAAATGTGGAGGTGCAAAATTAGGCGAGTATGTTATTACATGCATAAATTTATTACCAATAAGATGAAAAAAGAGTTATTATTCTGTCTTTTTTAGTTTAATTTTTATGATTTTTTTCCTGGAGGGGAGACTTGTTTCTGGTGTAGTACGTAAATTTAAATGCCCGCTGAAAAAACGCGGTCTTTCAGTTGGGCTTTAAATAGGAGCGCAAAGAGTTACAGTACCTATTAATTTAATCACATCCGTTTGTCTTCACGTCAGACCGAACGGAACATTGCTGATTTCGATGAAACTCGATATTGTAGACATACATTTTACTGGGCAGTTTTGGTTCACGTAGAGGTCTAAATTAACTTTTCAAATGCCTTTTCGGTCACCGGGCAGACTTTGACAACGAATGAAGTAATGCACTTTTTTATAAAACGAATATCCTGCTAGTGCGAGTTCCATTCTCTTTGATTCACTTTAGGATCCCTGTACTTAGGTCTACATAAACTCTTACTTACTTCTTGGTGCTGGTTTTTCAACATATTTTTACGAAAACTGATATACCCCCAGGACGGTCATTTTATATGAGTACAGACGTTACCTTGCAAGCTTGCGCTACATTCCTTTCGTCCATCATAGCGCCCACATTACTTAAAAGCTCAAATGATATTGGGTATATCCATGTACTTGTTTGACAGAAAATTGGCTTGGATGGAATTTATAGGTATCCATTACATAATGAACTGATTTCTAAAAAAATCACTATGTATTATTTGTAGGCCAGTGAAAGTATTCGACACTGCTCTTGTCTAATACATTGGCCATCACCTGCATACACCTACAGGGTAGACAGATGCCATGCCATTCCAAGAGTGCTTTTCCCCATTCTTATTTTAATATTTTTTTTTTAAATAAACAGCCTTTTGGCCTTCCCTGTGGTGACAGACATGTTGGCAGGGCATGCAGCAAGTAGGAGCAAATAATTTAATAATTTTTTTCATGTAAACGAACCACCATATAATAAAAATTTTGGTTAAGGGCTAAAGTAAAATTCTGCCTTTGTTCTGCAGGCTATGCCATCGACTGCTTCAAGTGTGTTTCCCTGAATGGAAACTATCCGGCATGCGATGATCCATTTCACAATAATTTCACAACTGGAATTTTAGAAGCACCATGTATGGGAGGACGCAAGGGACGCAATGGGTTGTTCCCAGCCACAGCATGCATCAAGCTGGCAGGTGTTTATGACGATACTGGTGAACGCATCACCGTACGTGGCTGTGAACTTGACAGTGGTACACTCACTACAGATACAGAGATCATCCGCATGTCCCATTGTGGTGGTTTCTCCTTTGATGGCAGGTAAGGTCCTCCAATTCAAACTGACATCAATATTCATTCAAGCAAAGTGTTACAAGTGCCCATCTTCTGCAGAATATGTTGCATACAGCAAATCAACAAGAACCCTGTTAGCCATGGTTTTCCACATGTATCAATTTCTGCCAACTGCTGCATTTAGTTTTATGTCCTGGGGTTTTCATCTGTGTCAACACAGAGGGTGTCTTCAACACAAAAGGCAGTAGCTGGGGATAGGGCTGTAATGGCATCCAAAACCAATTTTACAGGTTATTAATGCAATGCATTATTTGACAGCTATCTTATGCCTAATCTGCCTATAATTCTGCATGGACTTGGTCAAGTTAGTTTTTACATCTACATTTGACAGACTTTCGGGACCAGTGCCTAGGTGACTGGGTCTCAGTTGGTGTGCCATGAAAGCAGCAACAGAAGTTTTAAGTCTGGCCATGAGCCATAGCAGACTGAGCTTGTAAGAGGTGTAACAACCATTTCCATGGTAGCAGAATGCCATTTCTGTAGCTGTTTATGTGCATGTAAGATATAGCTAATTATATAACTGGCCTGAAACAATAGTTAAACATACAAGATTTAAGGAAGCAGTTTTTTTAATTTATTTGTTCTCTGATACCCAAATAGTAGAGTTAACTGAGATTCAGTTGGTAGACTTAATTGTCTGAAGACACCTGGCTTGACTACATGCAGTACTTTCTAGAAATGCAATCACTGCAGCTTCTGACACTGTGGTATTATAATGCAGTTCACTGTTGCTCACACAATCCTCCAGAAATTCTTCAACTTTTAATCTGTAATGGGAACTACAATAGCACATAATCACAGAAACAGACAATTCGGTACAGTGACTTGGCTATGGGCTATATGATCTGAGATTCATATGCTGGCAGAGGCAAGATATCTTTCTGTTCTCCAAAACATCCAGACTGCATCTGGTGTCCACCCAATCTCCTACTCAATGTGTAACAGGGCCTCTTCCCTGGAATAAAGCAGCCAGGACTTGAAGCTGCCCCTCCCCTCCATCTAGTGCCAAGGTTAAGAATGAATGAAGCTATATCTCCATTGCCCAGTATGCCTGTAAGGCAGGTACAAGGACATTATCTTTTTACCTCTACACTCAGTAATAAAAAAGAGTGGAAAGATGTACTTCAAGTACATATACTTTCCATGCTTATTATTTGCACATTACTCTAATTAATATACCATTAAAAGATTTGCCATGCTGTGTCTATGTATACAACACAACCTAGTCATAAATTGTCGTCATAATCATCATCGCCATAATAATAATCATCATCATCAGTTTTATTAGGGCATACCGAGACATACTATGCATATTACAGACAGATCCTTGCATGATTTGATGGGTCTTCCCAGACTTCTTTTATATTTTGATTTACATTTTAAAATCTTTGTAATCATGTTATAACTGTCTAGTAATACATCCTTTAGAATCTCTTCCTCCTTGTTAAGGAAACTGTGTAATTTTTGAAATTTCTTTTCTCCACACGATTCATTTCTTTCACAGTCTGAAAGGGTATATTGATATTGATATTTATTTAACTGCAATTGGGTTGGCACCCGGTGGCGGCATTACCCGACACATATACAACCAGACAATACCCAACTTACATAGAGAGAAAAAATTTGGGAAGTGCGGACCGTGCCCCGTTTTCGCTTAGCGTTATACCCTGGCATTCGCCTAACAACTGAGGGAAGAGCACAGAAAAAACCTCAGTTAGGGTAGCACAATACCAGAACAGTTTCTCTGATCATTTCTTTATACTCTTCATCATTTATTACTTCAAAGTCATGTTGATCAGGCAAGTGTATTATAAATTTTTACTGCCACATTCCCAGACACTAATAATGATTTGAAAATCTGATCTATAATTGCCACTATTTTGATTAAATTTAGATTTCACATCCAAACCCCATATCCTTCATATTACATCCTAGATAATTAAAAGTATCAGTCTTTTCCAGTGTCCCATAATAAATACAACTGAATAGGCTGATACAAATGTCATGTTCTAGGCTTGTACTCATGAGTTGCCTGTTTCGAATCTAAGGTAGGACATTGGCTACCCTGAATGAGATTTTTCTTAGAGCCTTCATAAATATCAGGATAGTACCTGCATTAGGCCAGGATTGCCTACTTCAATATCCTTTCCAATTCATCAATCGCCCTATTATTATTAAACACTTAGTCTTTCAAAATGACAGCATCATTACACAATCCACAAAGAAAATTTATGCACATTTTGCTTCTGCTGCTTTAATTTTTTTAAAACAGTTTTTTTTTTCAGTTTTTATATTCATGGAAAATCTGGGGATTATATTATTCAAACTGTAATGGGAACCCTTTACCTTTTACAGTACATAACCAGAGATTGACTTTTTAGCTCTTGCTACTGATGCATATTGCTTAAAAGTCATTTTGTTAAATATCAATATACAAAGATATCTGACGTAAAAGTTGTAAATCTTAACAATACCTGCATTTTAATAGTCACTTAAAAGAAAACTATGACATTTGCTTTCAAACTATGTAATGGACTACAGTTATATTTACAACACTACTTGAAGTGCAGCCTAAACCACCAATAATATTTCCCAAAATCTGTCCAGCAATTTTGAAAATGAAACACACAGGACAGATAAGACACTTTCCAATCATGTGTTCATGTTATACCTTTACGTGAAGAATACAGAACATTAAGTTCAACTGCGATGACAGCTTTTGAACCATTGGTTGTACTTACTTCTTTATGCGTATTATGTCACAGGTATGTGCGTGGTTGTCTCCAGAGCTGTGATGATGCAGATGCTTGTAACATGACTCCCACACTGCAAACACCTCTTGTGCTGCTCGTACTCTGCTCCATTACACTGATGGTCAGGTAATGACTTGCATAAACAGAAGACAGAAATCACCACACAAATGTACTGGAGTGTAACAGCTTAACACATGAAAAGAAAAATTAGTGCCTCTTGGGAACTCACAACTGTTTGGCAAGAAATGTTGTACAACTGTTGCTTGAAATGAGAAGCTGAACTTGTTTTATAAGATAACAGATACTGCAGTGACATGAATTCTTAGACATCATCAATGAAGGACAGATAAGTCCATTCCCAAAATTCCATCTGTTGCTGGCATATCATTGTTACAGTACAGAACTGTAAACTACAAACTGAAAAAGGTGCTTGTAACCTAGAAGATCTGTTTCATCTGACCTCTCCAATGAAATTCATTAGACCCCCAAGTGGACTGGCAACAAGGAGTGTGACTGCATGCAAGATACGAGTGGCAGTACAGACTGATGAACAATTGGGCCCAAGGAAGCGGACAGTAATGAAAATAGCATGTGCTTAGTGAATTCACTTCAGCAAGAAGAGGGAGATGGAATTAGTAACCAGTTACATCACTCATTTAAACACAAAGAAACAACAACACTGACAGGCAACTAAATGACACAGCTGGGTGGTAAGCACCCCTCATTTTTGTTCTGGAGGTTTTAAGTTAAAATCTCAGCCAAGATATCACCTATTCTCAAGGTGTTTCATGAATTTCCTCAGTTAAGCCAGACAGATGTCAGTATAGTACCTTGAATTAGGCCATGACCACTTCTTCCACATCTTTAACAACTCACTATTCATTGTCATCCTACCGTGTAATGCCATCTCGGCTATTGACAGCATTCAATATAGTGTTCTTCCAGTCAAAACAGTGCTACATAAAATAATACATCTATTATTTACCAAGCAACTAATTAAAACTTTTACATTTACTAATTTTGGCTCTTAACATTACATCAATTACACTGTCATTCTTTGATCTATATGAATACATTCATTTGTCAATCTTAAATTTAATTCATTTTGTTTTATTCTAAAGTTTTTGTATGGCTGCTGCTTTGTATTTGTTTCCATGCAATATGCATGTATTGATTCATTATAATTTTCAAAGTGTTAGTTCTTGGCGCTCTGTTAATATCATCTGTATTTTGCGGTTTTTTACTAGTTTGTCTTATGTTCATAATGTGTGTTTTATCACTCACCCATTGCCATTCTTTTGTTATGGAGGCCAGATGAACCTGTTCGTGTAAGACTATTAACATGTGCTCTTCCTCCTGTTTAACGTTTTTACTTCTTGTACTTACCAAAGTACGATTATTGTTTCTTTCCATTTGCATAAGCTTGACTACTTTTTTTTGAAGCTTGTATGGCCATCTTTTCACATTTCTGCAAACGTTTAACAGTACTACTAACTACATTATTCTTGTTTTTAAAATATTATGTTTTGGACCGTTTGGTTATGATGTGTTACTAACTATATTTCAGCTCCCATTATTCATTATATGGGGTTATATTCTGTACATGCCTGATTGTGTTGCACGACATTGTTTTAGCTTTATCTAGAAACTGGACTTTTTATTGTCTGGTAGTGTTTTTGTCTAGCTATTGGGGTAGCTGAAAATGGTGGCAGAGACAGCAGTAGTTTAGTTTTAGAAGGGGAAGGGGTATATATTATTTATTACTTTGACTGTATACACTTCCAAAATTTGTTCTTTTATGCATGAAAAGTTTTATTTACACACATCTTTTGCTGACTGTTCTTGTAAATTTAGTGTTTTCCATTACATTCAAAAACTGCAGGCTGTTACAGGGGGAATTTGCCATTTGGGAGAATGTTCCTTAGGTTAAACTACATCAGTATAATGAAAAATACCTACATCTGACTTTGAACTGTTATGCAGATAATGACTCAAGAAAAAAGTAATCTGCTTGTGGTTCAACATACTGTAATTGTTTGGCATGGTGTATTCTCTGTACACTGTGCGTATCCTCCTTGAGCCGATACTGCATACAAACCATGCAGTGGCATGTGTGCTATCTAAAGTACCTGGAAACCTGAGGGCAATTTTTATGAAACTAGTGCCAGTTTTTCTGACTTGATGTCTTTATGTCACTAAGACCTTAAGTACAAGTGTTAACATTACAGAAACTACAAATTCCTCCCAGTTTTAATATACATTGGTAATCAATAAATGTACAACAGCTCTCTTTAAAATGTCACTTGGCATTATCTCTGTAACCGTTCAACTTCAGGTAAAGGTGTTTTTGGTTATATCAATATAATTTATCATCTCCGCAACATCTTCAATCCTGCAATATGTACCTACATTCATTCTCTAAAATGTACTGTGCATATTGTTAACTGTATTAATTTGACATTATCTCCTGTAGTAAGTTACATTTATGATAGATTTTCATAGTCTAATACCCAACAGGATAATAAAGAAATTTATAAGAACTGTTAAGAGAAGGATATTGTGCAGCAAGCTGTTTAAGCACACATTAAACATTTTGGTGTGATGATGATAACAACTGGGTATAGCAACATCAAAAGCACGTAACCAATACAAAAGTCATAAATATTATCGTATTAGTAGTGTTTGTTATGTTGACTAAGGGAACACTGCATTGAATCAGTACACACAACAGGATGCACACATACAAATTTACTGCCATAGTAGCTAGATAAACTGCAAGAAAATAAATTAAATAAACATCAAATGATGATCTGACTTACACACACAAAGATAAATTGCAATTTTGACTTGTAATCTTACACACGTGAAGATAAAGGGCAATACTGCATGGTTATCTTACTTATGCACATAAAGAAAAATGGCGAAACCGACTGGTTATCTGACTAGCAGAAAGGACTGATAACAATGGATGGTGGTACTTCCTGCATGCATACAAGAAAATGGCAACAATATGAGTGATAATATTCAAGTGGTAAGACTGATGGTCTGGCTTTCAAGTGAGCACAGAAATCTCATATCAGTAGTGATATGACCAAGCATGTAAAGATAAATGCTTGTCCCATGAGCTTGTGATTTTGTGCCACAACTGTGAACAAATATATCTTCATAATTCCCAGCAGTTAAACTCCACATATCCTTGCTGACAGTCTCCTTGATACGGTGATGACGAGTGTGGTGTACATGCCAAATTATTCTTCACCCTTTGTACTCACCTGCAACAGTGTGTAAATGGTAGCATGACAGTTGGCTGTAGTTTACTGCTTATGCCTGTCCATCTATCTGAAGATGAATTAGGTGATCACAGAAAATGGCATCCGCCTTCACCAAGTGCTGTTATTTGCCAAACCTTTCCTGTTAAGTGATCTTACCACTCCCACCACATTCACAAATATTATACAGATCAACATAAAAAGACAGCAGGAAGTTCTGGGAAGGCAGATGGCCCATTGCAACTCTTGTCAGTAGTAAGCAACTTCAACACATTACTATAATGTTTTAATGTTTTTCATATTTTCGTGGGTAAGGAAGTGTAAGTCATGACAAAAGGAGTCTTGTGACAGGCTTGATCCTTTCATTAGATGATCCCTGGTGACACGAATTACATAATTTGCCTCAACAATAAATACAACTTCACCGAAGTGGGCCAACAGGAAGCCTCTAATCTGTATCACATTACAAGAAAAATCATCTATTTATTACAATCTCACAATTATTGATTCACATGTACCTTTCTGCACGTGTAGGTGCACTATTGTCGCAACTGAACTGCAGTGTTACATATAGGTTCAAAAAATTTTACATCACAATGTGACTAAATTTTGTAGATATTTTAAGGATTTCTCCTGATTGCTACAGTTTCTACTGATAACTGTAGTTACATTCACAACACATTACCATGTAGCCACAACATATAGCACTCCATGAAACAAGATGTTTAGAGCATGCCTTTCAGCCAGGACTGCTGTCTATTGTGGCACTGTCCTAGTGTACAGAGGCAGCCCCAATTCAGTATTTCTGCAGCAAATTGAAACCTTTTGGCAACTAAAATGTATGGAATACAAATGACTAGTGCCTTTCCATTATAAATATTGTACTCTTCATTTGTTTAAAAATGTAAGAAACATAAGCAATTAGTAACAACATGATTTATAATTATTGTACTCTTCCTGTCTTCAGATGTAAGAACTGGTAACAACATGGCACCATATACAGTGATACCTCGGCTAACGAAGACAATTCATTCCGGAATCACATTCGTTAGCTGAAATCTTTGTTAGCCAAAACGTGATTTCCCGTAGGTTTCTATTGAAAATCATTTAATTCATTCTGGATAATGTCCACAATTTAAAGATAAGTTTTATAAAATAGTAAAAAGCACACTATAAAAGGGCAAAAACTCACCAAAGACTGAGATGAACAGCTACCCAATTGGATGAAGGAGAATGGAAAGTAGAATAAAAAAATGACAATCTTTACACTATTATACTGAAAATATATTATACACTTTATACTATTAAACTGAAAATATGTACACAACGTTTTTACTATACTTCTTCCAAATTTTCAA
>Ga0209755_10007776_pt1 | contig 11572 bp, 5 predicted proteins | sample TergutCo191P1_FD_187301 | JGI IMG/M metagenome (GOLD analysis project Ga0209755, IMG submission 187301) | Cornitermes sp. P1 segment gut microbial communities from Petit-Saut dam, French Guiana - Co191P1 (SPAdes) (version 2) | ecosystem: Host-associated > Arthropoda: Insects > Digestive system >...
CCCCACAAATTCTGAAGGCCCTCCAAAATCGTGCCAAACTCAACCCGATTGTGAAAACTGTTAAAAATTGCTGAATTTAGGACGCCATCACCCCAAGATATTTGGAAAAAAGGCAGTAAAATTCTAAAACTACCTGGGTTCACAATCGTTTTACATTAACAGTGACATATAAATTGGTTGTCATCATAAATATTCTTAAAGTACCAAAAATTAAGAAAATTTTACTATATGAAATGAAATTTCTTGTACCAAATTACAGCTGCCTCCAGAACCCCTTATGAGGGGGTTACCACCTCCAGATCCCCACTCTCTCTGTCCTCAACTGAATTTGTTGAACCCCCCCCAAACGAAATTCTTGGGTATGCCACTGCAAAATATACAGCCATTTCTACATGCCTTCAGTCTTTGTTGGAATTATTGTATCAGTGCACAGCAATTTAATTACTGGTGTTGTATTGAAACAGTGTTGTTCTTGTAATGAAAGTGTACAGTATCTTTTGGGTAGAGTTGAATGTTGTATAATCTGTGATACTTCATTACTGTTTTGTATGGGGAAACTTGACTGGAAATATGTCAACTTGTGACTGTTAATGAAGCATGGAATCACTACAGTGATACGGAATAATGGTAAGTGTTGAATCTTTTTATATTTCCCACATCTTTGCTTGTTTACAACTGTTTGTTCATAGATATTAGAAACTGTATGCTGATGCATGTTCTATATTTTAGAAAACAGCTGAAATGTAGATGTTAAGCTATGTAATGTTGGGTTTGAATGTACTGAATTGGTGATGTCAGATATCATTTTATGATGAGAATTTCTTCAGGGTTTGTCTTTCAGAAATATTTTTTTTAAGGATGTGTGGAATTCAAATAAATATGGTAGTATTCAAAACAGTTGTTAGCAGTTTGTCATTTTAGAAGCCCATAGGTAATTCAGCTGCGTCTGTCCAGGAATGTCATTTTCATATTGATGGTTTGATGGTTCTATTTATGAGAAATTTGTAATGAAAATACAGTTTGCACACAAAAGTAAATTTTGCAGTGTAGTTTCTCTATCAGCAGATTGGGATTATTTTAATTAATGTGTTGTTGAAATGACCAACAAGATTCACTTCATTTCTACTTTGTTATTAATCCTTTGCATTTCATTGTTAGGTATGAGTCAAGAACCTAACACTCTTTGTCAGTGCCTTGGTCTCATATACATGGTAGCTTAAACAAGTTCGGTGACAGAAGAAAGTACAGTGGCATTGTGGCATGAAGACTTCTGTGTACTGCTGATGCATGTCTTATACACACTTCAGATTTGTTCATTTCTTGTTAGAGTACTGTCATGCTTTGGCATCTGTCATCAAATTTTAGGGCCTAGTATGTCTTATGGGGGAGAGGGTAGGCAGGCAAGTGGGTGAGTCATTCAGTGGTAAGGTAGAATGGTATCTGCTGGTAAATCAGAAAAGGTTCAGTAAGTTGAAACGAGGCTTGTATTGTTTCCAGTTCAGCATAAATGTACATTATATTTATTGTACTGCATCTGATACAGATTTTTACATGTGTAGTTGTCTGTTAGAGATAATGTGGCCAGCCACCATGGAAACACAACAGTTTGTAGAGAGAAAATAAGGGCATAATGAATAACATGTAGAAATTCTGTAAGAAGTGAAGGCATGGACATCTGTTAGCACAGTGAAGAAAATCGACAAAGAGATTGGCCACATATGTTGAGATGGGGTACAGCTGAGAAAGATGTTAGAAAAGAATGCAAGAGAAGAATGAAAAAAGTTACAGATAGCTGACTAAACTCACTGGGTAAGAAAAAAACACCTTCTTGTAACATAGATGTGGTTGGGTGTGACAAGTTTGTTGTGAGAAACAAACACAAGATTCATACATGGAATAGAGAAAAGTATCAGCTGTACCAAAATCATTGTTTACCAGTAAGAAAAAATAAATTTTCCATGGAGAAGGAACTCTTTCAGTACAGCTATGAGAAGTATGGGATTTGGGTGGTAGAGGTGTCAGTCAAATATAAGATGTTCGAGGGGACAGGTGCTGTTGAATGGAGATCAAAATGTTGTACGGAAGTGAAGTGATATTGGGAAGAAGAATGTACAGAAATGTAGGTGGCAACCTAGCATTCGGATAGCTGCTAAAATGATGACATTGGCAGTGCAAGAACAGATTTTAATACACATCAGTGAGAATAAATCATGGTACATATCTGATATATAAGGCTGATGGTGCGGCAGGGGATTGTCATGGCCTAATGCAAGGGTTCATGAATTTTCAAAAAATTTAGAAACCACCTCAAAATTTCTGGAGGCAGGAGGACAACACACAGCAAGTTAAATACTGTGGACCTACAAATATTAGGTGCTGTCATAAAAATCTCGAGTTGCCTGCACAGTCTGGCACCTAGGATTTCCACACCCATGGCATAATAAACAGTGACAGTTTTGAACAAGGTGGGCATTGTATGTATAAACATAACGTGAAGGCGCATTTTTGTAAACATTGTTGCTGTGAAAAAACAATAAGTATTAACTATTCTGAGCATGTGTCTGTGGCCTGTTTGGCTGTGCTATATTTTTCTGCATTATCTTGTAAACAGCCCAATTTTTAAAAAGAGTTACTGAACATAAACTGTGTGTTTTGATTTGCTCTACTAGTTTTGTGTGAAATTTTTGAAAAATACTGAAATATCAAATTTAATTGAAAATCTGTCAGGTGGGAGCCAAGTTGTTCCTTGCGGACAGATGGATGACAGACATGATGAAGCAGGCAGTCGCTTTTTTGTAATTTTGCAAATGCACTAAAAATGAGTAGTTAGTAATTTGATTCCAAACTTTCTGCCTAATGTGGGCATTGTTGTAGGTAATGCACTGTGTCACTACATTCAGATTGACAATCTTTGAAGAGCTTGCCCACCAAAATCGGATTGTCCTGTTGAACAGTGGTGGGAAGGACTGCAGTGAGGTCACGCATAAAAATGATCTCCACAATCTCATTCTTCCATTCTAGCCCAAGGAAAAAAGATACAGGGTTATTTATATCACACTTGTATGGATTTTAAAAAAAAAGAAAGAGGAAAAAAAATGCCAGGAAAAGAACGACACAGCAAACCTGTCACTGCAGATCTTACTTGAAATGAAAAGTGGTGCAATACAGGCTGTAAAACAAGAGGATTGGGGTGGTTTCATTCAATATGTGGAATCCCATGATTAGCAGTGCTGGGAAACAGAGTTATTGCTGTCTTATTGACCAAATCATGATCAGTCTGAACTCTGACTGTGAATGTAATAGGTGATAACAGGAGCAGCACGTCTTTTGGTAGTGTGTGAGTGTTCTTTTATTGACAGCAGAGCAAGGTAGGAAATGTGTATGTATATTAGTTTCTGCCACAGTCCAGATAAATCTACCCATGACTGCACTCTGCTTTTCATCACGAATACAACCATGGCTCGTTACAAGTCCCATACTCTTGTTGACGTGGTAGGCCTGAGAGGAGAGTTCTATTCATGGAATTTTTCAAAGTGGAAATGCATCACCACATGTAGTGGGCTAACAAAATTTTATTGCCAACTGGTAAAATTTGAAAAATGGAAATGCTTGTGACACTGTATGGTATATGGTGAATGAGTGATGCCCCAGTACAAGGTGTCAGAACACCGCCTTGGGTTCAAGGGCTGTTGTGAACCTTTAGAAGGTGACCCAAACAGAGACAGTGTGAGACAGGCATAAAAGGTTGTGCACTCTGTCTTCAGACAGTAAGAGATAATTGCAGAAAAATCCATAATCCTCAGTGAGGGGCTGCAGATGACTGTATTCCAACACTTCACACCAAGTATTCTGATCCAGGAACAATGAAAAAACTGCATACCTGTCCATGGTGAGTGCGTAAGTCTGGTAATGGTCCAGATTGTTTCTGAAAGATCATCTTGCGATGAAGCCTCATGTTCCTCATGAGCAGTGAAGTTTTGGTGGCCTAAACTAATTAGTAGTAAAAATTAAGATAGCAAGTAATTATAATTTAATTTAGGACTTACATTATTTTTGCAGTTTGAAAGAATGTCATTTAGAAGTTGCCCTGTTCCTTCATCATTGATATTTTTTAAAAAAGTACCAAATTTCTATAAAATTAATTCATGCACTTGCACTAATTATTTATTAGACCATACTTCACCCTTTGCTGCCAAATGTTATGTATGTATTTAGTGTGCAATGTGATGCTCAAGATGCCAAATGTCATATTAATATATGTGCTCATATGCTGCCCCTTATGCAGGGGGCATTTACTAGTAAATTCCTGTCTTCTGCACATCAGTATGGCATTTAATTCTGGTGCAAAAGGGTTAAAACTCAAGAGTAAAAGTGGATAGTGGAGCTTACCACTCCATTATTTTGTCACTTCTGCCACTGTGAAGTGCCCAACAGATAATGTTTGCTGATGCAGTAAGCATGAATCCCATTAAAACCTAAATATTGTGTATGTAATTTAAGTATGCATGTGAAGGGCACCAAATCACTAAAAAATTGCCCATCATTCTTATGGGGGAGTGTTAATTAAAAGTGTTGGAAAAGTCTTGTAGGGTATAGTTTGCTTGTCACTGCTCTGAAGCTTCAGCTGTTTGCTGAGCTTTTAAAGACCATGAGCCATTGTACAGAAAGAAAAGAAACACACACAAACACAAAATTTAAGTATCCAACATAGCACCACACTGAGTTAAACATGGTTACTAGATGCATTGAATGATATTTCCCAGAGAACTGTAGGAACAAAATCATAGTAAATTTAGTCTTAATGACATGTTGTGTTCAGATATTGAAAGTTTCACTGCATTTGCTACATTGATTAGAAATTACATCTTACAGTTAAAAAAGAAAGTAATATAATGTGATGAAGATGGCTGGTAGATAAGACAGTGACCCTCTTAGCAGAACCCTTAAGCGGCTGACCCTTTGCCTTCTCAGTACAGTAGGATTATAACATCTCTGAATTGATACAGGAGTTTCAGATATGTTAGTGTGTGAGCATATGCCCCAAAAATATAGTTCATTTACAACTGTTGCCTATTTTATGCATTCGTTACAGGGTATAAAAAGAACGCATTACTTGTAGACCCCACTGTCTGCGATCTAGTGTTAGTGACAAAATTATTTGTCAGATTTTCATGATATCAGTATAGGAGTTCTTTACAAAATGTTTTCATGCAAAAAATTATCCCAGAGTCAGTATCTCTTTACTGGAGCATGTAAATAAATTTTACCTGTACTGTACCTTATTCATTGAACAATTTAGGTGAAATTCCCTATGAGACCTGCACATAACACTGTTGAAAATTCATGAGCTTCATGCAAATTACCACAGGGAAGGCTGTAGTGTACCTGTGTGCATACATGAAATCACATTTGGAAGTAATGAATATAATGAATGCCATGGTAAAGTTTTTGTACTCCTTCACAGAGTACACCATTTGCAAGTGATATATCCCATTGTGTTTCTAGCTAATAAAAGAGATACACCAATTTGTGAACACAACTGCTAGTTGTGTTGACACATAATGAGAGTCTTGTTTGTAGATTTTGCCTGTGTTCTGCACACAGTAGATAACAGCTTTATTATCCTCTAGTAACATAAATTTTGACTATCTGGAAGAAACAGCAATGCTCATACCCCATGTCATCTAAATTGGCTTCCAGTAATACTAACCTGTGTGAAATTATGCTAGGTTGCCACATACATGTTACATTAAATCTCTGTGCTTCCATTACATACTGTTTATTAGGTTATTATTAGATCCATTATGGGATTTCTTTGGTTATTAGTGTACATTATCGTCACTGGTCTTGACAGATTCTGCATCTGTTAATCCATAATTCAGCCCTTACTCGTATTATAGTAAGAGTTTATCTCCACAGAATATATTTTGAAGAAGACCTATCAGATTGAGAGTTCACTCTGATATAGAATCCACATGTCTGTGGTCATTTATAACCATATGAAAATATGATGTTCAGTTGATGGGGCATGATTTTGCTGACTATGACATATTTACCTAGCATGCATAGGAAGTATTCTGATACTGTCATTTTTGTACTGACCCTTGCACACTCTGTATGTTAAAGAATGGATTAAGTTCAAAGAAAAATCCAACCCTCTGGGATGTAATTAATGATATGAAATTGAAAAGTTTTAATGTAAAGAATGAAGAAAACTTCATAGCCTTTCATTATGAACATGAGTGAACAATGTTATTTTCTTTAAATTCAAATATTGAATTACCTAGAGCATGAAATTGAATAGGTAAGAGTTTATACGTGAATTCGTATCACAACAAAGAAAGGTAGTACTTTCTTTATATATAATATTATATGTGAGTGTGGTTCAAATGTACGTAATATCTAATATACCAGTGGATGCAGAATATGAATTGGCTGTGTGTTGCTGTTAATAAAGCATGAAGCCCAGTGTGTATTACAGCAAGCAAAGCATAAAAGGTGGGAGAATGAAGAAACATTTTAAAGTAAAGCTATAAGCCTCATGATTCATACTATTGTGTGTGTGGTGTGGAAGAACTGCTTGTAGAACAATATACATGGGTATTTTTCTTCTATTATTGAGCTTGATGTCTGTCCCTAGGTTTATCAACTGAAGAGATCCTGTGTTCAATTTTACTTCACATGTATTTTTATATACCATCAGTACCCATAGCCCTTATTCAGGTTGAAAAACAATAATTGTCGTGGGGGGAATTGTCTACCTTTTCCCCCACCAATTTTTTCATTCCTGCAGGTTCACGCAAACTGAACATCCATCATCTCGCTATAACACAAGCTGTCTTGAGTCTGCTAACGCAACTTCCACAGCGCAGATCAACTGCAAGACGGAACCCAGCATGTTTGATCCATCAACAATGCAGCAGCAACAGCAACAGCAGCAGCAGCAGCAGCAGCAGCAGCAGCAGCAGCAACAGTCAGCCAATCAACAGATGTATGCTACAGATAAGAGTAAGGAACAAGAAAAGGCCACAAATAATGCCACAGCATCAGACTTCCCATTCTGCTATAATGTCAACATGCTGCAGAAAGTCCATCAACAAAACTCCACAGCAGGTGTTCCTGTTGGTGGGATTACTGGTGATGATAAGGGATGTTATAGATTTGATGTAGCTCAGCCATTTGGCTACAACTATGCTCTTGTGAATCAGATGTCCTTGGCGGCCGCAGCATCAACAGCAACATTTAAATGTGACGTTTGTGGTCTTGTATTTGGCCATCTGTCACTCCTGAATCATCACAAGAGGATTCATAATACCAGCAACGTGACAACAGCAGCAACACAAAACAATCAGGCAGCATCTACAAATGAGCGTCAGTACACATGTGATATGTGTGGAGCATGCTTCAGCCTTGCTGGTGAGCTTAAGAGCCACAAGAATAACATGCATGGTAAGAACAGCCAGTCCCAACAGACCCATAGCCATCATAAATGTTGTGATTCATGTGGTGTGGAACTGAACTGTCAGCATCATAATGATGCTGGGAAAGGCAAGAAAGGTAGTGGGAAGTTTGTGAAGTGTGAGAGTTGTCAGGAGATGAATGCTGCAGCGGCAAATGCTGGGAATGCAGGAGCCACTGCAGCGAGTTTCACTGGAGGTGGTGGGGCTAGTGGCACTGAGGCAAATACAGGTGGTAGCATGGCAGGAGGTACGGCAGGGGGAGGCATTAAACCAGGTCACCATCCAGTTAAACGCCGTGGAGTTGCTAGTGTTACAAAATGCCATAAATGTAATGGGTCTGGAATCATATTCATTGGTGGTTCTAGGAATAACACTGCTGGTATTGATAAACCTTTCCATTGTAACGTGTGCGATGGGACATTCTCTAGGTATAGTAGCTTATGGAGTCACAAACGCCTCCACTCGGGTGATAAACCATTCAAATGCGGTACCTGTGGATTGGCATTTGCAAAGGCAGCGTATTTAAAGAACCATTCAAGGGTCCATACAGGTGAAAAACCGTATAAATGCTCTGTCTGTGCGATGCAATTCTCGCAGAGTCCGCACCTTAAAAACCATGAACGGATCCACTCAGGTGAGCGACCCTACCAGTGCGAAGTCTGCGATAAGACATTTGCAAGACATTCGACACTTTGGAACCACAGGCGGATACATACAGGTGAGAAACCGTACAGGTGTGATGTTTGCGGTTCAGCATTTAACCAGGCTACGCATCTCAAGAATCACGCCAAAGTCCACACAGGAGAAAAACCCCATCGTTGTGACATCTGTGATGTCGGATTCTCTGACCGTTTTGCTCTTAAAAGGCACCGTAGCATACATGAGAAATATGGTAGAACTGGCCCTAATACCCCAAATAATGCAGCATCTGCTAATCAGAATACTGCAGCAAATGCTGTCAATAATAATGTTGGTACAAATACTCCAACTAATCCTGGGGGTCAACCCCAGCAGCAGGGCCAGCCATCAACAATTGATGAGCTGTACAAGTGTGAGGTTGGTGGTCCTATAGCGTTCCCTGGGTGTTCAAGGCCTCATGATGAAAAACAATGAGAAAACGCCAACCATCCTGATAATATTAATGCCAACCTTGCAGGTCCGAAGTACCAGGAATTGGTACTTGATGAAATGATGTAGATAGGACTGATGTGTTCTTACTAGCTTGGTCAGTTGCATGATGGGTATAAAGTTTTTGTTAAAATCCTATGTTTTGTTTCTATACCAGGGCCAGATTTTATATGTGTCAGAATTTTGTTAATATAATAAAATTGAAAATTAGTGAATTTTTGCTTCAGAAAAAATGTGGATGTCTAGTACATTAGGCCTACCTTAATTACCTGATGCAGTCCAGTGATACTCTTTACAGTGTGTTGCTGTGAAGGTGGACTTTCAGTTTGGTAGTGGACTACATATGGTGAAGTAAAGTTCACCTTAGAACAGGCCATGAAGGCTGAGAGGGGAAGTATGGGTATAGCTGTACTCTTCCTATAACCTCATGCTAGATGGGGTGTTTGGTCTGTGCCGTACCCTGGTTGCTTTACCCCCAGGAAAGAGATCTGGCACGTTTTGTACAGGAGGCTGAGTGGGCCCTAGTGCTGATATAGATGGTTGAAGAAAATCTTGCCTCCACTGGGTTTCGATCCTCAGACAATGCAAGACTGTGTATATGCTGTTAAATAATATTATACCCAGTCAAAAATATTAATGAACAAAGTTACTTTCCTACCAACCAATAATTGTAAAAATGTATGCACTGGAACTGGAGTAGCGTAGTCGGTATAGCGACTAGGGTATGGGTCATACGGTCTGGTTTCAAATTCTGGTAAGGGCAAGATTTTTTCCCTTCTCCGAAGTGTCTAAACCAGCTCTGAGGCTGGGGTTCTTTCCCAGCCTAAAGTGGCCAGGGCATTATCTGCTCACCTCCATCTATTGCAGAGGTTAAGAATAAATAGAGCTGTACCTCTGTTCCCCCTATGTGTCTTCATGGCATGGACAGGGAAATCTTTACCTATATGTATCATTCTTATGAATAGTATCCCCTGATAGTCATTTTGGTCATGTACTCTTTGTGTAACTTCAGGTATTGTGAGGAATTGAGTTTCTGTGGAACCAATTATGCTGTGGAAATCCTGTGTCCTTTCTTCTTGTGACTGTGCTCTTGAACAGCTTTTTTGTTGTACTGTAATGAACTTGAGAGTTATGAAAAATTAGTGTAAAATTATACGACAGGTACAGCATCTGTACATGAGCAAACCATTGTGGCAAGTGCATTATATTCAATTCCTTTGCTTTTAAAAGTTGACTGGCTGGGAAATATAACAGCCAATTACATTATGGGGGACATCCTTCTTATGAAACCCTTATTTGTCACTTTGCAGTCATGTGCAAAATTTCTGTCATGAGCAGTGAGAGCATTGTTGCTTTGCTGTCAAGGTTTTCAGTCGGGGGGGGGAACAAATTGTTTTAAAAATTCTAAACACTTGTGGTTTTGGCTTTGTACTCAATGATCCAACCTGAATTTGTTGAAAGGCAGACAGCTGCTGCTGTCACAGACCACGCAACCCAGCCTGTTGCATAGTGTTAGTGTGATTGGTTTCCACCTATGCTTCATGAGAAAAGAAATTTTACAGGAGCTATGATGTTCATTACGATGATAGAAATTCATACTGTTCTGTTTTGGCATTTACACAGAGTCATCAGAAAAGGACTCGCTACTTGAAAATGTAAATATCCTATTTATTTGGAGACATATTTTCATGGGGTTTGTTGTGAAATGTTCAGCAACTCTCAGATTTGTTGCTCTTTGCCTGCTGTTCATATGTGCATGACTTACTGGCATTCATATAATTGCTGAATGTAATCAGTACACTGGCATCCATTCAAGAGACAGCCCAGTGTGTCATATGGCTTGTAAGTTTCAGGTCTCTTGTTACTATGCACCACATTTTTTATATATGTATAGAAGAGGTTAAAGCAGGTGTCACCAGGAAGACCATGAACTTCAACAGAGGGTATTGAAAGCCAAGAGTAGCATGTGTACTGTATCCAAATAAATATATTGCTCATCACAGTTTGCAGCTGGGTAAACCTGTGACCATGATCCAAAGTGCTGTAGCAGTGGCTGAGATGACATGTTTACAAAAGTCAGTTGAGGCATGAAATCAGAGGCGCTGAATTTTCAAAAATTGTTGAATGTTCAAGCTTCTTTTTAAATGAAGTTGATAGTTTTCTGTGATAAGTACTTTTTACAAATGAAGTTTCAGTCTGCATTAATAGTCATGTTACTAATTAAATCTGGGGAACAGAACAGTGTGCAACACTCTGAAATTGAGTTCAATACTGACTGCACTAGGGGGTGCGCAGTGATGCAGTTGGTTGAGGCACTGTGCTACAGGCTAGAAGGTCATGGGTTTGATTCCCGATGATGTCACTAGAATTTTTCATCGACATAATCCTTCTGGCCATACTATGGTCCTGGGGTAGACTCAGCCTCTAACAGAAATGAGTACAAGGATTATTTCCTAGGGGGTACAGGCAACTGGAGCATAGGGCTGACAACCTTACCACCTTCATGTTCCAATTGTCTTGAAATTTGGGAGCCTCAACCTCCTGGAACCCTCTGGGCCTGTCCAGGCCTGTAATGGGATTGCTTTACCTTTTACTGAGTGCACTGGGCATGCAGTTTTACTAACACTATGACAGTACATTTGCAGTGGGGAATGAATTTTAAACTTCGAATGGCTGAACATTTCACAGCAAACACCATTATCATATGTATTTTTTGATAATCATATTTCTTTATTATGTGACCAAAGTTAAGACTCTTACCATTGGTAAATGAAACAGTATTACTATCTCCTTAGTTTTGTGGTTGAGGAGTTTTCAGTGGCATGTAGTGATTCATTATTAGTTAAAAATTTATTCTTTAGTAGTATCAAGAAATATTTCACATACTGTTTCCATGTTAACAGTTTATTTCAGTACGTATGATTTTATTTCATATTACTACTGTTACTACTATTGCTTTTGCTGCTGCTGCTGCTGCTGCGCAT
>Ga0209755_10007777_pt1 | contig 11571 bp, 13 predicted proteins | sample TergutCo191P1_FD_187301 | JGI IMG/M metagenome (GOLD analysis project Ga0209755, IMG submission 187301) | Cornitermes sp. P1 segment gut microbial communities from Petit-Saut dam, French Guiana - Co191P1 (SPAdes) (version 2) | ecosystem: Host-associated > Arthropoda: Insects > Digestive system...
CCCAGCTAAGCAGGAATTCTTTTTCTTCATTCCTTGCGCTGGGAAGGCGCGAAGCCGCGGCAATGGAAAGCCATTTTTGCACGACCTGTTTGGGCATGTCGCTCTTTTTGCAAAAGAGCGCAAGGTACTTGTCAGCCATAGTTATGTTGCCCGACAGCCAGAACAGAAGATACGTATGCGCAACATCGGCGAGAGGTTCGCCTTGAGCGGCGTGAGACCAGTCGATTATATACACATCGTTCTTGTCGGTGATAATGATGTTGCTTGGGTTAAAGTCGCCGTGGCAAAGCTTTGTATTTTTCGGCATGCCGGAAAGTCTTCCCAAAAGCTCGTACTTGCAGGTGGCATCAAGATCGGAGGCTTTGATTTTCCTTTCCATTTTTTCCGCAAGGAGAGGAAGCCAGCTAGCGCTGTATTTGTGCATATCGATTTGAATTTCCACAAAACGTTCAAGATATTCCTGCGCCTTGTCTTTGTTTTTTGCCATAAGCTGATCGAGCGGAGTGCCTTCGACATATTCCCAAACGATTGCCCATTTGCCGTCTATTTGCGTAACCTCGACAAGTTTTGGAACTTTCAGCTTTGTTTCGCTTACCGCGGCAAGGTTTAATGCTTCGGATAAAACATTGGGAGCAGAGTATTCTTCTTTTAAAAGTTTGATAACCTTGTCGCCGTCCTTATAGATTGTCTTTGCGGTACGGACTGAGATTACTTTATCAAGTTTATAGTTACCCATTACACCTTCTCCTTCTTTCCGTAGAAAGCGTTAAGATACATCTTTTTGATTTCTTCGATTAACGGATAGCGCGGATTTGCGCCTGTGCATTGATCGTCGAAAGCCTGTTCGCTCATCTCGTCCAAACGATCAAGGAAATTCTTTTCTTCGATGCCGTAGTCCTTGATGGTTTTCTTGATGCCGATAGCGTCTTTGAGTTTTTCGACAGCCTCGATTAACTTGTCGAGTTTTTCCTCGTCATTCTTTCCGCCAAGACCTAAAGCTTCCGCTACTTCTGCGTAACGTCTTAAAGTTTTGGGGTGATCGTACTGAGAGAAGGTTCCCATTTTTGGAGGAACTTCAACGGCGTTAAAGCGAAGAACTTCGGAAATCATTAATGCGTTTGCAACGCCGTGGGGCAGATGGTGGAACGCGCCGAGCTTGTGCGCCATCGAGTGACACACGCCGAGGAATGCGTTTGCGAAAGCCATACCTGCGATTGTAGCGGCGTTTGCCATTTTTTCACGGGCAGTAATATTTGCAGCTCCTTCGTTGTACGCAACAGGCAGCCACTCAAAAATTACTTTTAACGCCTGAATCGCAAGGCCGTCTGTGTAATCGGTTGCCATTATCGAAGCATAAGCTTCGAGGGCGTGTGTAACAGCATCAATACCGGATGCAGATGTCAAACCTTTCGGTGCGTTCAGCTGCATGTCGGCGTCTACGATTGCCATGTCCGGCATTAGTTCGTAATCGGCAAGAGGATATTTCATTCCAACGGTTTCGTCTGTGATAACAGCGAATGGTGTTACTTCGCTTCCCGTTCCGGCGGAAGTCGGGATAGCGATAAAGTATGCCTTCTCGCCCATTTTGGGGAAGGTATACACGCGCTTTCTGATATCCGCGAAGCGCATCGCCATATCGGCGAAGTCTACATCCGGATGCTCATAAAGAACCCACATGATTTTTCCTGCGTCCATTGCAGAGCCGCCGCCGAGGGCGATAATTACATCGGGTTTGAAAGTGCTCATTTGTGCGGCGCCGATTTTTGCGCAGCCCAATGTCGGGTCCGGGGCAACGTCAAAGAATGTGTCATGCGCAATACCCATTTCGTCAAGTTTGTCGGTGATGGGTTTTGTGTAACCGTTGCTGTACAGGAATTGGTCGGTTACGATGAACGCGCGTTTTTTCCCCAATACATTTTTTAATTCGTCCAGAGCTACAGGAAGGCAGCCCTTCTTTATATACACCTTTTCAGGAGCGCGGAACCAAAGCATATTTTCCCTCCTTGCCGCCAGCGTTTTGATATTAAGCAAATGCTTTACGCCGACATTGTCCGAGACGGAGTTGCCGCCCCACGAACCGCAGCCCAAAGTGAGCGACGGTTTCATTCTGAAGTTGTACAGGTCGCCGATACCGCCGAAAGCTGACGGCGTATTAACTACAATACGGCAGGCTTTCATCTTGTTTGAGAAAGCGGTGAGCTTGTCGGCATCGAGCTGCGGATTAATAAAAATGCTTGCGGTGTGACCGTAGCCGCCTTCTTTTACCAGGCGGTCGGCTTTTTCCAGCGCGTCTTCAAAGGTTGCGGCTTTGTACATTCCCAGTACGGGAGAAAGTTTTTCGTGGGCAAATTCTTCAGATAATTCCACGCTCTCAACTTCGCCGATTAGAATCTTGGTGGCTTCGGGAACGGTTACGCCTGCAAGCTCTGCGATCTTCGCCGCTTTTTGTCCGACGATTTTTGCGTTAAGCGCGTTGTTTACGATAATTGTTTTGCGTACTTTTTCGGTTTCTTCCGGGTTAAGGAAGTAACAGCCGCGTTTTGCAAACTCAGCTTTTACTTTGTCGTAGATCGGCGCAAGAACGACTACCGATTGCTCGGATGCGCAGATCATGCCGTTATCAAAAGTTTTGGAATGAATGATCGAACTGACTGTTAATAAAATGTCTGCGCTTTCGGCGATAATTACCGGAGCATTGCCCGCGCCTACGCCGATAGCCGGCTTGCCGGAAGAATACGCCGATTTGACCATTGCAGGTCCGCCTGTGGCGAGAATGGTGTCGGATTCTTTCATTACCATATTAGTCATTTCGAGGCTTGGTTCGTCTATCCAGCCGATGATACCTTCCGGGGCTCCTGCTTCCACTGCGGCATCAAGCACGATTTTTGCCGCTGCGTTTGTACAGCCTTTGGCGCGCGGATGCGGCGAAATGATGATGCCGTTTCGTGTTTTTAGACAAATAAGCGTCTTAAAAATCGCCGTAGACGTCGGGTTGGTGGTAGGTATAACCGCACCCACCATGCCGATAGGCTCTGCGATTCGCGTAAAGCCTGCCGCAGGATCATCCTCGATAACACCGCAGGTTTTTTCGTTACGGTAGGCGTTGTAAATGTATTCGGAAGCATAGAGGTTTTTAATTACCTTGTCTTCTACGATACCCATACCGGTTTCAGCCACCGCCATTTTTGCAAGCGGAATCCGCTGCTTTGCCGCCGCCCGTGCCGCCGCAAAGAAAATTTTATCCACCTGTTCCTGGCTGAATGTCGCAAAAGTTTCTTGAGCTTTGCGGATTCTTGCAAGACACAGGGACAGGCTTTGCGGGTCTGTCACAGGCTCGTATTTTGTTTCTGCCATTATTTCTCTCCTTTTACCCTAAGGCAAATTTCAATCTGGTCAATTACCCAATTCTACTATAATATGCGTTTTTTGTCCAATATTCATAAATTAAGCCCCATAAGAACATTGTTGGTTTTCAAGTCTCCTATGGCGGGGAACTCAAAAGTTGTATTATAATTAAAAGCAGGTGATATAATGGCAGTATTTGTTCATTTTACTGAAGAAAATAATAAAGAATCAATTATTAAGAATGGGATAAAATTAGCAACAATCCATTATGAAAATATAAATAAAGGCGTATTTTGCATGCCAGTCATTCCGGATTTTTATGCAACTCATCAATGGGTTAGGGAGTTAAAACAATATAAATCGGGAAATGAAATAATAGCGGTTTATTTCAAAATACCTGATGAAGAATTGGTATTATGCGGAAAATATAATGAAGCTATTATTGAAACAAAGGCTTCAGATTCACACAAAAAATTTATGAATCTAGACGATAAAATGGGTTTTCAAGTTATTATAAAAAGAAAAATATTACATAATGAAATTAATAAAATTAAAAATATTCCTCAAATAATCGGATGGAGACATTTTCCCAAATCACATGAACATAAAAGATGTTTATGCCCGGCTTGTTTGTCAAAAGGGTCATATAATTCAATAAATGCAAAAAAATTAAAGTTAAAAAAATTGTTTAAAAAATTAAAGGAAACTAAAGAAGAGGATGAAATAAAAAATATTATTTATGATATTAATGATTTAAAAATAAAGGATAATAAGGAGAAAAAAATTAAATTAATTATCTAACTAAGATTATACTGTCTAAAATAATGTTTTCCGGTATGACAGTACATTGGTTTGGATTTAAGTTGGTGTGGGAGTTGTTGATGTGGTTGGTGTAGTGGTGATTGTGATGAAGAAGAATTAACCACGAACCACACTAACTGGTTGATAGAATTCTTTTCTTTAACCTGAGAAAATACGAATAGCAAACATATATTTCTTGAGAAAAGAGAAGAGATATCAAAGAAAAGGTAGGAATAATATAGGAATGTATATATTTTATCACTTATTTGTTGACAAAATCTTAAATTAAAAATATATTTATAAGTATAGGGGTGATATATGGCTGTTGCTACAATAAATATTGAATTAAAAGACATTCCATAATCAATTAGCAGAGATAAAGATGATGATAAAATATTACAATGTGCTCTTGATGGAAATGCTGACTTCATTGTAACAGGTGATAATGATTTATTGATATTAAAGGAATATAAAACAATTAAAATTATAAAACCAAATAATTATTTAGAATTAGTATAAGTGGCGGAGAGAAGAGCTTCACACGGATCCGCATACCGAAGGGTTGAAGAAGGCACGGAGGAATTATGAAAAGAATTTTATTGATTTTAATATTTTTTATACCTGCTCATTATATAATGAGTGAAGAATTGTTGTTTCGAATAATTCAAGATACTCCTGCTTGGCTTGCTGTTAATAGAACTACAATATCTAGAGATGACAGTTCATTGACATTAAAACAAGGTACAATCGTCAAAGGTTTTAGGCCTCGTTTTACCAGAAGTCGCATTGACAATGACAGATATTTTCTTTACACATTTATTTTAAATAACACACAATACGAAATTCAAGCTGATATGCTTGTACCAGCTAACACAGAAAGCTTATTCGACGATTCATGGATAAATAATTTTAATAGCCAGAATGGGAAATTTTGGATACAAAGCGGTTATTTAAATGTATTGTTATCAAAAAACAGAGAAAAATTTCATGATATCGATCGTTCGTGGATTGATGTTTACAATAGAAACAAAGAGACTAATGAATATATGATGGAAGAGTGGTATGAAATTGCAGGTATTTCATATTTTGAGTTAAACCAAATTACATTATATGCAGGCGGTTTTAGTTCAAGTATGTTTTGGATTACAAACATTATTAAAATTAACACCGGATATAAGGTTACTGTTGCCGATCACATGTTAGGTACAGGGCTTTCAGTTTTTGATGATCCGCAGTTTGATAATCAGTTATCGTTTCCAACCGATAAGCGATCATTTGATCTTGTATTAAAAATGGATAATAACTACCTAGATATTTATTTAGATAACGAAGAGAATCTTTTTGCGACATTTGTTCGAGCAGATGAAAATATTATGAATGAGTTGAATAAGTTAATGAGAATCAATAATATTGATTTTTCAAAGATAACCTTCTGGCCTCGCCGTGCAGACGGCACAATGGATTATCCCCCACCACTTGATATGTCAAGATACATTCCAACCCATAGCGTAACAAACAATCTTCGATTACGAGATGCCGCCAATACTTCTTCCTTAATCGTAACAACATTACCAAAAGACACAGAAGTACAGGTTATTGAAACAGGCGCAAGTACGACTATTAACAATATAACCGCTCCTTGGGTAAAAGTAATAAGCAGCACAGGCTACACTGGTTGGTGCTTTAGCGGATACTTGGAGGAGATTGCAGTTAACAATGTTGCTACTAATGCGATTGCAGACACAGCAGAAAATTCTTTGGTTAGCAAAGATGAGGCAAAAGCATTATCGTTTTGGGTTTTGATTTTGGTTGGCGTGGGGGTTGTTGTAGGGGTTGGGGTTGTGGTGGTTATAAAGAAGAAGAGTTGACAAAAATAAAATAATGAATTATCATGATATTTATGAATATTGAATCTGTAAATGCTCTGGAAATAGCATTGAAAAAGGAAAATTTACTCAAAAAATATAATTTAGATAAAATAGGTATTTTTGGCTCTTTCGCAAGAGGGGAGAAAGCAAAAGATATAGATTTTTATATAGATTATGGATAATTATAACCTTAAAAACTTAATACAATTGAAAAAAGATCTTGAAAATATAACTGAAAAAGAAGTAGACATAATGATTAAAAAATATGCAAACCCGATTGTTTTATATCGTGCCCAAAAGGATATGATATATGTTACCCAATGAGAAAAATGATTTGATGTATATAATTAATATTTTAGAATATATAGGGAAGATATGGAAATATACAAAAGGTGTAAATGACGCAGATGAATTATATGATTTAAATGAACAAATGAATTTAAATGCATCTTTAACATTAATTGCAAATATTGGTGAAAATGTATCAAAAATATCTGAAGAATTAAAAAATGAAAATCCAAACATAGAATGGCAGCAAATTAAAGATTTTAGAAATAGAATAATACATGATTATGTTGGAATTGATATGGCTATAGTATTTGAGGCAATAACAAATGACTTCAAAATATTAAAACCAAAACTAGAGAAAAAAATCGAAGGAAAAGTAAAAAATAAAATATTTGATATAGAAGAAATTAAAATATGTAAAGAAAGTAATTATTATAAATATATAGATTTTGAAAAAATAATATGAAAAGAATTATTTTATTAGTTTTAGTTTTTGTTGTTTATTATGGCAATGCGGTATGCGAAGAAATTACTTATGTGGTAACGCAGGATACTCAATTATCAGGTGAGAATAATAATTTATTAAAAACACCAATAAATGAAGGTATTCTCGTTTTTTTTCAAGGGAGAACAAGAAGTTCAAAAATAGTTGCTTCATATCCTGATATTCCAATCACACAATATGAAAATGAAATACTTATTAGAACCGAGCGTGGTGATAGAGGATGGATTATGACAAGTCATATTTTGCTTCTTGAAAATCAACCGTTATCTATTTCTATTACTGACAAGATATGGATACAAAGCTACTATCAACAATTTCTTTTGGAAGGAGCTGAAAAAGAAAAACTTCTTCAATATGAACCATTCTGGACAAATATTCAAGAGGAATTTCTGCAAGATGATCCTAATCTACCACCTTGGTGGACTAACGTTGCTGTTACAAACTTCGTTATACAGAATAATATTATAAAAATAAACCGTATATATATCAGTGATAGTAGAACATTTATAACCATCAGTCAACGTAATGAAAATGATAGCGTAAAATTAAATGTACTTAATCTAGGTGAAATGAACTTTGTTCGGCAAGCTCCTTTAAACAGAAAATTTATTGAAGGGAACACATATCGATTTACTTTAAAGCTTGATGGAGATTATATGGATATAATTATTGATGATGATTCACAAGCAATTGCAACGCTTGTGGGTGTAGATGCTTATTTCCAAAGAGAGGTTATTAATTTCTTCAGAGACGAAACAGTAAATCTCTCTCGCATCACATGGCCTCGCCGCGCCGAAGGCACAATGGACTACCCGCCGCCTATTGACATGTCAAGTTACAGACCCACCCATCGCGTAACAGAAAATCTACGCTTGCGCGATTCTTCAAATACCTCTTCATTAATTGTAACTACACTACAAAAAGACACAGAAGTACAAGTTATAGAAACAGGCACAAGTTCGACTATTCACAATATTACCGCTCCTTGGGTATTAATAATAAGCAGCACAGGTTTTACAGGCTGGTGTTTTAGCAGGTTTCTGGAAGAGATTGCAGTTAATAATTCTGCCGCTGATGCAATTGACGACACGGCGGAAAATTCTTTGGTTAGCAATAAAGACGCAAAGGTATTACCGTTTTGGGTTTGGATTGTGATTGGCGCGGGAGTTGTTGTGGGGGTTGCGGTTGTGGTGATTATAAGGAAGAGGAGATAGGGTTGGTAGAGAGAAGAGATTCATATTTCCAGTTGAAAGATTTGCTTCAATCATGATATAATGATGACATAGGAGAATAATATGATATTAGAGCATTTTGATCGTATTACTCAGGATCCTGGCGTAATGGGAGGAAAGCCCTGTATTCGAGGTATGCGTCTTACAGTTGGCAGAATTCTATCTCAAATCGGCGCAGGGGAGTCAATTGATGAATTATTAATTGATTATCCTTATCTGGAAAAAGAAGATGTCCAGCAATCCTTAAAATATGCCGCATGGCTTGCTCAAGGATATGAAGTAGCTATTTCCTGATAATATTTATAAATATGAAAATAATTGTTGACGTTAATCTGGCGGTTCGCTGGGCGAAAATGCTTTCTGATCTTGGGATAGAAACTGTTCACTGGTCTTCTGTTGGCGCATCAAATGCGCAAGATACTGAAATTATGTCATACGCCTTAAAAAACGGATATTCAGTTTTTACGAACGATCTTGATTTTAGCGCCATTCTTGTTTCTACCCGCGCATTTGGTCCAAGTGTTATTCAAATTCGCGCAGAAGATACCCGTCCTGAGGCAAATATAAAAAAAGTATTTGATATACTTATTAAACATTCAAATGTAATAGATCAGGGTACAATTATTACAATAGACCAAAATAAAACTCGTATACATATTCTTCCTTTTGAACCTAATAAAAAAAGATGATTGAATTTATTTACCTTTATTGTTTGTGAATATCGGCGGTGTTGCGGTGATTTTAAGGAAGAGGAAATAACCACGAACCACACTAACCGGCTGATTGAATTCTTTTCTTTAACCTGAAAAAATACGAATAGCAAACATATATTTCTTGAGAAAAGAGAAGAAATATCATAGAAAAGGTTCGTGTGGTTTGTGGTAAAATTTCTTTATATTTCATTAGAATGCCAGAAATGGCTTGTAGAACGCAGAAATAAACTGTATACTGCAAGTATTATCAGGTATGCCATCTTTAAAAACGGTAAGTTCGGCATGAACGGGATATATTGATGAATTTTATCTTGCACATATAGTAGATCCATTTAATCATAGAAATCGGTGGGAGGATTTAGAATTCTAATGAAACGAACATTATTTTTTATTACAATGATATTTATTGGAACATTATTGTTTGCGCAGCGAAATGCATATTTATATAATGGTATACCGTTAATTGTCGATGTAGAATCTGAAATCTGGAGTGCAGAATTAATTTTAAAAAGAAGTGATAATATAACAAAAATATTATATAAAGGTGAAGCAGTACAAGGTGTAACGAATTTGGCTAAAGTATTGATTGATAACAGATCCAATAATATGACAATGATTAAATTAAATGGGAATTTATTTTTAATTCGAACTAAAGTATTACAACCATTAATAGATGAACGGATGCCTAGGGATTGGGTAGAACATTCTGATATGAACTGGTCAATAATTACTAATGTGCAATTTCAAAAACCGCCTTTACATGATAGGTGGGTTATATCTTATTATTTAGATGTATTACGTTCACAAAATAGAGATACATTTAAGAATTACGAGCAGGAATGGATAGATTGGCTGAGTAAATACATGTTGCAAAGCGGCGATCCAAATCCGGATGATTGGTATAATTACGAAATAAACTACGAGTCACTTATTATTTATGATGCAGTAATAATCATGGGTGGTTTTCATCGTCATTCGTTTTTTATAACAAATATAATGACAGAAAATATTGGATACAGAATTACAATGACAGGTGACACTTGGTTTGCTTTTCCGGATATTAATATTCCAACATTGCCTTTCCTTCTTGGTCTGAACGGCAAAGTTTTGATATGATTTTTTTACCTGATGGCGATTATATGGATGTTTATCTTGATAATATTAACAATAAATTCGCTACATTTACTAAAGTCGATATTGCGTTTCTAGAAGAATTGGAAATACTTGTAAAAAAAAATAATATCAATATAAATAGATTAATCCATTGGCCTCGCCGCGCAGACGGCACAATGGATTATCCACCACCACTTGACATGTCCAGATACGCTCCCGCCCATCGCGTAACAGAAAATCTACGCTTGCGCGATTCTTCAAATACCTCTTCATTAATTGTAACTACACTACCAAAAGACACAGAAGTACAGATTATAGAAACAGGCGCAAATGCAACTATTAATAATATTACCGCATCCTGGGTAAAAGTAATAAGCAGCACAGGTTTTACAGGCTGGTGCTTTAGCGGATACTTGGAAGAAATTGCAGGGAATGATTCTGCTGCTGATGCAATTGCAGATACGGCTGAAAATTCTTTGGTTAGCAATAAAGACGCAAAAACATTACCATTTTGGGTTTGGATTGTGATTGGCGCGGGAGTTGTTGTTGTTGTTGTTGCGGTTGTGGTGATTGTGAAGAAGAAGAGATAACCACGAACTCGCTTGAAAAAAGCACGCGATAGCGTGTTGTTGTATAAATACGAAATGGCAAGAGGCTCATAAAACGAGTATTGTTCGCTCAATGATATATCTTATCTAACTAAAATTATACTGTCTAAAATTATGTTTTCATTTGGATCTGAATTAATTAATAAAAAATAGCGGATATCTTCATTTTTATAGTTTTCATTTGTGTAATCAAAAATAATCCCATCGTGTGAATAAAAAGCTCTTTTTTTATACGTTTTATTAAGTTTAGATATTACAATCTGTCTCATTATCTCTTCTGTATATAATATTATTCTCTCTTCAGTCCAATATTTATTTGAATTATTTTTTATTTCTTCATAATCATAATCATTTTTATATTTTTCAATATTAAATATAATTTCTTTCTCAATATAGAATCTAAAATAACCAACATTATTGTTTATAGCATTTATATAGATTTCATTTATTAATGAATTTATTTTTTCATATTGGTTTATATCGCCTAATTGAATGTTAAATACATTTTTATTTGTACAGTTAGTAATAAAAAAAATAAAAATTAGGATTAAATAATAATTTTTCATCATCTTAGTCGCAATCCATGCTTGTATCCACGATTTGTGCAGGTAAGTTTGCAATTTCGTTTGCCACTTCCTTTTATGCGATCATGTACGATAGCGGACTTGAAAGTACCTTCAAGAGCCGGGCTTAGATATACCCCAATACATATAGACTCTAAATGGTTGTTTTCTGCCATAATCTCGCTTCCATTATCAGTTTACAGCTCTTTTTGCTATTTGGCAAGGTATAAAATAACCTTTTCTTTTTAACAATTTAATGTTATTATATTTTTAATACTGGTTTTTCTTAATTTTGGAAATTTTTTGGTACTATAGAAGTGAATAGTATTATAGTAATTATTTATTATAGGGTAGATAAATGAAAAAAGTCTTATTTTTACTGATAATTATATTATCATTTATTTCATTTTCTTGTTCAATAATAGAAATATATAGGTTATTAAATAATAATACAGAAGCAAATAAAGAGGATATAACTCCTGAAGAAATTACACGCCAAGTAGCATTTCATTGGGCTATGTTATTTTATGATATT
>Ga0209755_10007778_pt1 | contig 11571 bp, 11 predicted proteins | sample TergutCo191P1_FD_187301 | JGI IMG/M metagenome (GOLD analysis project Ga0209755, IMG submission 187301) | Cornitermes sp. P1 segment gut microbial communities from Petit-Saut dam, French Guiana - Co191P1 (SPAdes) (version 2) | ecosystem: Host-associated > Arthropoda: Insects > Digestive system...
CTGCTTAAACAACACGGGATTGATGTATTCAGGCAGACGGGCGGCTATCTGGAATATGAGACGCGGCTCACTGTGCCAAACAGCCGCGCCGAAGGTTTTGTAGAAGCGCTGTGCGATGAAAGAAGAAGCGAACTGTGGGTTTCCAACATGGAAGAAAACAAGGTTCACATTTATGATCTTGATACTTTGGAATATAAAACTTCATTAAATACAGGCGGCGTATTTCCAAAAGTAATCGCTCAAAGCCCGGACGGAAAATACACAGTTGTATCAAACTGGATAACATGGAACATCAGCGTTTTTGATTCTGATACAAAAGAACTGCTGCGCCGAATTCCGGTAAGCGGCACGCCGCGCGGAATGGCGTTTTCACCTGACGGCCGCCTGCTTTATACAGCGATCTATGACGCCGCGTTAATTGACGTAATTGACATGACATTAAACAGGGTGACTAGCAGCATCCGTTTTCATTCAAGGACCGGCGCGGCGCGGCATATTATTTATCATGATGATAAACTCTATGTCTCGGATATGTATCAGGGCACTGTAAATATAATTGATCCTTTTACAGGCGCGCTGCTTAGATCAAGATATGTAGGGCTTAACATCAACACAATTATTCTTTCGCCGGACGGACAGTATGTTTTCGCGTCTTCACGCGGACGAAATAATCCCGCCGATTACACAATCCCGGGGCCTGATTTCGGCGCGGTATACATGCTTAACGCGGATGATCTATCGCTTGTCGAAAGAATATGGGGGCGCAATCAGCCGACAGGGCTTGCTGTTTCACCTAACGGAAGGATGCTCGTCTTTACGGATTTTCTTGACGCGAATCTGGAGTTGTACCATCTGCCTGTTCAGCGAAATATTTCCGCCATGCCTTCTCTACGCCAAAAAGCGTTTCCTCCCGATTTATCAGATTCTTAAGATATGTCCCCCACTTTAAATTGTCGCAGAAAAAACCAAAAAATCTTTTCGCTCTTGATATATGAAACTCCGGCGGCTGATACCGCGAAAGCAACTCAATAAAGCGCAAACCGATTTCTGGAATCGCTTTTTCATCTTTCTTCTTTTCGCGCTGATTAGTGTGGTTCGCGGTAAATTCTGCTACATCGCTCAACGCGATGCTTTTCCGGGCATCAGCGAAAATCCACGGCATGCGTACCGCCGCCCGTCCAACCATAACAGCGTCGCAGGAGCCGCCTGCGCGGCGCGTTAAATCCGCGGCGTCACAGATATCGCCGTTTCCGGCGACAGGGATTTTAAGCTCTTTTTTTAAAGCGGCGACATATCCCCATTTGGCAAGGCGTTTAAACTTTTCGCTGACAAGCCGCGGATGAAGGGTGATAAGCTCGACACCCTCTTCCTCAAGGCGGCGGCAAAAACGCGCAAGGTAATCAAAATCATCTTTAAAACCTGTTCGTAATTTAACGCTGAGGCGGCGGCTGACCTGCGGCCTTACGCGGGCAATCAGTTCGCCGGCGCGGTCAATCGAAGCCATCCATGCGGCTCCGGCGCCGGTTTTTCGGATTAATGGAGCGCTGCAGCCCATATTTATATCGATGCCTCCGCAATCCAGCTTGTCTAAAAAAGACGCCGCCTTAGCCATAATATCAATATCAGAGCCGACTAACTGAAAAACGCATTTTTCCGGGTTTGGAGCCGTATCGATGTACCATTTTTCAAAAGGACCGCCCGCAATAAGGGCATTTGCGCTGATCATTTCGGAAAAATAACTGTCACAGCCGCCAAATTCCTCAATTAGCTCTCTTAACGCTCTGTGACTTAGTTCCGCCATTGGCGCAAGGTAAAAAGGAACGCTCACGGTCTATCCTCATCATTCAAAATTAAGTAAAATGAGCTTGTTCCAAAAACACGAACCTTTCGTTCGAAAGTTTTGGAACAGCCTCAAATAGTCAGGAAAACGCCGAAAAAAGCCGAAAATGTAATATAATACAAACTTGTAAAATCTTTACAAATTTGGAAATATTTCAATTTTGATGCAAGTCAATACTTGACTAATTTGAGATTATAGCATATTATTGAAAAAGAGGAGCGTACAGGATGATAGCAAAGACTGATATGCCTAATATCAATGAAAAAACCGCTGAAGGAATTAAACCGGAGGGCGTACCATACCGTGTTCTGGTCGTTGACGATTCGATGTTTATTGCCAAGCAGCTTGGACAGATCTTCACATCCGAAGGGTTTGATGTTGCGGATACTGCCGCCGACGGAGCTCAAGGTGTAGAAAAATACAAAGCACAGCATCCCAACATCGATCTGGTTACCTTGGATATTACTATGCCGGTAATGGATGGTGTTTCAGCATTGGAAAAAATTCTCGAGTTCGACAAGAGTGCAAATATCATAATGGTAAGCGCCCTGGGTAAAGAAGATGTAGTAAAAAAATGTCTCCTTATGGGAGCCAAGAGCTATATCGTAAAACCCCTGGATAGAAAGAAAGTTCTGGAAAGGGTTGTTTCCGTTTTAAAGCGGTAATGTCAAAATTTTAACAGGAAAAGTCTCAATTAATTAATCAATGAGTTCTGTTTGCCTATACAATGGAACTGTTCTGACCGGGTTTGCCGCGATGGATCACTGCGCGGTGCTAATCGAAGACAACGTAATTTCCGATGTTTTTTCTCAAAAGCGTTTTGATCAGAAGCAGTTCGACAGCTCGGTAAAATTAATTGACGCGAAAGGCGCGTACATCGCGCCCGGATTTATCGACACTCATATTCACGGCTTCGGCGGATACGGAACCGAAGATCAAGACGCCGTTTCCATTCTTGAAATGTCGCGCCTTCTGGCGCAAAGAGGCGTAACAGCTTTTAATCCGACGCTCTACCCGTCCGAACCTGAGAGCATGTTACGCGCAATCAGGGAAATCGCGTCGGCAATCGGCAGGGAAGAAGGCGCGCGCATAATGGGGCTTCATCTTGAAGGCCCGTTTATTTCGCCGGAGCGCCTCGGCGTGCAAAGGCCTGAAACTGTTCAGCCTGTCAGCGTCAGTTTTATGGAAAAATTATGGGAAGCTTCATCGGGGCATATTGTGAATATGACCGTAGCTCCTGAACTGAAGCGCATGAGGGAGCTTGCGCTGTACTGCATCAAAAAAGGAATTGTGCTGCAGGCGGGACATACAAACGCCGAGTATGACAATATGACAGAGGGGATGCAGGTCGGCATTTTGCACTCAACGCATATGTTTAACGCGATGAGAAGGCTGGATCACCGCAACCCGAATACAGTCGGCGCGATACTCACTCATCCTGAAATGTCATGCGAAATAATCGCCGACGGTTTTCATGTTCATCCTGATTTATATAAACTTCTTTTAAGAAATAAAACCATCGATAAAATCGTTCTTATAACAGACGGATTAAAACCGACAGAGCAGGAAAAAGGACCGTTTTACGCAAACAAAGAAGAAGTTTATTTTGAAGGCGGCGTTTTTCACAGAAGTTCCGATGGTGTAATCGCGGGCTCCGGGCTTACGATGATTCGCGGGATAAAAAATCTTGTCACATCGGGATTCAGCATGGAAGACGCGGTAAAAACCGCCACATTAAACCCGGCGCAAATTATGCGCTACAACAGCCAGGGCGCGATTATCCCCGGACGCTTGGCGGACATCACGGTATTTAACGATGATTTCCAAATCCGCCTTGTAATGATCGGCGGAAAACTTATTTATGGAGGATAACAATGAGATTAATAATTCATCAGGATCATGAAAAAGCAAGCAGGTGGGCCGCGGCATATATCGCGGACAGAATCAATTCGTATCAAAAGGATAAACCGTTTATACTCGGGCTTCCCACAGGTTCAAGCCCGCTTGGAATTTATAAAGAATTTATCAAAATGAATAAAGAAGGAAAACTGTCTTTTAAAAATGTGCGGACTTTTAATATGGATGAATACTGCGGGCTGCCAAAAGATCATCCTCAAAGTTATCACTATTTTATGATGCAGAATCTTTTTAATCATATAGATATTGATCGCGCTAATATTCATATACTTAACGGAATGGCGGAAAACCCGCTGGATGAATGTAATCGCTACGAAGAGAATATCGCGGATGCAGGCGGGATAGAGCTTTTCCTCGGCGGAATGGGCAGCGATGGCCACATCGCTTTTAATGAGCCGGGCTCTTCGCTGACTTCGCGCACAAGGATAAAAACGCTGACACAGGAAACAAAAGCGGCTAACGCGCGCTTCTTTAACGGCGATATGTCAAAGGTGCCTGACACCGCTTTGACTGTGGGCGTAGGCACTGTGATGGACGCGCGCGAAGTTGTGATCATTGTAACGAGCAGAAACAAAGCGCGCGCTCTTCGCGCCGTTGTGGAAGAGGGAGTAAACCATATGTGGACATTATCGTGTCTGCAAACGCATCTGCGCGCGATCATTGTCTGCGACGACGACGCTACGGAAGAATTAAAAGTAGGCACAGTCCGGTACTTTAAAGACATCGAAAAAGGAAATATTAATTATTAATTCTTTTACCGCGAACCGTACGAATCTTACGAATCAGATGTCCGATGTCAAAGCACAGGTTCATATGTATACCGAAGGCGTGAGTTCGTATTTGTCAGTGTGGTTCGCGGCAATAATTCTGTTTTTATTTAGTACACAAAACGCTGCGGCGCAGGAAGATTATTTAACATCTTTTTCCGATCCGGCGCTGCTTTGGGGAAACGGGATTGAGCGCGTAATCGAAGAAGCGTACAGGCAGTTTTTTATTACAAGAATAATCGGCGGCAGGGTGATGAATATACGTCTTCCGTTCGCGATGAACTCAGAGCGCGACGCGATGCTGGAAACAGGCATTGAGTACATCGGCGGCGGAAAGGCCGGTCCGCAAACGCTCTGGCCTGTCATCGAAGAAATTCTGGAATCGCAGGATTTCGCGGATTACATAAACGCCCTTTCATCAGGACGGGAAAAAATCATCATTTTCGATATTCCCGAACAAAGATGGACAATGTCAACAGATTTATTTTTAATCGCACGGATGAAATCCGGCTCTTACTCAGGACTTCCCCATCGCCCGTATGTGCTTGCCTCAGGAAGAGGCGCGCTGGAAAGCGACGTATACAATTATTTATACTGTATCGGCAGCGTGGGAATTGACTGCTCAGGTTTTGTCTGGCAGATACTGACATACATCGCGGAAGCGGGCGGCATCAATCTTGGTTCTGTATTAAGCCCTGTCCTCGGAGTTCCGCGCGGCGGCGATCCCGCGAAATTTGCCGGCACATCTTTTTTTGCTTCTCCAAGCGCGCAAATTCTTACAATTAGCGATGAAATAAGGAATCTTCAACCGGCTGATATTTTACTTTTCAGAGACATTGACGGCGTTATCGGCCATTCGGCGATTATTCAATCAATCGACTGGTCAAGAGGAATAATACGTTATCTGCATTGCACTAACATTGCCTCTCCTGAAGAACGCGGCGTTCACGATTCTTATATTTACTTTGATCCTTCCAATACCGCTGTCTCGCTGAAAGACTCGTCTCTGCGCTGGACAAAAAAACGCTTTGGCGCATTTCCCGGCGAAGCTGTCGATTTTATCGATGACGGGGAAAGATTCCGCTACAGATTAAACGGCGGCGGCAGAGTTGTGCGTATAAGAGCGCTGGTTTCAATTATTGATAGATTGGGAAGATAAAACTTTTTATTCAATATTTTCCGTCAGGCAGGCGGCGGTTTCTTTCCATACAACCTGATCTTTTTCGCAAAGCTGCGCGAATTCTTTCTGCCTGCCGTAGGCGGAAAGCTCGATAAAGACATCTAACCTTTTTTTAAGCTCTATAAATTTATTTTCCTGAAAAGTCTTTATCCATTTGGGAGGATTTCTTCTTATGCCTTTCGGCGGAAATAAAAAATCCGAATAATGAGGAGCGCAAAGACCGTCGGATTTTGTAAAAAATTCGCGCAGTTCTATTTCTTCGCCGGAATTGCCTGTCGAGTTATTTAAAAAATCCAGATACTCATTTTCAATATTATCGCGCTCAACACAAACCGGGCAGCGTCCCTTTGGCCGCCACGGCTGCTTCTTGTCAAAGCTTGTTATGCGATCTTCCAGAATATCACGCCCGAGAATAGCGACAGCAAGACCGTCGTGGAATGAGACAAGATGCCTTGAATGGAAAGAGCAGAACCCGCCCGCCGCGCGGTAAAGCGCGCGGAAACCGCGGTTTGTTATGTGCTCAAATAATGTATTGTCGATGTATTTATTCGCGCGGTCGCTTACGATGCGGCAGAGGGGACAGCCCGGCTTTTCGCACGCTTTTTGCATTTCAAAAAAATTGATATGTTTTTCAACAGCCATGTTACCCTGCCCCGCTCAGCTAATGCTTAACAAAAATATTTTTAAAAATATTTTTAATGCTCTGCGTTATAAACCTTAGCGCCAGTCAACCCGGCGGCCAACTCAGAGCGCGCCCGCCAAGGAAATGAATGTGCAAATGATCGACAGTCTGCCCGCCGTCTGTCTTCGCGTTAATGACAAAGCGCCCGCCTTTATCGCCGCAGCCCTGCTCTTTGGCGATTTCCTTCGCCCTGAAAAAAAGGCGGCCGATAAGCTGCGCATCAGAAATATCGAGTACCAAAAGATTTGTTATATGTTTCTTTGGAATAACAAGAAAATGCACAGGCGCCATCGGATTAATATCGTGGAAGGCAAGCATTTCATCATCTTCATAAATTTTCTTTGCAGGAATTTCTCCCGCGATAATTTTACAAAATAGGCAATTATTCATGAAGAAATTATAGCATTATATTAATTTTTTTTCACCGCTTTAAAAACTGAAAATCCCAGAAATACAATTCCCGCGATAATAACCGTCATTGCGCCGACTGGAAGATCAAACAGCCAGCCCGATACAAGGCCGGAGACAGAGAAAAGAGCGGCGAAAAGACAGCTTGATAACATCATGCTTGCAAGGCTGCGCGAAAAAGAGCCTGCGCATCCCGCAGGCAGGCTGAGCATCGCGATGACCATAACGATGCCGACAAAGGTTTGCAATAAAACGATGGCGGCGGCGGTCAAGCCAAGAAGCAGAAGAAAAATTTTATCGACAGGAACGCCTTTTGTCTGTGCGAATTCCGCGTCAAAGGAGGAGGCTTCGATCTGCGCGTAAAAAAGACGCGTTAGTATCAGGACAATTACGTCAAGGACCGCGAGTAAAATTAAATCCATGTTTGAAATGAGCAAAATATTTCCAAAGAGCCACGCCGAAGGGTCTGCGTAACCTGGCGTCTTTGCCATGAATAAAAGACCAAGGCTCATTCCGATTACCCATATCGCGTTAATAACTGTGTCTTCCCTTTGCTTCGCTTTTAGTGAAACAAGACCGATAACAAGAGCCGAAAGCAGCGCGAAGATAAGAGCGCCGGCAATCGGCGGAAAACCGGGGATAATTTTTAATGATGAAAGATACAGCGCCATCCCGATGCCGCCTAACACTGCGTGAGAAATCGCGCCCGCGAGGCTTCCTATTCGGCGCACTGTAACAATAGATCCAAGAATTCCAAAAAGTATTGATGACAGTATTCCAGCTAAAAGCGCGTTCCGCAGAAACGGGAAATTAATATCTGATAACGCGAAAAAAAATTCCTGCATACACAATTCCTTAATCAGACAGAAAACTGCCTTCCTATCTGACTATATAATTATTATTTACAACAATTATTATCATTAATATTCGTTTCATGTAATACCTTTGCCTGCAATATATTATCGCCGTGACGGATTGAAACATCATTTTCAATGTTGTGCTGGACGACTTTGCGGCCGTCTCCTAAACATAAGACGCGATCTGTTAATGAAGAGACATATCCTGTGTCGTGTGTGACGATAAGGATGGTTGTCTTTCCTTTATACGCGCCGAGTGTTTCATAAAGGCGCGCTTCGCTTTCGCTGTCCATATTCGCGGCAGGCTCGTCCAGCACAAGGAGGCGCGGATTTGCAGCTAACGCGCGGGAGACAAGCGTTCTGCGTTTCTGGCCGCCTGACAGCGAGCGGTAAAGGCGCGGCGCAAGCTCCGCGATTCCGGTTTTTTCAAGGGCTTCATCTACGATGTTATTGCTTTTTTTATATCCTTTTAAAGGGCGCAATAACCCCATTCTGACAACATCGCGCACAGTAATTGGAAATAAATTATCGGCGGGCATATGCTGTGAAACGTAGGAAATATTTTTGCTTTGTATTTTTCCTGTGCAGGGTATACCGAATATTTCGATAATGCCATTTGATGGTTTTTCAAGACCGAAAAGAAGTTTTAACACCGTTGTTTTTCCCGAACCATTAGGACCGACCATCGCGGCAAACTCGCCGTTGTGTATGTGAAATGACGCGTTTTCCAGAACCTGCAGCTTGCTTGCAAGCACATCGGTGTAAGAGAATGAGACATTGTCAAATTTAACGGCGATATCTTTATCCATAATTATTTATCTTTTAGGCTTTATGGTATAATATTTTCCAGCGTTTGTCCCATATGCCTGATATTTTCCAGCCAATCCTGCGCAAGCGGATCAAGTTCAATTACCTGAGCGCCTGCGGAAGCGGCAAGCGTTCTTGCGGCGTTAACAGGGAATTGTGTCTGCACAAAAATGGCGGCGGGCTTTTCTTCGTTTATCATTTCCATCAGCCTGTAAAGCTGCTGCGGTGTCGGCTCTTTGCCGCCTGTTTCAACCGCTTCCTGAATAATGCCGAACTCATCAAGGAAATAACCAAAACTGGGATGATAAACAAAAATATTGCCGCCTTTTAACGGAGCAAGAATAATCCTAAGCTCATTAAAAGTATCTTCAATTACATTGATAAGTTTACCATAGCGCTCGTAATAATAAATTTCATTTTCGTTATCCAGAAGCGACAAAGTTCTTGCGGTATGAAACGCCAGGATAATCGCGGGATCGCGTCCAAGCCATGTGTGCCTGTCATAGTGGAGAGTAGGGAGTGGGGAGTGGGGAGTGTGATGCGCAAATTGATCATCATGATCATGATCTTCAAGTAACCTGAAGTTAACTCCTTCGACGCCGTCGATGATTAACAAGTCAGGGAAAAGCGATTCGATTTTTGGGCGAAGAGAAATTTCAAACTCGGAACCGGAAAGTATCCACGCGTCAGCTAACGCAAGGCTTTGTATCTGCCGCGGAGCAGGCTCGTAATTGTGCGGATTCTGTCCGGGCGGAACAAGTATCATCGCCTGCGCATTGTCACCGGCAATTTGAGAGACAAACCATGCCTGCGGCGGAATACTGACAGCGATTAGCAGCCCGTCATGTTGTATGGACTGCCTTGTACATGATGAAAATAAAAAAATAATAATAAAAATTCTTAATTGAATTTGCGGCTGTTTTCTATTCATTTAAACAGATTTTTTTCTTTTCTTACCCAGAAAAGCACGGGCGCAGAAGCCGGCAAATTTAAGAAACAGTGGTTCCATTTTTTTACGGACAGTTACAATATCTTTCATGATTGGAATACTCTGAGGACAATGGGTTTCGCATTTGCCGCAATTAACACAAAGTGAAGGACTTCCGCTTTTTACAGACATGAGTCCGCTGCTTGTGATGTATTGTTTTATTCCTTCCATATAACCCATTGAATAAACGGTGTTATACGCTGCGAATGATCCGGGGATATTTACTCCGGCTGGACACGGCATACAGTAATTGCAGCCTGTACAGCGGATTTTGCACGAGCGGTTTATCGAATTTAACGCCGATTTGTACACCGCTTTTTTTGAATCATCAAGCATGTTAACGGACGCTTGTTCAGCAAGGCTGATGTTTTCTTCGAGTTGTTCCATTGAATTCATGCCGCTTAAAACAGTTGTTACTTCTTCCTGATTATAAAGCCAGTTAAACGCCCAGCCTGCGGGCGATAAATTTTTATCGGCATCTTTAAAAATTTTTACGGCGTCTTTCGGAAGATTTACGGCAAGCTTTCCTCCGAGAAGAGGCTCCATAATCACAACAGGCATTTTCGCCGCCGCAGCACGAAGTCCTTGCACTCCGGCCTGGAAATTTTCATCAAAATAATTGTATTGAATCTGCGTCAGCTCCCAGTTGTAATCATCAATCACTTTTAAAAACTCGCTTCCCGATCCGTGGTAGGAAAATCCGATATGCCTGATAATGCCGTCGCTTTTTTTCCGCGCGATCCAGTCTTCAATTCCCCATTCTTTCAGTCTCTTCCATTGATCCATATCGGTTATCATGTGCAAAAGATAATAATCAATATAATCTGTTTTCAATCTTTCAAGGGACTGATTTAAATATTTGTCAAAGTCAACGGAGCCGGCGGAACTTTTAAACATAATCAAAGGCAGCTTAGTCGCGATAAAAACTTTACTGCGCGCGTTATTTTTTTGCAGAACAGCGCCGAGAGCTTCTTCGCTGCCTGTATAAACCCACGCCGTGTCAAAATAATTTACGCCGCTTTCGATTGAACGCATTATCAGTTTTTCAGTTTTCTGCATATCGACAGCGCCTAAAACTTTCGGAAAACGCATGCACCCAAAACTGAGAACTGACAGCTTATTGCCGGATATTTTATCTGCGCGGTACTGCAACTTAACCTCGATAATATGAAAATAAAACCCGATTAATTAATCGTCGTTTTCTTCTACGGTGTACTCTTCCTGAACATTTTCAGCATTGGCGATTGCCTCTGATTCCTGTTTGCGCCTGTCAAGAATTTCCTGCATATATTCGTCCAAATCCTGGCTGTCTTCATCGAAAAGCTTGATGTTGCGGTAACGCTTCATTCCGGTTCCCGCGGGGATTGGATGACCGATTATAATATTTTCTTTTAATCCGCGGAGGTTATCCGTCGAGCCCGCGATTGCGGCGTTTGTGAGCACTTTCGTTGTTTCCTGGAAGCTTGCCGCGGAAAGGAACGAATCGATGTTAAGCGACGCCTTTGTCATTCCCTGGAACATCGGCTGTGCGATAGCCGGCTGTCCGCCTTCGGCGATTACCCGCGCGTTCTCTTCATGGAAACGGTACTTGTCAACAGATGAGCCGTGAATGAATTTCGTGTCGCCGACAAAACGGATTTCAACCTTGCGCATCATCTGGCGGATAATAACGCCGATGTGTTTATCGTTAATCGACACGCCCTGCAGACGGTAGACGTTTTGAATTTCATCCATCAGCCAGCGCTGCAGTCTTCCTTCGCCGAGAATGTAAAGCACATCGTGAGGATTAATCGCGCCCTGACAGAGCATTTCGCCCGCTTCCACAGTGTCGCCGTCGCGCACCAAAAGCCTTTTATTCGTCGGAATCAAATGCGAGAACTCCCTGCCGAAAGCGTCAACTACTACTACTTTGCGTTTGGTTTTTACAACGCCGCGGTAAGAAACAATTCCCGAAATTTGCGCGAGAACCGCGGGGCTCTTTGGCTTGCGCGCTTCAAAAAGCTCGCTGACGCGCGGAAGACCGGAACCTGAGGTGATGTCCATCGCTTTCGCGGAACCTTTTAATTCCTTCGCGATTGTTCTGCCCGCGCTGATGCGTTCGCCTTCGTCAACAAGAATATATGCG
>Ga0209755_10007779_pt1 | contig 11570 bp, 8 predicted proteins | sample TergutCo191P1_FD_187301 | JGI IMG/M metagenome (GOLD analysis project Ga0209755, IMG submission 187301) | Cornitermes sp. P1 segment gut microbial communities from Petit-Saut dam, French Guiana - Co191P1 (SPAdes) (version 2) | ecosystem: Host-associated > Arthropoda: Insects > Digestive system >...
CGCTGTTGTTGAGTTTGATTTCTTGCATGCCGGTTACCATTTGAATGAGGTTGCTTTGCTCTGCGGATGCTTGTGCAAAACGCTTAAAGTCTAATTCACGTCTGCGTTTGAGGAATATCGTTATCCATGCTACATACAGAACTGTTGCAACGACAAATATCGCCAATAACTTTAGGCTGTAAAATCCCAAAATAATCGCAAAAACAATCAAATTTATGATTGAAAACAGCGTGTTTAGCGATTGCGAGGTTAAGAACTGTTCAATTCGCCGATGGTCGCCGATGCGTTGCATAATATCACCAATCATTTTTGTATCAAAAAATCCGATGGGGAGCTTCATTAATTTGATTAAAAAATCGGAAATAATTGAGATGTTTATGCGTGTGCTGATGTGCAATAAAATCCACGAACGTATAAATTCTACAGCCGTTTGAGCGGTAAATAGTGTGAGTTGTGCAATCAAAATCAAGGTTACAAAATTCAGGTTTTGGTTGCTGATACCGACATCGACAATGCTTTGTGTCAAAAACGGGAAAATGAGCATTAACAGCGTTCCCAAGAGCATTCCGAGTATCAGCTGTATGATGAATTTGTGGTAGGGTTTTAGGTAGCGAAAAAGGAATGAAAATTTGGTTTTGTTTGGCGGTTCGTCGCTGTCTTTGAAGTAGAAATCCGGTGTAGGTTCTAACAGCAACGCCACGCCTTCCTCGCCTTCGCTTGACTTGTCGCTAATCCAACCTTGCAGAAATTCGGCGATGGTGTATTTCACTAAGCCGTGTGCCGGGTCGGCAACATACACTTTGTTCTTTTTTTTGCTGATTTTATACACCACCACAAAGTGATTTTGTTTCCAATGCACAATGCAAGGCAGAGGAGCTTCGGCGACCAATTTTTCGAAATTTATTTTCACGCCAAGCGTGCGAAAGCCAATGTTTTCGCCGGCTTCGCTGATTCCCAAAAGCGACACACCTTCACGACTGATGTAACTTTTGCTCCGCAAGTTTTCGAGCGAATACGTTTTGCCGTAGTGCTTTGCAACCATTTTTAGGCAGGTTGGTCCGCAATCCATTGCATCGAGTTGGTGGTAGAAGGGAAAAGGCATTTTTGATTTTTGATTGCTTTGTGCCGTTTATCGTCTCAGCACGGAACGAATTGGGTTAGTAAATCTATGAATTAATCGCAAGTCTTCGGTGATAATTTCGGCTGAGCCTTCCATGTTTTGTGTGAATGCAAGGGTTTCGCCAAAATTGGTTTTTAAGCCGTTTGGGAAACCCACTTCCACAACGAAAAAACTTTGGTCGTTGTGCTGTATCGGAACTGCCGAAATGCTTTGAATTTTGGCTCTGACCATACCAAACTCCAAATGTGGAAAATGCTCGAATTTGATATTGACCGATTGCCCAACCTCTACTCGTCCTGCACCACGCTGGGGCAACATTATTCTGCCCGAAAGTCGTTGTTCGCCTTCGGGAATAACGGTGAGCAAAATTTCGCCTGCACCGATGTTTTGATGTTGTTGAAAAAAGCGTGTAAAGGAAACCGTTCCAGCGATTGGACTTCGCAATAAATGGTTTTGTTCCCAAGTGTTGAGTTGCGAAAAAAAGTGTTCTTTGGCGTTTGAGAAATTTAGGCGGAGTTGGCTACTTTGAAGGTGTTGTTCACGTTGAAGGTCTAAAATTTGCTGTTCGTTTTGAAGGATATTTATTTGTTGGATTTCTGTGGCGTTTCGTGCGCTTTCGATGGCTTGAAACGCATTCAAAAGCGTTTGTCGGGCTTGCTCGTACTCCAACGCAGAAATCACACCGCCGACATATAATGCCGAATCTCTTCGGAATGTACTTTGGGCGATTTCGATTTGCTGTTGTGCCGAACGCAGTTGTCGGTTTTGTTGGTTGAGAATGCGTTGTTGGATTTGAATTTGTCGGCGTAAGGTTTCGATTTGTCGGTTGTGGTGGTCTTGTGTTATAAATATCCGATAATCGTTGTAGGCGTTGAGGAGGGTGTTGTAGGCGGGTTGTAATTCGCCCAGCCTCAGATCTGCTGGAAATTTTTCAAAATTTTGCCATTCGTATTTCAATCGTAAATAATCCGCAAAAACGGTTGGATTTTGGATCAGTGCCATTTTATCGCCAGGCATCACGTGTTGTCCATCGCTCACAAAAAGGCTATCAATTCGCCCAGAGGTTCGGCTCACGATATCGGCAGGCAAATTTTCCGAATTAACCGTTACCCATGCCGAAACAATATCGGGATGTTTGAAAAAATAGCTCCCCACAAAAAGCCCAGAAATCACAACAAAAATTAGCGTAATCCCCCACCGAACCATCCACCTTGGCGGACGTCCTAAAATATCTTGAACCGCCTCGCTGCGAAGGTTTACTTCGGGTTGCTTGGGTTTGCTCAAGTGATCTTTTAGGTGATCGGATAGGGTTTTATGGGTGTCTTTGTTTGGCATTAGTGTGTTTAATCTTTTATTGAGATTTTACAGTGCATAAATTTGGTTTTCCAATAGCAGATTCATAGTTAGATGGCGGAGGACAAAGGTATTGATACAAACACTTATTACAAGGTTCTTCCATTCGAATTTTCCGCCAAGCGGTGTTTTCGTCAAGTTCTTTGTACAGCAATTCCAAAAATGAATTATCCTTGATATTACCCAGTTTGGGGGCGTTTATATTTACAAACACGTCGCCATTTGCGATGATTGTTAATTTCCCAAAACTGTGTGAATTGAGGGCTTGATTGCAAAATATCTTTCGCTGCTCGATAACTTCCGAGAAGATATCCTCTTTGTTTAAAAAGATATTGTCCTCGAAAAACGCTATATTTTCCCCTGTATAGAACGGATGCAGTTCAAAGTTTGCGATACTGTTTTCCTCAATTGTTTTTTCTGCACATTCAACATCTTTCGTGCTTTTTACCAAGAAATGAAAGGTTGCTTTATCCTGCGAAATATTGTTCAAACACTGCTGAAATTGTTCTTTATCAATCGGAAAATCAATCAAAATTTCGAAATTCACATCTAAATCATTGAACTGAAAATTACGGTAATGTGTCCAATAATGCAAGGTGTCTTTTTTGTTATCAAAAACATCAACAATATTCTTTAGTAGAGGATACTTAAATATGTCGCCACCAATGACATTCAATCTCACAATAGGTGCGTGTTTAATTTGTTTGGCAATCAGCTGGAGCGTTGATAAATCTATGGCAAACTTACTACTGCTTTGCGTACAAAACCCTACTTGTTTATAGGTTTCTTTACAATGTTTGCATTGCAAAGCACATTCATTATTCACTTGCAAAGTTAGCTCCGTTAAATAGTGCAAAGTGTTTTCACCCAAAGAACGATCCGTTTCTTTTCGCAACTTTTCTATATCTCTCTGAATGTTTAGCACAGGCATTAGTTGAACGGGGCGAGGTGTTTTTTCAGAATAAGGCATTGTTCCAAAGATATTTTTTTGTTCAGCCTCTTTTATGAACGTATTTAACTCGGGAATTATTTCTTGCGACAAGAGAACTGTCCCTAAATTCTGCCTTTCATGCAATTGATTCACAATCTCAATATAGGATTGCTGTTGTGTTTCTATAAACTCCCCATTTTGGGTGTTGTACAGCAACAGAGTCTTGCTTTCCTCTTTCGAAACATATACATGAGGCTTAATAAAAAGCCAAAATTTTTCTTGATTTTCCATAGCTCTGATTATTCAACGATTACTTCTTCCATTATTCTGTAGTAGTCTTCGGGATTTTTCTCTAAAAATGCCATTTGTGTGGCAACATATTGTTCAAATTCCTTTTGATTAGTATAACCATGACAAATTGGTTTGCCGTCCAAATCCTCTAAATTATAAACGCACTGTATGCAGGATCTCGCAATTTTGCAGGTTTTGCATTGACGAAGAACTTTATTCAGATAGACGTTGTGTTTTTCTGCAATTTTTTCCAAATCTAATTGCACCACGTTGTCGTCTGTAATTTGTCCCATACTGAATTGTTGCCCGATACGTTCGCAGGGCAAAATTTTCCCGCTAACTGTAACAAACATTCTTTTGGCAAACGGCAAACAGGTTCCTGTTGGTATTCGGATTTCCTCGTTTTTGCCGTACAGCAATTCGTTGTAATCTCGAAAAACAGAAGAGCTATACTGTTGCAAAAAAGTTGCAACAGTTTGATATGTGCCTGAAAAAATAAACAGCTCTTTTTCAATCTCACTATAATGTTCCGATTGCATAAGGCTTTCGTAGGTGTTGCGATAGGTTGCCATAAATGTTTCTCGCATATCGTCACGAATGCCCATATTGTTGAGTTCGGTAATATTGGGCATTTTTCCAAACTCGTTTTTGATAAATCGATACGTTCTTTCGTACGTACTTCGGTTGTGCAGAACGGCATTGAAATTAACCTTTTTATCAAAATAATCGGGGTGCGTTCTTTGTAGTAGTTTTACATTTTGCATGACCCGTTCAAAACTATTCTTTCCTGCGTGATCAACTCGGTAGGATTGACTTTCCTCATCGCCATCCAAACTAATCAGCAGGCTAAAATTGTGCCTCGCCACAAAATCCATATACTTATCTAATAGCATCGCATTGGTGGTCATCGAATAAGTGAAATATCTGTTAGGAATTTGTTTTTGATTAATATATTCAATCACTTTTTCTATAAAATCAGTATTCAGCAATGGCTCGCCACCATAAAAACCAATATACACATGTTTTTCTGTTGATTGATTCAAGTTCGATTGCCACAACTCTATCAAGTAATCCAATATAGCATACGCCTTTTCTATCGGCAAATTTGTATTTTCTCGTTTATCGTAGTCGCTGTAGAATTCGCCATAGCCACAATATTTGCACTTCAGGTTACAAGCATCGGTAACTTCAAATGTGATTTGTTTGAGGTTGGCGAGTTCGTATGAGATGTTGTCTTTTGTTATGAACCTTTCCATTGTTTTTTTGTTTTTTTTTAATTTAACGACATCCTAACCGACAGCAAAATCGAGCGAGGACGAATGTTTGAAAGACTACGGTATTCCATCAAATTGCTTTGCCAAATGGTTTGATAAAGTCTGGCGTTGAGTAAATTCCTCAAGGTTAAACGAAACTCAAAACGAGAGGTTCGATGAATAGTTTCCACATCAAAAAAATACATGTGTCTTGAGCCATTTTCGATGGCTTGATTGAAATAATGTTCGCCAAGCAAGCGTAGTGACGTGGATTGTGCGAGAAATATGTTGAGTTCGGCGTTTTGTCGCAAGCGATGAACGGTTGGTAAAACCATATCGTTTGCACTTGAAAAATTTCTCGAAAAACCGTAATTCGCTCTATAAGCCATAGTAAAATTCGTGAAACGCTTGTTGAATCCAAATACCCAATTGTAACTTCTATTTTCTTGCGAAAAAATTTGGTCTTGACGCCAAATGTCGCCGTGAGTTTGATTGTAATGAAAATTCAAAACAAAGGTTGTTCGAATGCTTTCAAAACGCTTGCTAAGCCTTGTATTCACACCAAATCCATAAGATCTATTCGGTATATCGTGTGTGATAAATGTTGCAAAATAATCTTCAAAATACAGGCTATGCATTTGATTGGATCTTCGTTGCCAATATGATACACTCGCAGACGCAAATAATGCACGAATAGCATTCCCATAATTCAACGAGATAGTGTTGAACCAAAATCTATCATCGGAAAACTGACTGTTTCGCCTGCTAATAAAGCGATAATTGTTCATCACATAGTTGGGATAGGAATTGTGCCAAGCGTTGTCGTTTGCTTGAAAACTACTGTTTGCCAAAAGCCTGAGCATCGCAGTAATAGGATAACTAATGGACAATGAAGGCTGAAAAACAACATCACGTTGGGGTGTTTCCGAAATGGAGTGTGGCATACTTATTTGTCGCCACGATATTGGTAACGAGGAGTTTATTCTTAGCCTATTATATGCAAGTGAAAGGTCGGGCGAGAAAAACAACTCTGTGCGTGAAGGTCTAACGGCATTTTGGAACGAATCTAAAACCATAACCAAACCATCGTTCATTAAACGTAATTCGGAGTTCATCTCATACAACTCATATCTATAACCCAAACGATAGTTGTGTGTGAATTGCCCACGCCGAAAGCGGTGTATGTAGCCAGCAGAAATATCTGATGTCGATGAAAATCTACGTGCCGAAAAAAATTGTTCGGCGGGGCGTATTCCATTTGACAAATTGGCATACAAAAACGGGTCAACACGTAGCGTTGAAGGCAGATACTCGTAGCGATTCGCAGAATTTAGTCTGAACATATAATTGCCAATAGTAATCATCGAAAACAACTGATTGCTCAGCAAAACGGATTGTTCGGACAGTCTTTGATTAATTGTGTCGCTATCGTTGATTAGTTCGCTTGAAGTGTTTCGCCACGACGTGTTAAGCGTAAGGATATTTCTAAAAAACAAGCGGTCGTTATTTATCATATATTGTGCCTCTGCATTGGCTTGGTTGATATTTACGGTTTGACGATTTCTTTCATCAAAAAACACCGTCAAATCTGGCGATAAAATATAAGTGGTTTGAGCCTCTCCGAGCGATGTTTGAAAATCGTTGAGAAAAGACAGGTTTGCTCTAACTTCGGAGTCGTCACGAAGTCGGTTGATAAAATTTCCTGTTACCATATGTGCATTGTTATGCAAATAACGGCTTGTTGCAATGGGTGGCGATTGATTTCCAATCACATTCAACGGTGTGCGGATAGGGGCAAATGCATGGTCCTCGTGAAGTGATGTGAGTTCTCGAGCGATGTCTTCGCCCGTTGAATTTGCTTTATAGATGTTTAAGGTTTGGAAATTTCTCGAAAAAAGCATACCGATTAACTCTGCAGTCCACATAAACGGCTCGTAACCTACGCCAAGCATGGCATTTGATGCAAACGTCCCTCGCACACTTTCTCTCAAAATTAAATTAACCGCCGCTTGGTCACTAAACTGCACATCCTGCAAGGCTCTAATGGGTTGGTGGTTTTCAAAAATTTGCACTGCCGCAATATCTCTTGCAGGGATATTGTTTGTGGCTAAACCGTATCTTCCGCCAAGCATATCCAAACCCTCAACATAAAATCTGTTGATGGGTCTTCCGTGAAAAGAAATCTGTCCGCTCTCCGAAACTTCAATCCCTGGAAGTCTTCGTAAGACATCAGCGATGGCGCGATCGGTTGGTTCTAAAAAGTTTTCTACGAGATAACTGAGCGTGTCGCTACGCCGTTCTATGGGAGCAGCTCTTACAATAACCTCACGGATTTCCAACACTTTTGGAGTTGTGAAAATATCAATTGTTTGATTGATTCGTTCGATAAAAACAGGTTCACTTCGTGCATTCACAGCACTTGCCAAAAGGTATAAATTATCGGCTGTGCCGTTGTATCTCAATGAGAATTTTCCTTGATCATTTGTAATTGCAAAAGCCAATATACTTTGGTTTCCAACTTGCCTCAGCACCACATTACAAAACGGCATCGGCTCTCTTGTCGCCGAATCACGCACCACACCCTCAACGGTAATTTGTGAAAAAGCCGTTGATGCAACAAAAAGCCATATTGTGATGAGAATTTGCTTCATTATTCAAGTTCTAAAAACGGGCGGTAAGGAAATGAAAAACTACCAGGATCGCTATACCAAGTTCTTTGCCCGTCACGCATGACAGGAATCCCCATCTGGACACCATGATCATTGCTTAAACCAATTGGGTCTTCCCACGAACGCCTCCATAGTCTCAAAATACCCTGTCGTGTTGTTGTTATCTCCGGAGCATTGTGTCGATAAATATACTCTCCCGTAGGGGTTTCTATACCTATCATTGTAAAACGAAAAAATCCGTCTGCTGTTTCTGCCTGTACAACCAATCCCGGCAAACCAGATAATTTCCAAGGACCAAGCGAATGTGGAATTTCTGGCGTAAACCAAACCACCCATTCTCGCCCACGAAATCTGGCGGTTGCTTTTTGAGCAAAATAGCCCAAAATCATTTGCGTACTATCTTCTATTTGCCACGCTATTCGCGGAATTTCCTCTGTATATACATATGTTCTAACTACAAATCTATTGCTAACATGAAGCAGTCCTGCAGTCGGAAAATTCCATAAATAGATGTCTTGGTTTTCACGTTGATTGGGTTCCATCCACAAGCGAGGATTGACTCCACTCGCGTGCCCTCGCCTGATATTCTCAACACCAAACAAATAGGGATGTCTCCATACCGAATCTACCCTATCAGAAAAAATACTCTGAAATTTAGCATGGTTTGTTCCAATTTCAAGAGCGTAACGATCCTCAAAAATTTGTTTCCTTATGGTATCCATTACGAAGTGAAAATCGTAGATTATTCTAAGATTTATAGCCTCTATAGGTTGTTTTTGTCGAACATCTCTACGGGAGTATTGCCCATTAACAACTATAGGGAATAAAGTAAAAAGCAAAACTACGAAAAAGGGGAAATGTGTTTTCATGGCATATTTTTTTTATACATTTCAGCAAAACACACATGATCTATAACTATTGGAATATAGCGTCTCAACAACTATAGATCATGCGTGTTGCTTTACTTACGGATTCGGACACGTAGCAAACCATTGTGCTTCGTACTGAGTTTGTATACATCTCTCAGAATTAGCCATTCCGTTATCTTGAACTGAAGAACCTCCATTACCTGCCCATTGGCAGCCACAAGAACAACCCTGTCCTCCTCTGATAGCATTAGCTTGTTTTTCACTAATTTTATTTGGGTTCAGTCTATTTAATTTTAGATTTTTCATGATTTTAAATTTTTAATTATTCATAAGTTTTATACTTGTAAGCCTTTAATTTCTGCAAACTTCGGCTCAATAAAATTTGCATATTCCCTATATTTTTGCTATCTTTGCAAGGATTTTCGCTAATTTGTTGCTTTTACTTTTTCGGAGTTCTACAACTCTTGGCGAGATCAACCGGTGGGTTATTGCTCCTGCTAACAAGGGAAACCTTAGCAGGAGCTAAACCTGCCCAGGTTCGTTTTCCTTAAAAACCAAATATAGTCGCTACTGTATAAAAAGCGTGGAGCGACTGGAGTAGGCAAAGAAACACAACTATCAACGACTCTTTCAAAAGAAAAATTGAGATGTTCCAACACGCAACATAAGCCTGCTTGCGTAGCAAATAGTGTGCGCATCGCTGAAATCAGGTAACAGATATGTTGAGGTAGTTTCACTGTTTTCTGTGTTTTGACACTACAAAACTACAAAGTATTTTTGACAAAAACAAGGTTGTTGAAAAATAAAGAAAGAATACTGCCACAGAAGTTGAAAAAATCCAAAACGCTATATCTGAAAATCAGAAAATTACATTTCGAAAAACGAAGTTTTCTGCCAAAATTTTTCATAGTTTTGTTCTATCTCTTTTTTTTATCAAAAAATATACGTAACTTTGTGGTCTGAAACTATTAACTGCCAAAATTTATGAAAAAACTATTACACCCTTTTGTGTTATGGAAACAATAGCAATGACATCAAAAAAATGGCGAGTTTTGCGAGATGCTCACAACTCGTTCTGCAAAGAGAGCATTGAGGATATTTTAGGCTCAATCAATCAAATCAGTAATGGCGATTACTATATGTTGAATTATCTCGACAAAAAAATCATTATTGACGATTCCTCGTCTTCGATTTTATGCGGACATCCGAAAGAAATTGCCGATAAAGAAGGATTTGATTTTTTCAAGCGAATTTTGAACTTAGAGGAGCAGGACTGGCTAAATCAAGTGAACAGATCAGCTTACAAGTTTTTTTTCAACTATGACAAGGTTAAACGCAAAAAGTTGAAGATTTTTTATGATTTAACCGTGAAAACAGTCAATGGGGAAGAATATGCTCTACATCATAAAACCACACCTTTCAAGTTGTGTAAGAACGGCAATATGTGGTTAGGGTTATGCCGTACTACAATAGCAGTAGATGGGGCGAAGAAAGAGAGTGCCTATATTGTTGATACTTTAGACGGCAAAAAGTACGATTTCATTGACGGAAATTTTGCTTTATCTCTCTCTGAGGCTTTAACGAGTATGGAAAAGCAAATCTTGACAATGATGGCTAAGGGCATAAATACAACCCAAATAAGCCATAGTTTAAGCATTTCTGAAACGGCGTTTAACCGGCATAAACGAAAAATGTTTGACAAGCTTGGTGTAGATAGATCTACAAGTGCTGTTTACAAAGCACACGTGGAGGGGTTGATTTGAGAGTATTAAGGAATTACGCCTTTTGCATTTTTTCGTAGCAATATCGAGCCCACTCGATGTCGATTGGCTTTCCGTTCTCGTCATCGTTCCAAAAGACAAATTTTCTAAAACCTTTCAAATGCGGACTTTCGTGCATTTCATCTGTGATTTTGATTTCTCTGTATGTTTTCATAATTCTCGGTGTTTTGGTTTCAAAATAACATCTTCATTTTAATCAATACCTTTCAGCCCCTCCTCAATTTCCTCAATACTCGGCAAGGCTGATTTGTAATTTTCGGGCAAAAAATTCGAAAACTTGTATTCCGAAATTCCGATTGGCATACTACTGCCTTCAAGTGCATATTGTGCCATCACGTTGTCTTTGGTTTTACAAATAATCAGCCCTATTGTTGGATTGTCGGTTTCCTTTTTTCGTTGATGATTGATTGCGACAACATACGCACCTAATTGTCCCGTGTGTTCTGGTTGAAAATCTGTTGCTTTTAGCTCAATCACAACATAACACCGAAGTTCTGTGTGGTAGAAAAGCAAATCTATAAACCGCTCTGTTTCGCCAATTTTCACAGGCACTTGTCTGCCAACATAAGCAAATCCTTGTCCTAATTCAGTTAGAAATTTCGTGATATTTGCGGTCAATGCATCTTCCAACTCTCTTTCTTTGTAGTCGTTGGTAAGCGTTAAAAAATCAAAATCGTATGGATCTTTTAAGATTTCATTGGCTAAATCACTTTGAACTTCCGGCAAATGTCTTGAAAAATTAGTTAATGCTTTTCCTTGACTTGAATACAACCCTGCAGACATAAAATGCATCAATACGGCTCTACTCCAACCATTTTCTACCGTTTTTTGAACGTAGAAAAGAGCTTCGTGGACAGACTTGCACTTACTAAGAATTTCCCTATGATGCCCCCAAGGAGTTTGGAAAATAGGATGAATTTCAAATTCCGCCACAAGTTGTGGCGGAATTACATCTCTTTTATTATCAGCGATTTGGTTTTTCGCACCAACTTGGTGCGGGATTTCCGCAACAAGCTGTTGCGGAATTTCATTACTTTGAGAATAGAATGTAAAAAAACGTTTGACATCAAGCAAATTTCTTTCCGAAAAACCTTTCATATAAGGAAACTCCGAACGCAAATCTTTGCTCAGTTTTTCAAAAAACTTGCTCCCCCAAGAAGTTTCCATTTGACGAACAACAATGTCGTGTCCCAAACTCCAATAAAGACGTAGTAATTCCTCGTTCACTCGTACCGCTGCTTTGATCTGGCTTTGGCGAATTCTTGTTTTTAGGTCTATCAGCCATTGCTTGTATTCCTCGTTT
>Ga0209755_10007781_pt1 | contig 11564 bp, 12 predicted proteins | sample TergutCo191P1_FD_187301 | JGI IMG/M metagenome (GOLD analysis project Ga0209755, IMG submission 187301) | Cornitermes sp. P1 segment gut microbial communities from Petit-Saut dam, French Guiana - Co191P1 (SPAdes) (version 2) | ecosystem: Host-associated > Arthropoda: Insects > Digestive system...
GCGGAGTTGCCGCGCTTATGCTTTTAGTGTGCCGTTTGATTACAAAACACAAGAGCAAGCTGACTACGGTTGTTGAATACGCATTTATGATTCCATGGCTTTTGCCTACGGTGCTTATTGCCTTGGGCTTTGTATCAACTTTTAATCGTCCACAATGGTTTATGTTTAACCAAGCCCTCACAAACACTACATGGATTATGGTTTTGGGTTATCTTGTTATCTGTATTCCATTCACTCTGCGTATGACCAGAGCGGCATTTTTTTCAATTGACGATACCTTAGAAGATGCTGCAAAAAATCTGGGCGCAAGCACATATTACACATTTTTCAGAATCATTATGCCTGTTATTTTACCATCGGTGCTGGCTATTTTTGCGCTGAACTTCAACAGCCTGCTTGCCGAATTCGATATGTCAATCTTTATGCACAACCCTCTTGCCGTACCACTGGGCGTAGAAATCCAAAGCCTAACAACGGCCGACGGTGGAGGCGACGGTGCTGCACTAGTGTTTGTCTACTCAGTAATAATGATGGCGGTAGGCGCTCTTGTCTTATATCTGGTATATGGCAGAAATTCAAGTAATATCAGCAGAGAATAGGCAATCGAAGCCTACCAGGTTCCACCGGGATTTCAAAACAGCTAAGCCTTGACTTTGGAAAAGTTTACTGTGTGAAACCTGAGCTGCACGGCTAGGGAGTTTGCTCATTAACGTCGAAAATGGATCACGAATTAATAGCATATAATATTGAGCGGACGATATGTGATGTTTTACGCGCCGAAATCGCATAGACAACCAAACGGTTGCCGAAGCATTGAAAGGCTACGCAGCTCGGAAAAGCATCAATTGGAATTTGCTAAATGAATATGCCCGAATTTTTAGGGTCATCAAATTTACGTTGCAAACCCGCGTTTTTTGTAGCAGATAGCGAAGATTGCTGCGAACGCTATAAAGTTCGCTGCCATTATTCCTATTCGTAATAAATCAATGCCGTCGCCGCGGATTACATCCATTAAGGCAAAAACAATCTGTTCCGAGAAGAAATAATAAAGTATATTGTCTACAATGAAGTTGCTAGTAAATAGTGACGGTAAAAGCACCACAGCTATTAACGGCGTGCCCAATGTAGAAGCCGCTGCTTGGTTTTTTGCCAGCAAACCCAGGGTTGCGCCCAGTGTGATGGCGGCTATCGCGCCAATGCTTGTGATAATAAGATAATCCGCAAGCGGTAAGTTTGGAACACCCATGATGTAAAACATTGCAACATTCACAGCAATGGTGAGCGTGGCTGCTGTAAGCACATGGCTGATGAGAAAATCTAGCGGCGATACGGTAGACGTGATTAAAACATTTAGTGTGTTTTTCTCCTTTTCCTCTGCAATCAACACAGCCATTATAGTAGCACCGCCGATAAGCACGTTCATCAGCACTAACATAGTCAGCGTTGGGGCTATTTCGTAGTAAGCGGCATATTCCGGCATAATCATGCGAAAGACAAAAGCCAGCGCCACCATCATAACGGGAAGAGCTGCAATAAAAGGGTTGCTGAAAACACTTTTGATATTTTTACTGTATATTGCACTTATTTTTCTTGTTGAAATCACGAAAATTCCCTCCCTGTCAATTTAAGGAATATCTGTTCAAGCGTAGGTTCTTGCGAATGCATCGTCACTACGGCATCTTGGTTTATAAGCTCCGCAATCTTTTGGCTGTTTTCCGGAGTGAGATCAAGCACTACTTCTTCTCCCGAATTTAGCAAAATTTTTACGCTCTTTTCCCTGTTGTACTTTTGGCTTAATTCGTCCATGCTGCCCATGTCAACTATAACGCCCTCATTAAACAGCGCAATGCGGTCACATAATTTAGCCGCTTCTGTCATATTATGCGTTGTGAGGAAAAAAGTTGTGCCATCGTTTTTCATTTCCAGCATCAATTTATGGATTTCTATTGATGTGGAGGGGTCAAGCCCGCTTGTCGGCTCGTCAAGGAAAAGTATTTTTGGTTTGTTAAGCATAGCCCGCGCCAATACAAGGCGTTGCTTCATGCCTCTGGAAAATTTCTTAACTTGCTTGTTTCTGTCACGACCAAGACCCACCCTGTTGAGCAATGGCATAATTTCACTTTTGTTTGTGCCGAGTATTTTTGAGAACATCAGCAAGTTGTCGTAGCAACTCATGTTCTCGTAGAGTCCTGAATTATCGGTGACAATACCGACCTGACTGTATATTTCATGATTAAGTGCGGTGGTTTCACGCCCCAAAATAGTAGCTCTGCCGCCATTTTGTTTCAGCTGTCCAGTTACTATTTTTATAGTGGTGGTTTTACCCGCTCCTGACGGTCCGAGAAATCCAAATAATTCCCCTCTTTTTATGTCTATGGACACGTCTTTTATGGCTGTTTTTGACCCGAATGTCTTATGAATATTTTTCATAGTGATAGCATATTCCACTTTAATCACCCCTCGTATTCGCTTCTAATTTCCACTTTAATATCCGCAAAAAAATATCAACTGCCACACATACGCCGAGTATTACCCACTCAACAGTGGCAAAATCAAAGCTCTCATTCACCAACAGATTTCTCCCCAGCATAGTAACGACAATGGCAGCGGGAATCCACGTCAGCCATTTTATCCATCTGTAATCCGGCACGGCGTTATTAGGTGTTTCATTCATTTCATAGCACTCCTCACAGTTAATCCGCAAAAAATAAGTCTATATCAATTATAATGGGGTTATAATGTGATAATCAAGGGATTTGTAGTCAACTTTAGCGGCAAAAATCAACCAAAGGGAAACTTTTCACACTCATTTACGTGTTGATTTGTGATAGGCTGTGGGTGATTTGTCTTGGGACATGCTGAGAGCCGTCCGGTTCTATAACAAGACGAGCTTTTATCAGAAGTATATTATCCAAGGTGTTTGAAAATTTGCAAAAAAAAATAAGCCAAGGCTTGATACCTTGACTTATACTGGCTTGATTCGCTGCTACTAATCCCGATAATCACGAAACGACGGGAGTTTTTGCCGAACACGGCGTTATGCTTATACTGCACGCATAACGTACTGCTGTATCTGCCTAACTATATCCTCATATGAAACGGCTGTAAAATCTGTAGTCTCAACCAAGATAATGTACTCGCCAAAACGAAATGGCTTATCATTTTCGGATATTTTTATATACTGCTCAAAGGATATTTGTGGTTTTAAACCACCCATATCATACAATCTTCTGTCATTAAAACGACGATGACCAATTTCAAACGATGTATCAAAATGGATATTGATAGTCTGATATTTATACTTTTCAACCAATCTTTCTATCGTTGGCGTAACTTTATCATCAAATCCGAACTCAATTATCAATGGAGATGATGATTTCATTTTTTCACCACAGAGAGTCCAGTATTCAGCAAACGGAATAGTATCATCGCCTGACTTTTCCCAAATCTCATCCAAAGAAAGCAACGGAACGGCTATTTCTTGTGACAACCACTCCGCAAATCTCGTTTTGCCAGTCGCAGGCATACCAGATACTATTATAAAAATATTTTTCACTAACAAACCTCGCAGTATATAAATTCGTTGCGCCAATCACAGCAAACTTCCGCAACGAACATAATAATTTTATGCTGACATTTTACCATAGCCAATGTCGAAATTCCACAGGAAGATTAAGCAATCATTGGTTTACTTTGTAGGAGGACAATACAAACTGGACAACTATAAGAAAAAAGTTGAGAAAAGGAACTCTAATAGAGTAAAGTTAAGTTACCTTGATTTGCTATTCAAGATTAGATGGTTTATTGAGATTCGTTTTTTGTTTCGCTTGCTCTATGATAGAGTCTATGTTATCACCGTTAAGTAAGTCAGGATATTTAGATTTGGCATCAATTAATAGTTCTTCTGCCTCATTCTCTTTTCTTCGCGTTTCATTATAAATCAGCGAGTAATCCTTACCGCTCTCGAACAAATTCTTCAATAACTGCGCTGAGGTTATAGGCAGTGGCTTCATACCATATAATTCGAAAACTGCTTTGTCGATGTCCGTCTTACTTATCGGCTCACCACGATTTTCATGTTCCATCAAAATCCCGACTATGTCCGATAGGTCATACTTGTACTGCCTGCCACTCATAGCTTTCATTGCAATGAGGTGTTCTGCAGCAACAGTCCTAATTTGGAGAATATTAGAAAACGTTTTATAATAAACCGATACACTACGCAACTTTTCAGTGTATGAATCAGTATTCTTAAAATCCTCGTTTAACCACCCATGTGGCAAATTATTTGCATCCCTGACTCGGTTTATTGCATCTTTCATTGCTGCATCCGTGTATATGAGCGCATCTGCATCGCTTGTCATGTTCCGAAAGTCATAGTTAATTACGATTGAAGCGCCACCGATAAGCACTATCTCGGCATTTGCACTCTTTCCGTTTATCCTGCGAAACTCTTTGCCGAGTTCTTTCAGGTACTTATCAAACGCATCTTTTGAAAAGGTGAAATCAACAGACATCTCTGACCTCCGCTTCGACAATGTTATGCCTCAGAAATTCAGGAATGGATGCTTCAAGGCTTTCTCGCTTTGGATGTTCGCTGTCACTTGCCATGCACCTGACGTGAACTCCTGACGGGTACACGACATCATTCAACCGCATACCTCGAAGGTCATTGTAGTTGGTGCAAAGCGGAAGTTCATTCTCTCTGCTGAGGTAATCTACCATGGCAAGCAAGTATAAGGTTTCAGGATGCCAATGCTTCACATGATACTCTCTTATTAAGTTTGACTCTAAGATGTGTATGATAAAGGATAAATCACCCATTTCTTTAACCATGTGGCAAACATGGCTCTTGAAAGCTTCAAAGCCGGGACGTTGTTCAAGTAGGAACTCCATTGATACTCCAAGTGCTTTTGCGAGTTTGAATAGAGTTCCCGATGCACAGTTTTCAAGTTTAGTCTTTCCGCTACATATGTCCAGCACAGTTGTTTGAGGTACACCGCTAAGTTTTGAAAGCTTGTACTTAGTCATACTCTTGGAGGCTAATATCGCATTGAATTTCATTAACGCAACAACTCCTTCCAAACAACAATATATCGGAGTGCCGTTGTATTGTCAAGTGAATAATTAAGTAAGCGAAAAAACGCCTTACGTCAGCTTTATGAGCTAGAAATCTCAAAATTACAAAAAAAGATTGTCTTAATGCGTTGGTAGTGGTAGACTAGGCGTATCACAGTTATTATAATGATGGGAGGTAGAATTTATTATGGACGGTAATCACAAATTCTTCAAATGTGGGCTCTGCGGAAACTTGGTAGGGCTTATTGAAGAGAAAGGTCCTACGCTAGTGTGTTGCGGTCAGGACATGGACGAGCTTGTGCCGAACACGGTTGAAGCAAGCACAGAAAAGCATCTGCCCGCAGTGACTGTAGATGCTGAGTCGGAATGCTGCATTAATGTACAGGTTGGCAGTGTGCCGCACCCGATGGAAGAGGGGCATCATATTTCATTTGTGTTTGTGGAAACAAACAAGGGAGGTCAGCGCAAAAATTTAAAAGTAGGGGAAGAACCAAAGAGTACATTTTGCGTAGTCGATGACAAACCGACTGCCGCATATGCGTACTGCAATTTACACGGACTATGGAAAACAGAAATATAAGCTAAATCAAGCAGGAGGCTATCCGCAGACCGGAATAGCCTCCTTATTATTTTTTGCCTTTCACGCAATCACTTAGCCAACAAACCCAGTCGCCGGACAAGCTCCGACAAATCCCGGGCAACAACATCTGGCACAAACGAAGAATTTTCCAAATCCTCGCGCTTTGTCTCGCCCGAAAGCACCAATACCGAGCGAGCTGTTGTCCCGGTTGCGACTGCAATATCCGTATATAACCTATCGCCTACAAAACATAGGTTCTCTTCGCTATACCCGGTTTTCTTGATGATATAATCCAAGGTACGCCTTGACGGCTTGCCGAAAAATTCCGGCATAACCCCGGTTGACGTTGCAACAGCGGAAGCGAGCGAACCGCAGTCGGGGATATAGCCGCCCTCGATCGGGCAGTTGTAATCCATGTGAACGCCATAGTAGGGGAGACCGCTGCGAACAAAATCACAGAGTTTTGTAAGCCGCTCATAGTTCATGTCTTTGTCAAAGCCAAGCACGACAAAATCAGGGTCGTTGTCTGTTAAAGTGTATCCGGCATCGGTAAAATCGTCCAAAAGTGCTTTTGTGCCACAGGCGAATGCTTTTTTTAAGACAGAAGAACCGTCCCCCTGTCCTGCCAGATAATCAAGCAGAACATGAGTAGACATGAGAAGCTTTTCTGGCGGAGCGTCAATCCCCATGCGTTTTAGCTTTGATATATAATTAGCCGAATTTTGGGAAGAATTATTTGTATAAAAGACAAAATCCATTCCAATTTCTCGAAGCTGTGCTAACGCCGAAAGAGTGAAAGTGAATAGCCTTTCACCGAGGTAGATAGTGCCGTCCATGTCGAGAACAAGACATTTTATGCCATCTAATGCTTCTCGCTCACAATACTGCACCACAAAATTTGCATAATTCTCCAGCTCTCCTAAATCACCCAAGAGTTGCAGTAGTGTATATGTTTTCTTGCGATCACGTGCGTAAATTATACTCTCTTTAAGCGTGGTTTCGTCAAGCAAAAATTCCGATAACCGCAGGGGAGCACCCACCGCACCGAGCATTTTAGCGACAAAATCAGGCTCGGGAAGTGACTCAGCAATGCTTATAATCTCACTCCAATGCTTCTGCAGATGCTCCGGCGAGAGATTCGGATTTTTCGTTTGCAGTATAGTCTCTGCGGAAGCTCCGTAAAGACGGCGAATGTCGGCAAGACAGGGGGACGGTTCATCTGTCTTGCTTTGCTGTGAAGTTATATGGCTTTTGTTAGCAGATGGTGGGCTGTTTGCGGAGTCTTTTGCGAGTGAACGTGGCGACAATGCCGCAGGCACTCGCAAAAGCGTAGCAAATTGCCCGCCATCTGCAGCATCGCAGACAGAAGAACCGTCCCCCTGTCTTTTCCACATCGCAAGCCCGATGATGGTGGCAAAACCTACTTTCGTTCCGTGCAGTGCAGGCTTTTTACCTTGTGCAAGCATACGCATTTCCCAAAAATGCGCAAGATGATGCTCCATTCCGGAAGCAGGGCGGCTATCGCCGTACAAACTCATTGCAATACCTGTAAGAAGCAGACCCTCCGTGATACTTTGAATAACATCGGGGTCACGCTTTGTAACATGCGGAGCACCGTCAATAATTTTTTTCAGCGCAGTATCAACAATGCTGACTATATCTTCGGGCATTGGCTCATCTGTCAAAATATGCGATAAACGCCAATCAGCGAGTGCAGTTATTTTGCCGAGCATATCACCAAGCCCGGCAGCAATGAGGTGCATCGGAGCGGCGGCTAAAATGTCAATATCGCAAAATATAGCTGTGGCGCATTGCGAGGGAGGCGTTATTTTTATCCCATCAATAAGCATTGCGCTTCCCAAAGAGGCATAGCCGTCCATGGAGGGCGCGGTTGCAACGATTGCCGTTGGGCATGAAACTCTTGCGCCGACAAAAGTGCAAATGTCATTGATTGTCCCTGACCCGATGCCGAGAATAAGGTCTATATCAGAAGTAAACGCTGCCGTCACAATACCGATGGACTGCTCGTCAGGCAACGGCTCATTTTCAGTGAATCTGCATTCACACACAAAAATAGCCGCATCTTTAAGCGAGTTAATCACACGTTCACCCGCCACTGCATAAGTATTCGGGTCGCAAACAGTCAGTACAGACTTATAACCGCCATCAACTACCCAAGCCGTGACAGTATCAATAACGCCGCTGCCGACTGCAATATGAGGTATAATATGCTTATATGCTTCCCACACTATAATTCTCCTAAATCTATATTACTTTACACTTTGTTCAGGCGGGTTTAAATAATGCCTCCTGCACACAGGAGTGAATAAAATTTCATCATCACCCGACACATCACCCATGACAACAAAAGAACCGCTGTATTTGGGGACACCGTTTATGCGAAGCAGATTTTTTGTAGCCTTTCCTGTGCAATACTGGCAAACATTTTTGATTTCTTCAATTGTATCAGCCCAGTAAAGAAGGGCTGCACTGCCTTCAAACAGTTCGCCGTCAAGATAAGAACACCGCAGCCCGTAGCAAAGAACGGGTATATTTTTCTCATCCACAATTATGGCAAGCTGCCGCACCTGCTCCCTCGTCAAAAACTGTGCTTCCTCAACGAGAATTGCGGCGATTTCTGTTTTCCTTTGCTCACCGGATATATACTCATACAAATCTTGCGCATCGTTTACCAAAACAGCAGGCTGCGACGAGACGATAGCGCGAGATTTGACCTCTCCCTCAATACCCCAACGCGTATCCTTATCGGGCTTTAGGATAACAACATTTTTGCCCTGATGGTCGTAATTATCCGCCACCATGAGCAAGTTTGCGGTCTTACCGCTATTCATTGCACCGTATCGAAAATATAATTTCGCCATTTCTAAAAACCCTCCAATCTAACCTCTTAACATGATAAACGATTATTAAAGCACCGTCAATGATATTATTTGCTGAGATGTGATTTGCTAAGAACGCAGGGCACATCCCGCTCACTCACGAGTCCCACCCACATAAAGAAGCAACGTGACTGAGAAAATGTTACCATCATGGGAAATGTTAAACTGACCGCTATATTTCTCCACGGACTTGCGGATATTAGCTAAGCCGTGACCGTGTTCGTCGCCGCTTTTTCGGGTCAATATGCAGCTGGCATCACCATCTGCGCCTTTTGCATAATTAACCATGCCGTCAAAAGTGTTTTCCACTTGAATAAACAAGCTCTCCCTGCTGTATTCAATATCCAGTTTTATCCTCTTATCCTCTACCTTTGAAACAGCATCAAGGGCATTGTCCAGCAGATTGCCGATAATCGTCACGATGTCGGCAGTTTCTATATTGAGCGCAGGAGGAATCTGTAGGCGTATATCCGTTTTAATGTTTTCGTGCCCGGCGTTACTCAGCTTAAAATTGATAATGCTGTCAAAAGCAGTGTTGTTTGTGTTGCTGTAAACGCCGCTTTTATCAATATCGCCAAGTAAACCGCTAAGATAAGCGGTCGCTTCGCCTGCTTTATCGGCGGCAATAAAATCCCTTGCGGTAGAGAGGTGCAGCTTCATGTCGTGGCGCATGGATTTTACGTTATCAACCGACTCTTGCATCAGCTTACACTGGGTAAAGTAATACTCCTTTTCCCGCGCATGTAACGCTGAATTTATCTTGTCCTCATGCTTTGTGGCAATAGTGTCCAAAATATAAAAAAGTAAAATGATGAAGCCTATGGGAATAGTGTGTATGAACATTATCATGTATAAATAAATTGAACCTGCGGTTTCTGCTCCCGGACTTACCAAAACCAAAAAAATATAACTAATGACTAGGGCAAACATGACCATTACAATAATGATTAAAACCATGGGCGAAACAGCCATATTTCGTTTGATATTTCTAAACCCGCGCAGTAATGCCGCTGCCAAGACTGCAAGAAGTGATGTCAATATCAACACTAACCCCGTTCCGAAATCTTCGGTAACGGCATAATTATTTGCATAAATGAGCCTAACAACAAAAGTTGCCCATACATTAGCCAGACCAAAGACAGGCAGGGTGGATAATGCCGCAACAGCCCTTCTTGCAACAGAGGATTTGTAGTTAATAGATATAATTAATAGCCCTGCGGAAATTAAAGATATATCGTAAATAATAATAACGGCGACATGGAATCTATGCATTTGGGGTGATGAAAAGAGTGTGGTAAGCATTAGCAGAGCGAAAACGCCCGCATACGTCAGGCGCATAATGGGCAGAGTCGTTTGTCTTTTATCGAAAAATACACCCGCCATTCTTTCAGAAAACAGGAGCAGTAATAGTGCTGTAATAAAAGCAACAACTACATTGCTCATAACTTCACACCCTTCGCCGTTTCATTATTTCGCAATATTGTTGCCGTATCTCATTTCTCCTGCCCTGACTGATAGGCAGCGGCGCGGTGATGTCCGAAACAAATAGTTGGCTGTATCGAATTGCGGATATATATTCAAAGTTTACTGCATAAGAAGCATGGATAAAAAGAAAATCATATTTTCTTAACTGTTCGTGGTAAACCTCTTTTATGGATCCGTAAAATTCAGTCGTCTCGCCATCGGCAAGGTAGAGGATTAATTTTTTATTGCGGCTTTCAATAAATAAAATATCCTTTATCTTTATCTTGAACGTGTCACGCCCAACGCTATAGAAAAATTCTCCCGACCAAAGCCCCGCAATTTTGAGATAGGTTTTTATGGTCTTTTCTATTTCGCAATGCTCTAAAGGCTTAACAAGGAAGTTTAGCGGACGGATTTCAAATAATTGGAACGCATAATCCTTTTCATGCGAAATATACACAATGGAAACCATGTTATTTTGCCAGGTTTCACGGATAAGTCGCCCAACCTTCACGCCGTTTATTTCGTTTTTAGAGAACTCTATATCAAGGAAAATTAAGTCATAATGCGCCCCCGCTTCCATGTGACGGCACAGTTCCTCACCGTTAAAAAACACATCAATTTCGTGCGCCAATTGCATATTTCCGAATATATCAATCAGAGCGCGTTCAAGCTCCGCGCCTACTACTTTGTCATCATCGCATACGGCTACCATAATCATAACTTAAATCATCTCACGTTTCGGGTTCTTTTTCAACATTTTACCACTTCCGGTGCATGATGACAATACGAGCTGAGGTTTAAATTACTCTCTCGACTGCGTAAATTACTCCGACCTTCGGCATAAATTAAAATTTTTGATAGACTTATTTTTATGAAAGACCCATGCCGATTATGACGGCGGGTAAAATTTAAGGAGATGAAAGCGTTGAATAATAAAAAAGTAATTGCACTCGTAGCAGTGATTGCGGTTATAATTATCGGAACAATTGCCGCAATAGTGTTTTTTACCTTTGACCGCGAAGGCGTTGCCTTTAACTCGGGGTCGTTTTCCGCCACATCAGGCGGCAGGACTTTCAGTATTGGCGTTCATTCGAGGTCTAGTGACGGAATTTATAACGTGGCAAACAACACGTGGAGGGCTTCCCCTGCAAGGGCTAACGGCAGCAGTAGGGTAAACTACACCTTTACCGCCACCAACCTTGATAATATGACGGTAAGAAACACAAACACCGAAGGCATGGTGTCGCTAACTTTTACACAGGGCGATGCAGAGAAAACCGTGGATATAACAGGGGATTTTAATGAAAACATAGATATGAGCAGTTTTGAGCCCGGGCAGATTACACTTCGCCTGGTCTTTGAAAACGCAACAAATGTCGAGGCGCTTATAAGTTGGTAGGTAAGAAGATGTTTTTATGGTTTATGCTCTTGCCGATATTTTGCAAACGCGGTTTTGGTGAAATACTTAGCCTCGATTGTATGGCGGCTCGGGTGCGTGTATTTCTCAATGAGTGTAAACAACTCGTCTTCTGTCTTTA